>Ga0070731_10000672_pt1 | contig 42129 bp, 38 predicted proteins | sample Coa_R1_2_FD_66448 | JGI IMG/M metagenome (GOLD analysis project Ga0070731, IMG submission 66448) | Surface soil microbial communities from Centralia Pennsylvania, which are recovering from an underground coalmine fire - Coalmine... | ecosystem: Environmental > Terrestrial > Soil > Unclassified ...
GGCTACGGCAAGATGGGCCGGCTGATCGAACAGTTCGCGCCCGAGTACAATTTCGCGGTGGCGCTCAAACTCGACGAATTCAACAACGCCGCCTTCGAGGGTGTGACGCCGGAGAACTTCCGCGGCATCGACGTGGCTGTGGACTTCTCCATTCCCGCCGCCGTCATCGGGAATGTGGAGCGGATCGCGGCCCTGGGCGTCAACATCGTGCTTGGCACCACCGGGTGGCTCGGCGAGATGGATCGCGTGAAGGCCGCCGCCGGGCGCCATGCGATCGGCGTGGTGTGGAGCCCCAACTATTCGATCGGGGTGAACGTTTTCTTTCGCCTGGTTTCCGAAGCCGCGCGCCTGCTGGCGGCCGAGCCATCCTACGGCGCGTGGGCCTGGGAAATCCACCACGCGGCCAAGAAGGATTCGCCGTCGGGCACCCTGTTGAAGCTGGTGGACGAAATGCAGCGGGCCGGCTACCGGCGCCCGATTGACACCAGCGCCAGCCGTGCCGGCGCGCATCCCGGCACGCATGAAATCGGATTCGATTCACCGGGCGACACCGTCACGCTGCGGCACACCGCGCGCAGCCGCGAAGGTTTTGCCCGCGGAGCGCTGAAGGCCGCGCAGTGGATCGCAGGCAAAAAGGGTTTTCATGAGTTCAGCGAGGTACTTTTCCAATGAGCACCCATCACCCCTTCACCGGTTGCGGAACCGCGCTGGTAACCCCCTTCCGCGCCGATCAATCGCTCGATGAGCCCACCCTGCGCCGGCTGGTGCGCCGCCAGATCGACGCCGGGATCAACTTCCTGGTGCCCTGCGGCACCACGGGCGAAAGCCCCACGCTCACGCGTGAGGAACACCTGCGCGTGATCGCCATCACGCTCGAAGAAGCCGGACACCGTGTCCCGGTGGTGGGCGGCGCGGGCGGCTACAACACCCGCGAGGTCGTCGAATTGGCGCGCGAGCTCGAACAAATGGGCGTGGACGGCATCCTTTCCGTAACGCCTTATTACAACAAGCCCACTCAGGAAGGCCTCTACCAGCACTATCGGACGATCGCCGAATCCATTAACCTGCCCATCATTGTCTACAGCGTGCAGGGCCGCACCGGCGTGAATGTGGAGCCGGCCACGCTGGCGCGCCTGGCTGCCATCCCCAACATCATCGGCGTGAAGGAGGCTTCCGGCAACATCACCCAGATGGCCAACGTGATCCACCAGGTTCCGCCGGAGTTCACGGTACTCTCTGGAGATGACGCCATCACACTGCCGTTGATCGCGTTGGGCGGACGCGGTCTCGTCTCGGTAGTGTCGAACCAGATTCCCGCGGAGATGACCCAGCTGGTGGCCCACTGCCTGGCGGGCGATTTCGCCGGCGCCCGCGCCTTGCAGCGCAAGTATCTCCCGCTGATGGAGGTCAACTTCATCGAATCGAACCCGATTCCGGTCAAGGCCGGCATGGCCCTGATGGGCCTGCTCGAGCCGGTCTACCGCCTGCCGATGGTGCCGCCCAGTCCCGAGCATCTCGCCCGCATCGAAAAAGTATTGCAAGCCGCCGGCTTGGGGAGTGTAACCGTTGCAGGCTGACATCGAACAACTCTTCGAACAGCCCCCGGCCAGTTATCGGGAAGAGCACTTCCGGCTGTTCCAGCAGTTCAAGGACGCGCTGAACTTTGGCCTGATTCGCGCCGCGCAGCCGGACCCCTCTACACCGCTCGGCTGGCGCGTGAACGGCTGGGTGAAGAAGGGCATCCTGCTGGGATTCCGCATGGGCTTCGTGGTGGATATGTCGATCGACGCCGAACGGCAGCCGTTTTTCGATAAATCCACCTTTCCCGTGAAAAAGCTTACGCCGCAGAGCGGCGTGCGCATCGTCCCCGGCGGATCCAGCATCCGCGACGGAGTCTACATCGGAAAGGGCGTCACCTGCATGCCTCCCATGTACATCAACGTGGGTGCGTTTGTGGATGACGGCACCATGGTGGATTCGCACGCCCTGGTGGGAAGCTGCGCGCAGATCGGAAAGAACTGCCACATCTCGGCGGCATCCCAAATCGGCGGCGTGCTGGAGCCGGTGGGCGCGCTGCCCGTGATTGTCGAAGACGAGGTGCTGGTGGGCGGCAACTGCGGCGTCTATGAAGGCGCCGTGGTGAGGAAGCGCGCGGTGCTGGGAACAGGCACCATCCTCAACCGCTCGACGCCGGTCTATGATTTGGTGCGGGGCAAAGTCTACAAGGCCGGCGATGACCAGCCGCTCATCATCCCCGAAGAAGCTGTTCTGGTGGCCGGCTCGCGCGCCATCACCAGCGGCCCCGGAAAGGACTGGGGCCTCTCCGTGTATACGCCGGTAATCGTCAAGTATCGCGATAGCCGGACCGACACCAAAATCCAACTGGAAGATTTACTCAGGTAGCTAGCCCGCAAAGGCGCGGGGAGCCCCGTCTTGCATGTGTTCCTCAAAGCGCAAAGGGGCGCGTTTTGCCGCGCCGCCATAAAAGCCAGGAACTCCTCAGATTCAAGCGGCGCGGGTCGCCCCGTCTTGCGCGGGTTCCTCAAGACGGCTGGTACACGCAGCGCGGATCTTCTGCCAGGTAATTCCCCGTGAGCGCATAAGCTCGCGAGCGCGACCCGCCGCACACCTTCTGGTATTCGCAGATGCCGCACTTGCCTTCCCGCTGGCCCACATCGCGCAAGGAGCGGAACAGGGAGGAATTCTGGTAAACGTCCGTCAGCGAATCGCGCAGCACGTTGCCCGCGGTGATGGGCAGGAAGCCGCTGGGAAAGATCTCGCCGGTGTGCGACACAAACACAAATCCCTTCCCGTCGCTGACGCCCGCGGTCCGAAACATCACCGCGCCGGCCTTCTCGTTTTCCGGCGCGGAGCGATGCTCGGCCTTCATGCGCTGCGCCACGTAACGGCGATAATGCATGGCTTCGGTGGTCTTGATGGCGAACGGCGCGGTCTTCGACAACTCGTACATGTAGTCGAACACCTGTTCGTATTCTTCGGCCGCCAGATCGTCGTTTTCGAGCGCGCGCCCGGTCACGATGAGGAAGAACAGGCTCCACATCTTGGTGGCGACATCCTCCGCGATGCGGGCCATCTCCGGAAGGCGCGGCAGATTGCGCCGGGTCACGGTGGTCTGAAGCTGCGTCTCCAGTCCGATCTTCTTGGCGTGATTGAGCGCCAGCATGGCGCGGTCGAAGGTGCCCGGGATGCCGCGGAAATCGTCGTGCGACTGCCCGTCTGGCCCGTCCAGGCTGATCGCCATGCGCGAGACGCCATAGTGCCGGAAGCGGTCGATGGCGTCCTCGGTCAGCAGCGGCGTGGCGCTGGGCGTGACGTTGGTGCGCAGCCCGATCTCGACGCTGTGCCGTATGAGTTCGTATAGGTCGGGGCGTTTCAAAGGATCGCCGCCCGTGAAGACCATGAGCGGATTGCCGAACGATTTGATCTGATCGAGCAGTTCGAAGCCCTGCGCGGTGCTGAGCTCTTGCGGATGGCGGCTCGACTGGGCGGATGCGCGGCAGTGCACGCATGCCAGGTCGCAGGCCTGGGTTACTTCCCAAATCACCAGCATGGGTGCCTGGTCAAAATTCATCGGGTCTCCTCCTCCCAGCGGGATGCAACTGGTCTGCAATTGCGCCGCCACAGCTTAGTTGTTGGATTGAAACGGCTTGGAAGAAGAGAATGCCGGAGAGGTGGGTGAAATCACCCAGAGAAGGGTAAGGGGCGGACATGAGCGCGGCGGCCGGCGATCCCTGCGCGCCGCGCTCAACGCTTCTCAGACTACGGATAGCTGATCGCGCACTTCTCGCCGGCAACACCGCCTGTGCCGCCGGGGCCGATCCAGTTCTCCTGGATCAGATAATTGGCGCCGCCCAGAGTAATGTTGAAATCCGAGCCGTTGCCAACCGGGGTGACTGTCCCGTACTTGTATGCGCACTTGTCGCCGTTCTCGTAGCCGTTGGAGAAGAACCAGGCATTGAGGTTCGGATCGGAAGTGGCTTCCTCGGATTCGTGGGCGATAACCGAAATCATGGCGTCCACGCCGGGATCGTTGTTGGGGCTATGGCTGAGGTTGTTGGCATCCCCCTGGCAATCTGCCACCCCGCCAAAAGAGGTGCAATGCACCGGGTCGCCGACGAAGGTGTATTTGATATTCTTACCGGAAACCGTCATGTGGTTGTGGAATCCGCAGTATGCGCTGCAGAAGCCACTGGTTTCATTGACTTCGGGGCTGGCCAGGACGTGGTAGACGGCATTGGTGTCCAGCGGAAGATGACCACCGGTGATAGCGCTCGACACGACGGTCTGCAGAGTGGCGTCGCTGAGACTGCTTCCCTGCGAGCCGGTGTCGGTATACTCGCCGTGCAGGACCAGCGCATTGTTGATGGTAATGCCGCTTGTCGGCTCCTTATACGTGGTGAGAATGTTCCAGTATGCCGAACCGCCCAGGTTAGCTCCAAAATTGTGCATGATCGCGGGCCCGCCCGGATCCTTGGTCGCCCAATTGCCGTAGTAGATGAAGTAGAGATGCACGGGATGGCCGCTTACCGTGCCCAGAACCGGGCCGCCGTGGTAAATGATCCCGGTCGCGGCAGGGACGGCAGCAGCGTCGTGCGTGGTTCGGGTAATGCCAGTGGCTTGCTGTCCATTAGCCAACGTCATAGACGAGCACAGCAGCGCAGCGGTGCCCAATGCTTTCAGATTCATTCTAAGGATCCCCTCCTTCGGAGTATTCGCTCAACCCGAATCAGCCACGGCTATCTCTAGCCTCGCAACTTGTGTCCCTCTCCGGGCCTCTGCAATAGTAAGCCGTGAACGCCGGGAACGCAAGGACTATCGGTACCTTCACTCGTTAAATCCGGCTATCATTCCCGTCCCAGCATGCGCTCGGTCAGAGTGACTCGTCGGGGCGAGAACTGCGCGGCCGCGGCCTTCAGATAGGGCTGGTACTCGCGCACCCAGTACGCCAGGTAGCCAACACTGCGGATCTCCGTCATGGTGGCGCTATAGTGATCGAGCAGCACTCCGGAGAATACCTGACCTGTGCGCTGCGCTGCGCCCTTAGCGCATCGCGATAGCCACAACACGTTCTCCGGAATGCGGCTCACCGCCGACAGCGCCATCAGCGTGGAAACCTGAAACACCGGACGCCCTTGCGCCGCGGCGGTGGCTTTTAGATCTTCCCAGCTTCGTCGCAACATGTCGCCTGATGGCAGACGCGGCGTGGGGATTTTGGCCGCCGCGCGCCGCAGATCGGTCCACTCCTGCCGCAGACTGGCGACGTCCAACGGCGGCGTGTTGGCCGTTTCGGCCAGGCGGCCGGCGGTCCCTTCCAGGCCGTCCAGCAACTGATCGATGGTCTCGTACTCGGTGCCCGCCTTCAACAGCCCTTCTTCTTTCAAGCTCTGCGCAATCTCCCGGATCAGCTGCCTGCCGGTGCCCGAAAGATCGGCCAGCGCTGCCAGTACCCAAACCGGCGAAGCGCGGAACGTGAGCAGACCAATCAACTCGATGCCGTTGCCCGCAAATCGCCGCGCGGCGAAGCTGTCGGCCAATCTGCCATCCTGCGGATACGTGCCGTCCACCTGCCCCACATTCTCGATCAGGAAACGCAGGGTGTTGTCCACCAGCTCCGTGTAGAGGCGCGTGCGGCGCACCGCGCGCGGCAGCACTACTTCGCTTAATTCGCGCAACAGGCCGGCGCTCAGCGCACTCATGGACCGCACCACCCGCTCTGGCATGGAGAGCAGATACCCGGGGGACAGGCCCGCCGGACCGCCGTCACTCATCGCGTAGCGCCTCCAGCGGTTTCTGCCCCAATATGCGATAGCTCGCCAGCCATCCCGTGGCGATGGCCACCAGCGCGGTCAACCCGACGGAGAGCAGGTCCGCCGCCGGATTGAAGTGAAACTCCGCCTTCATCAGGCGCTTGACCACCAGCGCCGCAAACCCGGTAGCCAGCGCGCTGCCCAACAGCCCGGCAGCCGCGCCCAGCACCAGAAACTCGATGGAGAAGACCCCGGCCACACGTCGCCGGGTGGCGCCCAGCGTCTTCAGGATGACCACCTCGCGAATGCGCCCGAAGCGTGTGCCGGCCACACTGGATGCCAGAATGATGGCGCCGGCAACAATGGTGAACGCGGAAACGAACCGCACCACCAGCGAAATCTGGTCCACCACCTGCTGCACGATCTCGAGCACGTCCGCCATGTTGATCACAGTCACGGTGGGCATCTTCTGATACACCGCGCGCTGGATAGCCGGCACATCCCGCGGCTTCACCCGCATGCTGCCGTAATAGATGGCCGGCAGGCCGTCGAGACTCCCGGGGCTGAAGATGAACTCGAAGCGTGCGGTCATGCGCACGGAATCGGTGCGCTGGATGCAGGCCAGGCGCGACTCGAGCGTACGCCCCCAGGCGGTCCACTCGAGCGGCATGCCGGCCTTCAGATGAAGGATGCGGGCGGCCTCTTCCGATGCGCACACTTGCGGCACGGCCGGATGCCCTTCCCACCAGGCTCCGCTCACAATCTCGGTCTCGCGCGGCCGCGCCGGGGCGGTGGTGACCGATCGCGTACGCAGGAACCGGCGGCCCCACTCCTGTAAACCCATCTTCTCCACCGGCACGCCATTCACCGACGCCAGGCGCACCGCCACGGACGACAGAATCTCCGGCGCGGCTTCGACGCCTTTCTGCTGCTTCAATAAGTCCGACAACGCCGCGCGCTGCGCGCCCGGAATATCCAGCAGAAATACGTTCGGCATGCCCGGTGGCGCGTTCTGCATCATCTCCGCGATCATGGAATGCTGCACCAGGTAGACAGTCAGCGTGAACATCACGCCGGTGCCCAGCGTGACCAGCACGGTCTGCGCGTGATTGCCCGGCCGGTACAGATTGGCGATGCCTTGCCGCGCGGTGGCCGGCAGCCGCCGCCCGGGACCGCGCAGCAACAGCCGCAGGCCGCGCAGCAAGCACCAGGCGACCGCTGCGATCAGCAGCAGGCTCACCAGCAGCCCGCCCGCGAAATAGGCGCCCACACGCAGGGCATCGCGCAAATCGGTTCCGGCCAGCCAGGCGGCCATCAGGCCGATGCCCGCCAGGATAACGGCGGCGGTGGCCAGCGCCTGCCGCGAACGGCTCCAGCGCTTCAACCAATCGCCGCGCGCCTCGGCCATCTCGCGCCGGAAGATCAATGCAGGACGAATCTCGCGCATCGCCAGCAACGGCGGCAGCGTGAACAGCAGAGTCGTCAGGACGCCGGTGGCTAGGCCTTGCGCGGCCGGAACCAGATCCAGCCCCATCTGGGGCCGTACCGGAAAGAAGCGGCCGATCAGCGCCGGGAACACCCGCTGCACTACGGTGCCGAAAGCCACGCCCAAAACGCCGCCTGCCAGGCCCAGGGCCAGCGTCTGCGCCAGGTAGATGCGCAACACCTGCGCCGGCCGCGCGCCGATGCACTTCAGCACCGCGATGGTATCCATCTTCTGCTGCAGGTGCGCGTGCATGGCGGTGGCCACGCCCAGCGCGCCCACGATCAGCGCGATCAGGCTGATCAGGCTCAGGAAGGTGGTCGAACGGTCCAGGCCGCGCGTGATGATCGGATGTGTCTCGCGATAATCCGCAATCAGCCCCTCCGGGAACGTCTTTTTCAGAATGTTGCGCACCTGCTGCACGTCGGGTCCGCCGGGTGCGAGCAGAAACAGGAAGCGTTGCGCTGCGCGGCTGCCCAGGCTGATCAGGCCGGTGCGCTCCAGCCCGGCGCGGCTGATCATCACGCGCGGGCCCACGTTCAAGCTTCCCGTGAGGCGGTCCGGCTCCGACTCGAGGCGGCCTGCAATGCGAAACTCCTGCCCGCCCAGCCGCAGATTATCGCCGGGATGCGCCTGCAGGCGGATGAACAGATCCTCGGAGACCGCGGCCGACTGGCTATCCAGGACCGTGCGCAGCACGCCGGGCGGATCCAGTTTCACTTCGCCGTAGAAAGGATAAACCGCGGGGTCCACGGCTTTCACCGAAACCAGCACCGGATCGGGCTGGGCCGATGTATTGGCCATGGTGAGCGTCTCGGTGATCGAAGTGTTCCGGACGCCGCGCTTCACCAGGTCCAGCAGCACGGCGTCCTGTTGCGGGGTGTTGGTGGCGAACACCCGCACGGAGATATCCGCGGCCATCAGGGTGCGTGCCTGGCGCAGCAGCAGGTTGTGGAAGGCGCGGCTGAACGAGCGCACGCCGGTGAGCGCGCCCACACCCACCGCCACGGCCAGAATCACGAAGAGGAACTTGGCGGGCGACGAGCGCCCGTCGCGCCACGCAATTTTCAGGGTGGCGGGATTCTTATTCATACGATACGGCCATCGCGCAGCAGAATGCGGCGATCGGCATTGGCCGATAGAGCATCATCGTGCGTCACCAGCACCAGCGTGGTGCCTTCCTGGCGGTTGAGCGTAAGCAGCAGGTCCAGCACCAGCCGGCCGTTCTCCGAATCCAGGTTGCCGGTAGGCTCATCGGCCATCAGGATCGGTGGACGCAGCATGAACGCGCGCGCCAGCGCCACGCGCTGCTGCTCGCCGCCCGAAAGCTGAATGGGAAAATGATCGCGCCGGTCCGCCAGCCCCACGCGCTCCAATAGCTCGCGCGCCCTCGCCGGGCCGCCACCCGCGCCATTGCCCGCCAGTTCCATGGGCAGGAGCACGTTCTCCTCGGCGGTGAGCGTGGAAATCAGGTGATACGACTGAAAGACGAACCCAATCTTGCGGCCGCGCACCACGGCCAGCGCGTCCTCACGGAGTCCCGTGATCTCTTCGCCATCCAGGAAAATAGTGCCCGTGGTAGGTGTGTCGAGCCCGGCCAGCAGCCCCAGCAGGGTGCTTTTACCGCTGCCCGACGGACCCATAATGGCCGCGAACTGCCCGCGCGGTACCTCCAGATCGATGCCTTTCAGAATATCGACGCGGTGCGTTCCCGTGTCGATGGTTTTGGTGAGGCCGTTTGCCCGAATCATTGCGAGGCAGTCTACGTTTTATTATGGCATTCAGATGCGTATCGCCGTCCTGTTGAGCGCGATTGTGGTACTGTGCGCTTGCGGCAGCTCCCCGAACCGCGCGCCCCAGCCCGCCGCGAGCACTCCTCGCGAGAGCGCCCCTGCCGCCCAACCCGCATCCGACAGCCGTCCGGTGATTGTGGCCTTTGGCGACAGCCTCACCGCCGGATTCGGCGCGGATCCCGGGAAGAGCTATCCGGATTTCCTGCAGCAGGAGCTGGACCGCCGCGGCCACGGCTATCGCGTCGCGAACGCCGGCATCAGCGGCGAGACTACCAGCGATGCGCTGGCGCGCCTGAGCACCGTCACGGCTCTCAAGCCCGCCGTGGTGATCGTCGAATTCGGGGGCAATGATGGGCTGCGCGGCTTGCCGGTGACCACCACGCGGGCAAACCTTGACCAGATCATCGCGGCGCTGAAGGCATCCGGCGCGCAGGTGCTGCTGGCCGGCATGACCCTCCCGCCGAATTATGGTCCCGAATACATTGCCGCGTTCCAGAAGGTCTATAAAGATCTGGCGGCGAAATACAAGGTCGCGCTCATCCCGTTTCTTCTGGAAGGTGTAGCCGGCACCAGCCGCATGCAGCGCGACGGACTGCATCCCACCGCGGACGGCAACCGCCTGGTGGCCGGCACGGTGATGCGTTACCTTGCGCCCCTGCTTAGTGGACGGCATGCCGCGCATGGTGCTTAAGATTGGAACATGCGCACTATTCGAAGGTCCGCCTTCCTGGCTTTCGCGCTGACCGCCGTCCTGGCCGCGGCCGGCCAGCGCTTCGTGCATACGCAAGGCGCCCGCATCGTGGCGCCCGATGGCGAAAAACTACGCCTGCGGGGAATCAACCTGGGTAACTGGCTGGTGCCCGAAGGCTACATGTGGCGCTTCGACAAAGGCCCGGCTTCGTTTCGTGAAATTTCGGCGCTGCTTAACGATCTGATCGGTCCGGCCGACGCCGCGCGCTTCTGGAAACAGTACCGCGACAACTACATCACCGAAGCCGATATCTGTTTCCTTCACGACGCCGGCTTCAACTCCGTCCGTATTCCATTCCACTACAAACTCATCGAGGACGGCGCGGGGTTTCCGCTGTTGGACCGGGTGATCGGCTGGTGCCGCCAGGCGCACATCTGGGTGATCCTCGACATGCACTGCGCGCCCGGCGGGCAGACCGGAACCAATATCGACGATAGCTGGGATTATCCGTGGATCTTCGAGAGCGAAGACCAACAGCAGCTCGCGGTGGGGCTCTGGCGCAGCATTGCCCAGCGCTACGCCGATGAGCCTGCCGTGCTCGGGTATGACTTGCTCAACGAACCCATCCCGCCGCCCGTGTCGCGTTTGAATCCGCGCCTGGAGCCGCTCTACAAGCGCATCACCGCGGCCATCCGCGACGTGGATAGGAATCATGCCGTGATCCTGGGCGGCGCGCAGTGGGACAGTAACTTCGACGTTTTCGGGCCGCCTATCGACCCCAACGCGATCTACACATTTCACAAATACTGGACCGCGCCCACCCAGGACGTAATCCAAAGCTATCTGGATTTCCGCGAGCGCTACCAGGTGCCTGTCTGGATGGGCGAATCGGGAGAGAATCAGGATGCCTGGATCGAGCAATTCCGCACCATGCTGGAGAAGAACGATGTAGGCTGGGCATTCTGGCCCTACAAGAAGATGGAGGCGGCTTCTTCGCCCGTGAGCTTTGCGCGGCCGGCCCACTGGGATGAGATCGTCACTTACGCGGCGCTGCCCGGCGGCACCGCCGCGGCCGAGGAAAAAATGAAGAAGCGCCCGCCGGACGGGCACACCCGGGAGGCTTTTGCGGAATTGCTGGAGAAGATCAAACTGGAGAATTGCAGGGTGAATGAGCGGTACCTGAAGGCGCTGGATACCCCGCCCGGTTCCCGCTCATCCTGTAAAAGCAGATGACCTTCCCTCGCGTTACGGCCGCTTGAATCGCATTTGCCGCTGGACCAGCCTGCGGGCGGCATCCGAGACAACTACTCGCGGCGGATTGCTCTCGACGCCATCCGCGGCCCCACCGGGGGTGGCCATGTAGGCGTGCGGCTGGCCGGTGCTTGTGTCGATGGCCAGGCCTATGATTACCCGGCTGTGATTGATGGAACACCCCGTCAACAGATACAGTGGGGAGCCGGCCGGAATGAGCGTATTCAAATCGGTCATGGTGCCGCTCCGCCACAGGAACGCGCGCGGGTTAAAGCTCGAGTCCAGTGACACGCCCACCACTTCGCCCCGATCGTTGAGGCCGTTCGCGGAGCTGGCAAAGTCGCCCGGCAGGGTGCCGAGATCCTGCATGCCGGTAGATTGGCTCCACAGGAAGGCATGAAAAGTCGTGTCGCCGGCCAGATCGGAACTGCCCACCGCCAGGCCCTCGTTATTGATCGCAAAGGCCATGTTATTGGCGGCGCTACCGCCCAGATTGCCCAGGTTGATCATCTTGCCTTCTTCCCAAAGAAGCGCGTGCACCGGCTGAAGATCTACCAGGGTGTTGGGATTGAACGCCGCGCAATCGCCCGACGCGCCAACGGCCTGACCGTTGTCGTTGATCCCCAGGGCAATTCCTTCCGGGTCCCCCGGGAATGTCGGGAGCTGGTGAGCCTGGCCGTTTTGCCAGGTGACGGGCTTGAACTCAAGCGCCTGCGGAGCCGGACAGGCTGAATCCTTCGTGTTATTCTCCGCGTACCCGACGGCCTGGCCCGAGCCGTTGATCTCGTTCGCGTAGCCGTTATGTCCTCCCAGGGTGGGGAGGTGCGTCATCTTGCCGGATTGCCATTGGAAAGGCAGACAGGTGAGGTGGGTGCGAAAGCCGCAGAAGTCTTCACCGTTCGGATCGGCCTTGGAAGTTTCGGCTTCGCCCACGATCTGTGCCCATTTGTTGGTCCCAAATGCGATACTGTTCGGTCCACCGAGACCCGGCGCGCCGACGTCCGCCATATGGCCGTTGAACCAGAGGATCGCATTCTGTGAACCGTCGGGCAGGGCCGCCGAGCCCACCACCAGGCCGTTGTCCGTAAGGTAGAGCGGCTGGCTGAAAGTTCCACCCTGCAATGTGCCCAGGTCCGTAACGGCATAGCGTGTGGACTGCGCGTTCGCCGCCAGCGTAGTGAATAGGGCGATGGCGGTGCTGTAAATCAAAATCTTGGTTCTCATATGTTCTCCTTGAACTGATGATTGAGGGAGCCTCCTTATTAGCCCCCTCATTGGAATTAGGCGCAAACGGCGGCGCGGACCTATCATGGGCCGCGCAAAAATCGCGTGATGGCATCGGCGGTATAATCTCAGGCGTGCGCCAGACGGGGGCACATACCGGCGATGTGAGCGGGCTCCTGCGCGCCTGGAGCGGCGGAGACGGAAGCGCGCTCGAACAGCTTACGCCGGTCGTTTATGACGAGCTCCATCGCCTGGCGCGGCGCTATATGCAGCGCGAGCGCCCTGGCCACAGCCTGCAAGCTTCGGCCCTGGTGAACGAGGCCTACATGCGGCTGGTGGATTACCGGCGCATGCAATGGCAGAACCGCGCGCATTTCTTCGCGGTATCGGCCCAGTTGATGCGGCGCATCCTGGTGGAACACGCGCGGCGCCATAATCTGAAGCGGGGGGCTGGCGCGCCGCACGTCTCGCTCGAAGAGGCCGCGCTGATCGGCGGCGGACGTGCCGCGGACTTGGTGGCGTTGGATGACGCGATGAACGCGCTGGAGGCGCTGGATCGCCGCAAAGTACAGGTCGTTGAAATGCGCTTCTTCGGCGGATTGAGCGTGCAGGAGACCGCCGAAGTGCTGCAGGTATCGACCGTCACCGTCATGCGCGACTGGAACACCGCTAAGGCCTGGCTCTATCGCGAACTGACTGGCGGGGCTGCGAATGGACTCGGAACGGTGGAAGCAGGTCGATAGTCTCCTGCAGGCGGCGTTGGAGCTGCCCGCTCAAGAGCGCGCCGCGTTCCTGCGGCACGCCTGCGCGGGCGACCCGGCGCTGGAACGGGAAGTCCAGTCGCTGCTGGCCGCGCAGCAGGAGGCCGCCAGCTTCCTGGAGACGCCCGCGATGGACGTGGCCGCACAGGCACTGGCCAATAGCCGGGGCGCGGACCCCGCGTTCGGCGAGGATGCCCTGATCGGCCGGACCCTGGCGCATTACACAGTCATCCAAAGGCTGGGCAGCGGCGGCATGGGTGTGGTTTACAAGGCCGGGGATACCCGGCTGCACCGTTTTGTGGCCGTCAAATTCCTGTCCGAAGACCTGGCGCGCGATCCGCAGGCCCTGAACCGGTTCCGCCGCGAGGCCCGCGCCGCATCCAGCTTGAACCACCCGAACATCTGCACGATTCACGACATCGGCGAGCAGGATGGCCGCGCTTACTTCGTTATGGAGTATCTGGAAGGCGCCACCCTGAAGGAGCTCATCGCGCGCGGCCCCCTGGAGATGGACAAGGTGCTGGCTGTCGCGATCCAGATCGCCGATGCATTAGAGACCGCCCACAGCGCGGGTATCGTGCACCGCGACATCAAGCCGGCCAACATCTTTGTCGACCAGCGGGGCCGCGTCAAAGTGCTGGACTTCGGCTTGGCGCTGCTGGCCGCGCCGGGCGCTGAGCATACCGGCTTGAGCGGGCCGCTCACGGCGCCGGGCATGGCCGTGGGCACGGCCGGCTACATGTCGCCCGAGCAGGCGCTCGGCAAGCCCCTGGACTCGCGCGCCGACCTGTATTCCTGCGGTCTGGTGCTGCATGAAATGGCCGCGGGTACGGAGTTGGATCGCATTATCTCTAAATGTCTGGAGCACCATCGCGAGCGGCGCTACCAGCACGCTTCGGAGCTGCGGACCGATCTCGAGCGCCTGCGGCGCGCTGGCGCCGCCCGCCACTGGAAGGTGATGGCGCCCGCGGCGGCGGTGCTGGCGTGCCTGGTGGCGGCCTCCTTCTTCTTCTATTTTCATCGCACGGCCCGTCTTACCGCCAGGGACACCATTGTTCTCGCGGATTTCACAAACACCACGGGCGACACCGTGTTTGACGGAACCCTTCGCCAGGGACTGGCGGTGCAACTGGAACAGTCGCCGTTCCTCAGCCTGGCGTCCGAGCAGCGCATCCGCGGGGTGCTGCGCCTGATGGGACAGCCTCCGGACACGCGGCTGACGGCGGAGCTGGCGCGGGAAGTCTGCGAGCGGACGGGAAGCGCCGCCGTGTTGGATGGCTCCATTGCCGGCCTGGGGAGCCAGTACGTGCTGGGATTGCGCGCCAGGAATTGCCGCACGGGCGACGTCTTGTATGACGAACAGGCGCAGGCCGCGCGCAAGGAAGACGTCCTCGGCGCGCTCAGCCGGATGGCCGCCAGGTTCAGGAACCGCGCAGGCGAATCGCTGGCCATGGTGGAAGAGCACTCCACCCCGCTGGCCGAAATGACCACGCCGTCGCTGGAGGCCTTGCGAGCCTATACCGCGGGCTTAAACGCCCACGACACCTCGGGCGGAGCGGAGTCCGCGCGTCTCTTTGAGCGGGCGATTGAGATTGACCCTCAGTTCGCGATGGCGTATGCAAGGTTAGGACAGGCTCAAGGCTCACTGGGCGAATCCGATCTCGCCGCGGACAATATCACCAAAGCTTATCGCTTGCGGGATCGCGCCAGCGATCCGGAGAAGTTCTTTCTCGCGTTCTCATACGATTTCCGGGTGACCGGCGACCTGGAAAAGGCACAACAGACTTGTAAGTTGTGGGCGCAGACATATCCCCGCGAAATGAACGCCCACGCGTTCCTGTCGACTATTTACGAAATCACCGGTCAATACGAAGCGGCGATCGGCCAAGCCCAAAAAGCCATCGAACTCGATCCGGAATTCAACATTGCGTATGCGAATCTGGCTTACGCCTACCAAAATCTCGGCCGGCTGGCCGAAGCAGAGCGCAGCCTGCGGCAAGCCGACCAGCGCAAATTGAGATTCCCGGATTTTTTCATCATGCGATATGCCATCGCCTTCCTGAAAGGCGACCAGGCGGGAATGGATCGCGAAGTGGCGCTGGTCCAGAAAGGCTCCGGACCGGAAGACCGCATGGCCGATAACCAGGCCCTGACGCTGGCCTATTCCGGTCATCTGCAACAGGCAAGAAAGATGACCCGGATGGCGGTGACTCTGGCGCGGCAGGCATCGCGGCGGGAGAACGCCGCGCTGTTCCAGGCCGGGGCGGCGCTGCGGGAAGCCTTTTTCGGAAATGCTCCAGCGGCCAGAGAGAACGAGCTGGCGGCACTCGCGCTTTCCAGAGACCGGGAAGTGGAGTACGGCGCGGCGCTCGCGATGATCTTGTCCGGCGAGTCTTCCCGGTCTCAATTGCTGGCGATCGATCTGGAAAAACGATTCGGGGAGGATACCTCCGTGCGGTTCGCTTACTTGCCGGAACTGCGCGCGCTATTCGCGCTGAAACGCGGCGAGCCGTCCAAGGCTATCGAGCTGCTTGAACCTGCCGCTCTCTATGAGCTGGGGACGCCTCGCGCCACCATCCACGGATACTTCGGAGCGCTCTATCCGGCCTACGTGCGGGGGCTCGCCTACCTGGCTGCGCAAAAGAGCGCGGAAGCCGCGGCGGAGTTCCAAAAGGTTCTGGATCACCGCGGCATCGTGGTCAACGATCCGATCGGCGTCCTGGCGCGCTGGCAGCTTGGCAGAGCGTTCGTGGTGGCAAAAGATACCGCCAGGGCCAAGGCAGCCTACCAGGATTTCCTGACTCTGTGGAAAGACGCCGATCCCGACATCCCCATTTTGCGGCAGGCTAAGGCAGAGTATGGCCTGATTGCTGCGCCGCCTGAATAATCCCATTTTACCCGGTACGTCATTTTCAGAACGATTCAGCCCGTTTCAGCCCATCCTTCAGGACTTCCCCCGCCCCGTCGGGATACCGTATGCCTCGCATGACCAAAAACAAAGCCCTGGCCGCTCTCCGCGCTGCACTCCCGCGGCCCCTGCAAACTGGATGACCTGATTCTCGGCCTGCTGGTCCACATGGTCGTGGTCGGCCTCCCGATTTCCTATAGCGTCCGGCTGATTGGCGTCCATCCGCGCGCATCGGCGGTTGCCTTCTCCAGCCCAAAGCAGTAGAGCATCCCGCGCGTCCGGATATAAACCCGCCCATCCGCAATCGCCGGCGTGGCGAAGCAATCGTCGTTCAGTTGACCCACCGAAAGAATCTCCTGCTCCGGCCCCGCCTTCAGGATCGTGACCACGCCCGAATTGCCTACAAAGAAAATCTTCCCATCGGCCGCCACCGGCGAAGCGTAATACTTGTCAATCGCGCCCCGCAGCCGCCCCTGCTTGAACGCCTGCCCGTTCGCCGGATCGATGGTCGTCAGAATGCCCCCGTCGTTGATCATGTAAATCACCCCGCGATAGATCAGCATCGAAGGCAGTTGGGGTATCTTCTGTTGATACTTCCATCGCAGCGCCGTGGCCGTCACGTCGCCCGCGCCGCCCGCGCGCAACGCCAGCAGGCCGTTCTCCGCCGCCATCACCGCCTGGAACGATTTCCATTCCGCCGCGTCCAGCTTCCCGTCCTGGTTGACGTCCTCGAACGGAAAATACGCGCGCATCGGACCCTCGGGCAGCTCCGCCTGTTGCAGCGCACCATCCCGATTGCTGTCGTATTTAGCCAGTGCGTCCGCGAACGAAGGAATCTCGATATGCCTCCCCGGATCGTTGAACGGCGTATTGAAGCCGTTGATATAGACCGTGTCGCCGTCCACCACCGGTACGGACTTCATCTCCGAAGGCAGGCCGTTCACCCACCACATGCTATTGCCCGTCTCCAGATCGTAGACATCCATCCGGTACGAGCCGGGTGCAATCACCTGTATGCCGCCCCCCTGCGGCCGGTACACCGTCGGCGTGGAGTGCCCGCTCAGGGCCTCGGGCCGCGGTGTCTTCCACACCTGCTTGCCGTCCGCCTGCGAAAACGCGGCCGCGAACGAGTCGTGTGATTGGTCGCAGATCAAGACTACCTTGTCGCCCGCCAGAATCGGCGACACGCCCATGCCATACATGTTGTCGAACGGCCCCAGCCGCGTGCGCCAGCGATCCGCGCCGTCGAAGGTATAAGACAGCAGCCCGTAATCGGGGAAGAAGATGTAAACGTTGCGCCCGTCCGCCGCCGGCGTCGGCGATGCCGGGCTGTTCTGCGAGTCGAGCTTCTCCCGCCGGTCGCGCGGGGCCTCCCGCCGCCACAGGATCCTGCCGCTCCCTCGATCGAGCGCGATCGTCAGCAGCTTGTCCCCATCGAACGCCGTAACAAAAATATGATCGCCGCTGATCACCGGAGAGGAATGGCCCGGCGGCAGCGCCGTCTTCCACACCACGTGCTTATCCGGCGCGATGCTGTCCGGCAAGCCCGATGTCTCCGCCACCCCGCTGCCGTTCGGTCCCCGGAAGCGCGGCCAGTCCGCGGCGGATACCGCACCAGAGAGGGTTATTAAGACGAACGCCGATCGCAGCATCATTTCACTTATCATACTTCCCCACCGCCACGCGCATCCTGTCGCTCGCGAACCCCACCGGCCCCGCAAAAGCCGCGCGAATCGATTTCCGCACGGCGGCCTCCTGCCTTTCCACGTCCGGAGCAATATGGCTCAGCAACAAACTCTTCACCCCGCTATCGCGCGCGGCTTCGCCAATCTTCTTGGGTGGCGTATGCAGATCGTACAACTGCGATGGCGATCCCGGCGGGTCCAGCACCGCGCAGTTGAAAATCAGCAGATCCGCATCTCGCGCCAGTTGCACCAGGTTCGGCAGCGCGGATGCATCCATGTCTCCCGAGAAAACCACCGATACGCCGCGGAAAGAAATCCGGTAAGCCACCGACGGACAGTCGCCGTGATGCGTCGCAATCTCTTCCACCACCAGGCCGTCCTGATCCACGATCCTGCTGCGCGCCGAATCCGGACGAATCGCCAGGTCGCGCACCGCAAACGATTCCCGCGCGCCAAACGTCTTCTGATACGCAAACGCGCCGTCGCCCGCCACCAGCAAATCCACAAATCGCGAGGTCTTGGGGAACAGCCCCGCGCCGTCCGGGCCGAAAATCCGGTACGTGATCGGTCCATCGCTCGTCAGCGCCCGCGCATTGAAGAAAGCCGCCAGGTCCCCGCTGTGATCGATATGCAGATGAGTCAGCAGAACTACATCGGCATCTTCCAGATCCAGCCCCAGCTCTCCAATCCGCAGGAACGCGCCCGGCCCCGCATCCACCAGTATCCGCGGCTTCCCCTCCATCACCACGATGTAACTTGACCCGGCCCTCCCGAACGCCCGTGGCCCGCCCGACCCCAGCACCACCACTTCCATCGCCGGCTTTCGAGGACCGCCGCGCAGGCCCGCCGGGAACCACGCAGCCACAGCCAACACCAGCGCGATCGGCACCTTCATGGCGTTTTCACCAACCCGACATCTCCCAGACCGTTCAGCATGAACTGCACCGCGATGGCCGTCAGCATCAGGCCCATCAGGCGCGTCAGGATCCGAATTCCCGTCTCTCCCAGGTACTGCCGGACGCGGTCTGCCCCCGCCAGCACCCAATACGACACCAGCGAAACGGCCGCAACCGCCAGAAACACGGGAATCGCGTACCACCAGTCCGGCATCCCGCCGATGAGAACCATCACCGTGGAGATCGCGCCGGGACCCGCCAGCATCGGTACGCCCAGCGGTATGATTCCGACATCTTCCTTTCCAGCCCCTTCCGCGGCCTCCCCGGGCGTTTCCTTAGTCTGCGAGCGGCGCGCGCGCAGCATGTCCAGCCCGATCAGCAGCAGGATCACGCCCCCCGCGATTTTGAAGGCCGGCAGCGTGATCCCAAACAGCCGGAAGATCAGCTTGCCCGCCGCGGCGAAGCCGCTGAGTACCACCAGGCAAGTCCAGGCCGCGCGCTTCGCCATGTGCCTGCGCGACAGAACATCCTGCTCCCCGGTCATGGCCAGGAATGTGGGAATCGCCGCAATGGGATCCACCAGGAAGAATACGGACGTCGCCGCCACGAACGAGAACTGCACAAGGTCTGAGAGCCCGCTGGACATCCCGATTACTAACACTCTACCGCCTGGAGGTCGTGGAATGCGCGAGCGCGCTCGATCCACGCTAAGCGGCGCTGATCGCCCCCACTTTGCCGTCCCGAATGGCTTTGATATCCCGCATCGGCGGCTGGCCGAACAGACGGCTGTACTCCCGGCTGAACTGGCTTACGCTCTCATAACCGATTTCGTATGCCGCGCTGGTGGCATCAATCCCGTCCATCAGCATCCGTTGCCGCGCAGCCTGCAGCCTGAGCTGCTTCTGGTATTGCAGCGGGCTCATCGCCGTTAACGCACGGAACTGATGGTGCAGCGTCGACACTCCCATTCGCGCAATCGCCGCGAGCTCCTCCATGTGCAGCGGCTTGGTGTAGTTGGCCCTCAGCCAGGCGATCGCCCGTGCCGTGCTGTGGCTCAGATCGCCTCTCGTCGCGATGGCGCGCAGCCGCTCCCCCTGTGGAGTTCTGAGTAAGCGATAGACGATTTCACGCTGGATCAAGGCGCTGAGAAAAGGTATATCCTCGGCGGTATCGAGAAGCTCGATCAGCCGGACGCAGGCGCCCAGCAATCCGGCCGTCGACTTACCGACAGCCAATCCCCGCCGTTGCGAAGACGCTTCAGGCTCCGGCAGATCTTCCCGGCTCAGGACCTCCCGCACGGTCGGCATGTCCAGCCGCAGAAACATCGAAAGCAATGGCGTCTTTTCCGAAGCCTCGACGATTTGGCTTTCAACCGGCACGTCGATCGATGACAGAAGAAACGACGATCCATCGCACAGGTACTCCGTTCCTCCGAGGTTGATGAGCTTTCGCCCCTGCACGAAGACTGTGAGGCTTGGCTCGTATGTGGCCCGGTAGCAGGCGCTGGGGGCCGTACGGCGGTAAAGGACCAGGCCGGGTATGGCTGTCGGATGCTCTCCCGCAGTTTGCGCGCGCGCCGCGATCCTGCCGGCCAGCGCCGCCCGCATCTCAATCACCGCCGCCTTCGGATCTCCGGGATCTTCGGTGTGTTTCGCCATCTCCTCGAATTCCCTTCTTCCCCAGCGTATCGCGGAACTGGTCGATATGTGCATAAAATCCGATATCCAAACAGAATCAGGCAAAGAATAGGCAGGATCGGGGAAGCGCCCGGAGCACCCTCTCCGGTAGTTTGGAATTAAGAAGAACGGAGGCATGCATAGCTTTGTATACGAGGATGAGAAACAATGCAAAAACGGAAACTCGGAAAAAGTAATCTCGAAGTCACGGCTTTGGGGCTCGGCTGCATGGGAATGAGCTTCTCCTACGGCCCGCCCAAAGACAAGCAGGAAATGACCTCTATTCTGCGAGCCGCCGTGGAACGCGGCGTCACATTCTTCGACACCGCCGAAGTTTACGGCCCGTACTTGAACGAAGAGCTGGTGGGCGAAGCGCTATTCCCTTTCCGCGGGCAAGTCGTCATAGCCACCAAGTTCGCCTATGAGCTCAAACCCGATGGAAGTCCGGGCTGGGTCCGGCTCAATAGCCGTCCCGAGCATATCCAGCAGTCTGTCGAAGGCTCGCTCAAACGGCTCAGGGTTGATGCCATCGACCTCTACTATCAGCACCGTGTGGACCCCGAGGTTCCCATCGAAGACGTGGCGGGGGCCGTGAAGGACCTCATTCGGCAAGGCAAGGTCAAGCACTTCGGCATGTCCGAAGCAGCCGCCAAGACCATCCGCCGCGCCCACGCGGTTCAGCCGGTCACTGCTGTTCAAAGCGAATACTCGCTGTGGTACCGCGAACCGGAAAAGGAAGTGCTGCCGGCCCTCGAGGAACTTGGAATCGGATTCGTCCCCTACAGCCCGCTGGGTAAGGGTTTCCTGACCGGCACGATCGACCAAAACACCACGTTCGATAGCGCCGATTTCCGCGGCACCCTCCCGCGGTTTACAGCCGGCAACCGAAAAGCGAATCGGGCCCTGGTGGATTTGCTTCAGAACGCCGCCCAGCGGAAGAAGGCGACACTCGCACAAATCGCGCTGGCTTGGTTGCTGGCGCAGAAGCCATGGATCGTTCCCATCCCCGGTACGACCAGGTTGCATCGGCTCGAAGAAAACATCGGCGCCGCCGCACTCGAACTCACGCCCGGCGATCTCCGCGAAATTGAAAGCGCCGCCTCCAGCATCCCGGTGCAGGGCGCGCGCTACCCGGAACACATCGAGCGGATGAGCAATCGCTGATTCGAGAGGCGCTAAACGGAGATGAAACCATGGCCGCATGGCCGGAAGATGAACTGCGCAAGATTGCTGAAACCGACGACCATGCGCTCTACGTGCGCGCATACCACGGTCGGAGCTCTCGTTGGTGCCAGGCTGCGATACGCCGGAAGGCCGTCGCACTGGTTCACCGGCGCCGTGCGCATCGATCCGCGGTTTCAGGCGGGCGCGCGCCCCAATCAATCCCCCGAAATATCCTGATTAGTCCTGTCCTTCAACATCCCCGTAGCCACCAGCGAAACCACCGCGCACCCCAGCACAAACACCGCGATGGGCGTCGCCGAATGATACCTTCCCAGTAACGACGTCGCAATCAACGGCGCCGGCCCCCCCGCAATCACCGACGAAAGCTGATACCCCAGGGACGCCCCGCTATATCGCAGCCGCCCCGTGAACGACTCCGCAATCAACGCCGCCTGCGGCCCGTACATCATGTCGTGCGGCACCAGTGAAACCACGATCGCCACCGCCACCAGCGCCGGCACTTTGGTGTCCAGCATCGCGAAATAAGCGAATCCCAAAACCCCCGTCAGCGCGGCTCCCAGCATGTACACCCGCTTGCGCCCCATCACGTCCGACAAATGCCCGAAGTACGGAATCGAGACGAACGAGACCATCGCCGCGGCCAGCACCGCCATCAGCAGAAAGTCGCGCTTCAGGCCCAGCACGCCCGTGCCATACGCGAAGACGAACGCCGTGAACAGATAAAACGGCGCCTGTTCGGCCATGCGGCATAACGCCGTCAGGATGATCTCGCGCGGCTGCCTCCGGATCACTTCCAGCACCGGCGCCTTCTCGATCCGCCGCTCCGCCACCAGTTTCGCGAACACCGGCGTCTCCTCGATCCCCAGCCGGATGTACAGCCCCACGGCCACCAGAATGATGCTCAGCAGGAAAGGCACCCGCCAGCCCCAGCTCAGGAACTGATCGCCCGAAAGCGCGCTCAACGCCAGCACCGCCAGGTTCGACAGAAACAGGCCCGCCGGCACACCGAATTGCGGCCACGACGCGATGAAGCCGCGATGCTTGTCCGTCTGCGCCCACTCCATCGACAGCAGCACCGAGCCGCCCCATTCGCCGCCTACCCCGATCCCCTGGATGAACCGCAGCACCGTCAGTATGATCCCACCCCAAATCCCGATCTGCTGATACCCCGGCACCAGCGCCACCAGGAATGTGGCGCTGCCCATCAACACCAGCGTCGCCACCAACGCCGCCTTTCTTCCTAGGCGGTCGCCGTAGTGCCCGAAGATCGCCGCCCCCACGGGCCTCGCCAGAAAGCCTACCGCGTAAACTCCGAACGCCTCCAGTGTGCCCACCAGTGGATCGGCCCGCGGAAAATACAGGCGCGCGAATACCAGCCCCGTCACCGTGCTGTACAGGAAAAAGTCGTACCACTCAATCGCCGTGCCGATCGTGCTGGCCAGCACTGCGCGTCGCAGTTGCCGTTTGCGTTCTGCGTCGCCGCTGCTCTCAGGTTCGGACCGCGCGGACATCTTGTCAGTCTACGTCGGTGGAAGACGCGGAGCAATCGCCGGACTGATGGAGTCGCCGCCGGCTCGTTACACGTAGCTTCTTCGCCCGGGGTCGAAGACGTGGGGATGCCGGTTCTTCCCGAACAAATCCAGAATGGCCCCGAAGCCCTGTTCCAGTTTCAGATCACATTCCGGCATGGAGAGCGGCACGACCCACAGAAAATGAACCGGATCTCCAGCCAGAATCAACTTCTCCGGAAGCGCCTGATCGCATTGCACGATAGTGGGCATGCATAGTAGTGCCTCCAGGATCTCGCTGCCCCAAAACGGAGCCGGAGGATCTCCGTTGGGTATGGTGTGGCCAAAGCTGAGCCAGGTTTTCTGATCGTGGGGAAAGCGCGCAACCCATCGCAGGGTTTCGATGTATTCCTGTTTCGGCTCCGCACAGTAGAAGATCAGCTCAACCCGGCGAGGTGCGTCTTTGCCGGCGGCTGGTGGGACGCGCATGCGAAGATCGCTCATCCCGCTGGTGACCAGGGCATAAACTTTACCCCGCGGGCTGGAACGTGCGTATGTGTGAACGTCTATGTGAGGAAGTAGCGGGATCGCTTCATGGAAAACGCTCTGCGCCTCGCCGAACAGGGCTTTGTAGACTCTTTCACGAGCCGCCGCGAACTGCAGCGATAATTCATCTCGAAGGCCAAGCTGCGGCCTGGCCCATTGGCTGCTCGTGTAGCGGTGAATGGTTGACCCGCCGGGCGATTGTTCGTCGGGCATGTACGCCTCCCTCATCGAGTCTAGCCTTCCGTGCCGCGGCGCCGTAACTATATAACGTTAACCACTCGGCGCTGGATTACTGCGGCGTCTTTCCCGCCAGCGCCGCTGTCCCCAGCATGCCGCCCAGCCCCATGGTCTCCACCGCCGACGACGGCACGATCACCATCGAGCCGCGCTCCTTGATGGCTTCATACAGCATGTTCATGGCGCGCAGGTGCAGCGCCACCGGGTTGTCCTGATACGTGGCCGCCGCGCGCGCGAAGTTGTCCGCGATTTCCGTCTCCGCCAGTCCCAGGATGTTGCGCGCCTGCCGTTCGCGCTCCGCCTGCGCCTGGCGCGACATGGCGTCTTCCAGTTCGTGCGGTATGCGCACGTCGCGAATCTCCACCGACTGCACCGTGATGCCCCACGGATTGGTCTTCTCGTCCAGGATGCGTTGCAATTCGTGCCCCAGCGTCTCGCGTTCCGTGATCATCTGCGCCAGTTGGTGCCGCCCGATGGATTCGCGCAATGCCGTCTGCGCGCCCATCGTGATGGCCGCGATGAAGTCCTCCACTTCCAGGATGGACTTCTCCGCGTTCCACACCACCCAGAAAATGATGGCATCCACGTTCACCGGCACCGTATCGCGCGTCAGTGCCGATTCGGCCGTAACGCTGGCCACCCGCACGCGCTGATCCACGAACCGGCTCAGCGAATCCACAATCGGAATGATGAAGAAGATCCCCGGGCCGCGCAGGCCCAGGTACCGGCCCAGCCGCAGCACCGCGACTTTCTCCCATTGATCCGCCACCTTGATGGCGAACATCAGATATAGGCCGATGGCGCTGGACACCAGCGCCGGGGCCGGCTGATTGATCGTCACCGTCCACACGATTCCGGCGCCGATGCAGATGATGCCCAGCGCCAGGCCGATATTGCTCACCGGCGTTTTCTCTCCCTTGGCGAAACTTTCGTCCTTGGCTCCCAGCTTCAATTTATAGATCATTGAGTTGCTCCTTTAGGTCGGCGACTGTGAATCCGGCGCTGCCGGCGCGCGCCACAAACTCAGAGACCAGCTGCGCCAGCCGGCGGCGGTGCTCCCCATCGTCCTGCGCCACTTGTTTGAGCGCGATGAAGGTGCCGGTGCCCTGCTGCGTTTCGAGCACCCCCCGGATCTCCAGTTCGCGATAGGCCCGCACCACGGTGTTGGGGTTGATGGCCAGGTCCACGGCTACCTGCCGGACCGTGGGGAGTTGGTCCCCCACCGTCAGCCTCCCGGAGGCCATCCCGGCCATCACCTGGTCGATGATCTGGCGGTAGACGGGCACGCCGCTGCGCAGGTCCAGCAGGAAGCCGAAGGCGGTTTTCTTGGTCATCTAGTTATATAGTGTACTAGTATTATAATACAGTCAAGAAAAAAAACCAAACCGCGCCAAAAAAAATCAGAGCGGCATTCGTCGGAGCGCTTACCGCATCGCGTTTGATGACCGGCATGCTCTTTGAGGTGGCGCCGGGAGACCCTGGCACCTACGCCGCGGTCGCCGCCTTAGTCGGTCTGATGGTGCTGCCGTCGGTCTACCTGCCGGCGCGGCGCGCCGCCAACCTGGATCCCCTGAAGGCGCTGCGACAGGACTAGCCCGGAGCTCTGAATTGCACGCGCCAAACGCATCAGACTGTACGTTCCCGCACGCCGCCTGAAACCCTGGCTTAATATATCCCTTGACACGTATATGCTCCATGAAGTATATTCAAAAACGTGGAGTCTGTGTTCGAAATCATTGCGGAGCCGAACCGCCGCGCGATATTGAGCCTGCTGGTCTCGTCACAACAGTCGGTCGGGGAGATCGAGCGTCAACTTCGTATGCCGCAGCCGGCCGTGTCAAAGCACCTGCGCGTGCTGCGCGACGCCGGCTTCGTGGAATCCACGGTGGATGCCCAGCGCCGCCTCTACCGCCTGAAACCTGAACCATTTCAGGAGGTGGATGCCTGGCTGGCTCCGTTCCGCCGGTTCTGGTCCGCTCACGTAGATGCTCTCGAACGCCACCTCGACCGCATGAATCAGTCAACACCACCGAAAACGAAAACCAGGAGAAGACCGTCGCGGCCCAAACCGCGAACGTGACATAGGAGACAACCAAATGAAAATCAAAGTGACCACCATTTACGTGGACGACCAGGACAAGGCCCTGCGCTTTTATACGGAGGTACTGGGCTTTGCCAAGAAGGTCGATTTCAGTCAGGGCCCATTCCGCTGGCTGACCGTGGCCTCGCCCGAGGAGCCGGACGGCGTCGAGCTGCAGTTGGCGCGGAACGACAACCCCGCGGCCAAAGCCTATCAGCAGGCGATCTTTCAACAGAGCCAGCCCGCGATCATGTTCTTCACCGACGACGTCAAGGGCGACTACGAGCGGATCAAGACCCGCGGCGCCGAGTTCACCATGCCGCCCACCGCCGTGACCGGCTCCACCATTGCGATGCTGAAAGACACCTGCGGCAACCTCGTTCAACTCACCCAACTGGCACGCTATTAACGCTAAGGAGACCAAGGTGACCAATCGCGAGCAGTACACGCCGGGTCCCGCCAACGGCGCGCGGATAATACAAAAGGACGGAGAGCAGTGGACGCTCGTTCTCGTTAGAGAACTGCGCCACCCGCCGGAAAAAGTCTGGCAGGCGCTAACCGACCCGGCGCATCTGCGCGAGTGGGCTCCCTTCGACGCTGATGGCAGTCTGGGCGCCGTGGGAGCCACGGTGAAGCTCACCACGGTGGGAGCGCCCGCGCTCCACGTAACCGAAACAACCGTGACGCGAGCCGAAGCCCCCGAGGTGCTCGAGTACAATTGGGGCGACCACGATATGCGGTGGGAACTCGAAAGCCTCGGCGGCGGCACGCGCCTGACCCTGTGGACGAATATTGGCCGCCGCTTCATTGCCATGGGCGCCGCCGGGTGGCACATTTGTTTCGATGTTTTGGACCGCCTGCTCAGCGCGGCTCCCATCGGCCGCATGGTTGGCGGTGACGCGGTGAAGTTCGGCGGCTGGCAGCGGCTGCACGCCGGGTACGCCAGGATGTTCGGTCTGGAAACGGCCAAAAATTCGTGAACGGAGGATAAATTTCAATGATGAAAGAAGCCGCTAAACGTTCGATCTTTCGCTGGATTCACCTCGTCTTCAGTATTCCGATACTCGGCTATATTTATAGTCCGTTTGAAGAAATTCCAAAGTATGCCGATTTTGTGCGGCGTATCGTCGTTCCTGTGATTCTCCTTTCGGGACTCTGGATGTGGAAAGGCCATGTCCTGAGACGGCTGATTTCGAAGAGACCGGCCAAACAACTTTTCGAGGCGCAAAGATCCAATGAATCCATCGGAACGTATTGACCAACTGATCGCAGGACTCCCGGACTGGCGCGCCAAAACCCTCGCCGGCCTCCGCAAGAACATCCTGGAGGCCGACCGGGAGATCATCGAGGAATGGAAGTGGATGGGAAGCCCGGTGTGGTCTCGCCACGGCATCCTCGCGGTCGGCAACGCTCACAAAGATAAGGTGAAGCTTACCTTTTCCCACGGGGCGAGCCTCCCGGATCCTGACAGGCTCTTCAACGCGGGCTTCGGAGGCAGCGTGTGGCGGGCCATCGATTTTTTCGAGGGCGATAAGATGAATGCGCGTGCTCTCAAAAACCTCGTCCGTGCCGCCGTTGCGTACAATCAAATCAAATTGAAGAGGAAAACGCCTGCGGGCACTCGAGCGAAAGCACATAAAAGCAAAACGTGATGGCGCCAACCGCCGCTGTTAGAGCTCCCTTGCGCGATCCCGCGTTCCAGCGGCTTTGGTTGGGGCTGAGCATCTCCTATCTCGGGGACCAGTTCACCATCATTGCCTTGCTTTGGTTCGTGCTGCAGTTGACCGGCTCCGGTGCGGCGGTGGGCCTCGTCATCCTCTGCTTCGACCTCCCCGGCGTCGTCACAGGGGCCATCCTCGGGCGTCTGCTGGATCGCTATCAGCCGCGGCTGGTGATGGGCTTCGACAACCTCGCCCGGGCGGCACTCATCGCGGCGATTCCCACGCTCTACGCCCTGGGATCGTTGCAGCTCTGGCACGTCCTCGTGCTGGCGTTGCTGGCCGGAGCTCTCTCGCCGGCCACGGCGGCCGGCGTGCGGACGTTTGTGCCGCACCTGGTGGACGACGCCGCCCTCGAGCGCGCCAATGCCCTCACCGCCGCCAGCCTGCAGTTTTCGTATCTCGCCGGCCCGGTGGCGGCGGGCGTCGCCGTCGCCAGGTTGGGCGGTCCGTGGGCGCTGTTCATCGACGCCGCCAGCTTCCTGCTGATGGGCCTGCTGGCGCTGACCCTGCCTGCGATCCCTCGCGAACCGCGCGCCGCCCCGTCTTGCGGGCCGTTACTGAACCCCTTCGGCGAGCTGTTCAGACTGCCCTACGTGCCCGCGCTCACGCTGCTCTCGCTGGTGTTCTTCTTCTCCTACGGCCCGTTGGAGGCGGCCCTGCCGGTCTACAGCGTCCGGACCTTGCATGCCAACGCCGGGGGCTACGGGCTTCTGTGGACCGGCTTCGGCATAGGGGCCTTCGCTGGTGTGCTGACGCTTACCCGGCTCTCGCATCGCTGGCGGCCGGGCATTGCCTTACCGCTGATCGCCGTGCTCTGGGGAGCGCTGCTGTGCCCCCTGTTTTTCATCCGGCAGCTTCCGCTCGCGATGCTGTTCCTCGGTATGGCGGGGGCATCCTGGGCGCCCTATACGCCGATGGAAACCACCCTGCTGCAGCGCCTCGTCCCGCCCGAAATACGCGGCCAGGTCTTCGGCGCGAGGCATTCGCTGGTGGTAGCGGCGACCCCCCTGGGAGCCGCGTTCGGTGGCGTGCTGCTGCAATATCTCCCGGCGCCTCTGGTGATCACTGTCTCCGGCCTCGCCTGCATCCTCGCCGGGCTGGGTGGCCTCGTTTCACCGCCACTGCGTCGGTTGCAACGGGGAGGCCCCTGATGCTCCGGCATGCTCGACCGCTGTCGGTCCGTAGCGATGGGAATATATGTTACGAGCTGACCGCGAGTGTGGTTGAATTGTTGGATCGGAACCAATCAACCGGCTCCCAGTCCTGAAGTTAGGCGTGAGGAACAGCATGTCGAAGAACGGTGGCATCACCGGGGTATCGGATCATGGCGGTTGGGCTGTGCTGGTGACGGTGGCGCCTGATGGGACGCTTCTCGACCGCCGCCGCGTGGAACTGGTGGGCCAGGGCCTGCCGAAGATTCCGCACCACAGCGAGGGCCAAAGGCTCCCGCTCGCCGAGGCCGTGGAGTTAGTCGAGCGCGTGCGCGCGTCGGCGGAGAGGCACGCGGTGCTTGCCTTGGACTCTATCGCGATGGCCGTGCCGCGTATCCTGGGTGTCGCCCTTCGCCAGTGCCCACAGCTTCCACCCACGGTTGCCGAGCGAATCCAGGACTACCGTGCGCAAAACAATGCCGACTGGGTGATGTACCGCAAGGCCCTGGCCTCCGCGGCCGAGGCGAGGGGTTGGCCCGTCCACTGGTACGACCCGAAAAGCGTCTTCGGTGCGGCCCGCCGGAAGTTGCGTGTAGAGAACCTCGACGATTACTTCCTCCAGGTACGGAGGGCCGCCGGCCCGCCCTGGAACATGGATCACAAGCTCGCCATGGCGGCGGCCATTGTCACAGCGCCCACGAAATCGGCTGCCGGCGACTGTCGCGTGCGATCGTAGCGTGCGCTACGAGCTTGCCGGGATGAGTGTGTTAGAGTGTGGAATCCCCGATGGCCAACTCCGATGGTTCATCCAACACTCGCCAGCTCTTGCTGTATTTCGGCCTGATGTCGCTGCTGGTGAACGTTGTCAACCCCGGCTTCTTGCTGGACATTCCAACATCCTACATGCTGAAGAATATCCTGCATGCGTCCGCTTCCCGGATCTCCGGCTTCCGCTTGCTCACGGGCATTCCTCTTTATCTCGGGTTCGCCTTCGGCATGGTGCGCGATCTTTGGAATCCGCTTGGCCGGCGTGATCGCGGATACTTCCGTATCTTTGTCCCGCTTATGATCTGCGTCCTCGCGTGGATGGCGCTCTCCCGTACAACCTATCTGGGACTTCTCACCGGAATGCTGCTCGCGACGGTCGCATACTCGTTCGTCTTCGCCGCCTTTCAAGGCTTGACGGCTCTCATCGGTCAGGAGGCTCTTATGACCGGGCGCCTGAGCGCCCTATCCAACATATTCCTGTTTCTTCCAGTGGGTGCGGCATACTTCGCCTCGGGATTCATGGCCGAACGCCTTTCTCCCCGCCAGGTCTTTCTCATGGTCCTCGCCCTCGCCGCAACGCTCAGCGTGTTCGGCTTCTGGAAGCCGCGCTCCGTCTTCAGTCATGCCTATGACAACCCGCATGCCCAAGGCACGAACTTTTTTGGAGACGTACGGCGGCTGTTGAAGCATAGTGCCATCTACCCGGTTGTGCTGATCAACCTGCTGTGGAATTTCACCCCGGGTTCCTTCACGCCCATGCAGTTCTTTCTGACCAATCGGCTCCACGCGTCGGATGCGATCTATGGGGACTTTTTGGGTCTGTATAACCTTTTCTTTCTCCCGCCCGTTCTGCTCTATGGATTCCTGTGTACGAAGTTTCCGCCACGCAAGCTTCTGCTGTGGTCTGTCATCATAGGGGTGCCGCAGTTTATTCCAATGGCCTTTATCCGCAGCGGACAGCAGGCTCTTCTGGCTGCGGTGCTTATTGGGTTGTTGGGCGGCCTGGCCAACGCGGCCTGCATCGATATCGCTATACGCGCTTGCCCTCCCGGCTTGCAGGGAACGCTGATGATGATCATTGCAGCCACCTTTGCGCTGTCCATGCGCGCGGGCGACGTGCTGGGCTCGTGGATCTATGGCTTGAGTCCAAAGTACGGCTTCCAGTATTGCGTGATTGCGATTACCGTGACTTACGCGCTGATCCTGCCCGTGATCCCGCTCATCCCCAAACATATCACCGCCACTGCCGATGGAGAACCGAACCCGGAAGAGGAAGCTTTGGTTCTCGCGGAAATTGGCAACCCAAGTTGACCCGCGGCCGCCTGAATTAAAATATCAAAACCTGGAGAACACCATGCCTCAGGAATACATCGAAATCCGCGGCGCCCGTGAGAACAACCTCAAGAACGTCTCGCTGCGCATCCCCAAACGCAAGATCACCATCTTTACCGGCGTCTCGGGTTCCGGCAAATCGTCCATCGTCTTCGATACTCTCGCCACCGAGGCACAACGCCAGATGAACGAGAATTTCAGCATGTTCATCCGCACTTTCCTGCCGCGCTACTCCCAGCCGGACGCCGACGCCATCGAGAACCTGAGCATGCCCATCGTCGTGGACCAGAAACGGCTCGGCGGCGGATCCCATTCGACGATGGGCACCATCACCGACATCTACCCGGTGCTGCGCCGGCTGTATTCCTACATCGGCAAACCGCATGTGGGACATGCGAATGTCTTTTCCTTCAACGACCCCAAGGGCATGTGTCCGAATTGCAACGGCCTCGGCCGCAAGATGGGCGTGGACCTGGATCTGTTCCTCGATAAATCCAAATCGCTGAACGAAGGCGCCATCCTGTTCGGTGAGTATGCCGTCGACAGTTGGGGCTGGAACTTCCTCGGCCGGTCGAAACTCTTCGACATGGACAAGAAGCTTTCGAAGTTCAGCGAAAAAGAAATGGAGCTGCTTTTATACGCCAAACCATATAAGTTGAAAACAAATGTCGGAGGCAAGACCTTCAATTTGACGTGCGAAGGCATCATCAGCAGATTTATCGCCAAGTACATCACGCGCGACCTGAAGACCATGTCGGAACGCACCCAAAAAGCCGTGGCGCCTTACATTACGATGGCGCCGTGCACGGTGTGCAAAGGCGCGCGCCTGAGTCAGGAAGTGCTGAAGTGCGGGATCGCCGGACACAACATCGCTGAGATGGCCTCCATGGAAGTGGCCCGGTTGATCGGCGTGATCCGGACCATCAAGGAACCCAAAGTCGCGCCCATTTTGCAAACACTGGTCCAGCGCCTGCAATATCTCGTGGATATCGGCCTCGAATATCTCACGTTGAATCGTGAGACGGACACGCTCTCCGGCGGCGAATCGCAGCGCGTGAAGATCGTCAAACACCTGAGCAGCAGCCTGGTGGACGCGATGTATGTGTTCGACGAGCCCAGCGTGGGTCTGCACCCCCGCGATGTGCATCGGTTGAATGAACTTCTCCAACAATTGCGCGATCGGGGAAATACGGTTCTGGTGGTGGAACATGATCCTGATGTCATTAAAGTGGCCGACCATATCGTGGACCTGGGTCCGCATGCCGGGAGTCGAGGCGGCCAGGTCATGTATGAAGGCCCGTTCAAGAACCTGTTGAGCGCGGACACCCTGACCGGAAAATACATGAAACGGCCGGTTTCCATCAAAAGCGATTTCCGCTCTCCCAGTGGAAAATTGCCGATTAAGAATGCCAAAGCCAATAACTTGCGGAACGTGAGCGTGGACATCCCGAAGGGTGTGCTCACGGTCATCACCGGGGTGGCCGGTTCGGGGAAGAGCTCGCTGATTCATCAGACCTTTCTGCGCCATTATCCGGACTCCATTGTGATCGACCAATCCCCCGTGGGTGTTTCCAGCCGGTCCAACCCCGGCACCTATACCGGCATCATGGACGAGGTGCGCAAGGCCTTCGCGGCCGCCAACAAGGTGAGCCCATCCCTGTTCAGCTTCAATTCGGAAGGCGCCTGCGACAACTGCCAGGGACTGGGCGTGATCTACACGGAGATCCCCGCCATGGGCGAAGTCAAGTCGCCATGTGAGATCTGCGAGGGCAAACGATTCAAAGATGAAGTGCTGGCCTACAAGCTTAACGGAAAATCGATCAACGATGTGCTGGAAATGACTGTCAGCCAGGCGCTCGAATATTTCAAGATTGACAAGATCGCGAGCAAGCTCCAGGCCATGAGCGACGTGGGCCTCGATTACCTGACCCTGGGTCAGCCGTTGAGCACGCTCTCCGGCGGCGAATGCCAACGCATCAAGCTCGCCGGTGAGCTGCACAAACGAGGCAGCATCTATGTGCTGGATGAGCCCACCACCGGCTTACACATGTCGGATATCAGCCACCTGCTGGCGATCATGAACCGCCTGGTGGACGCCGGCAACACGGTGATTGTGATCGAACATAGCACCAGCGTGATCAAAAATGCGGACTGGATCATCGATCTGGGCCCCGAAGGCGGCGCCAAGGGCGGCCAGGTTATGTTCGAAGGCACGCCCCAGCAGCTGCTCACCGCAAAGAATTCGCTGACCAGTGAGTACATGCGGAATTAACGTGATGCTGGCTTAGAGGTATGAGCGGGCGGACCGCCCAACCCCAATGGAGACCGGAAAGCCTCGCCCCGTGTCCGGTTATGGGAACGAGCGTCCACCGCCGCGACAGTCACGCCTCTTCCCACAAAATCTCTCCCACCTTTTCAGGCACTTCCCCGCAACTGCGCCTTCCCGCGCACTACCTGCCCTTCCAATAGAAGCGAGGGTAGCCTTTTTCGCCCTCGAATCCTCCCCATGGAGCATAAGATGGCCACTGCCGCGCAAATGAAAGCCAATCATGAGAACGCCCAAAAAAGCACCGGACCCCGCACCCCCGAAGGCAAAGCCGCTTCCAGCCGCAACGGCCTGAAACATGGCCTGTGCGTCGAAAAGCTGGTCTTCACCGGAGAAGAACCCGCGGCATATCTCTCGCTTCTTCACGATCTTGAACAACGCTTCCGCCCCGTCGGCGACGGCGAATACGAGCTCGTCCGCCGCATCGCCGGTGCCCAGTGGCGCCTCGCCCGCGCCCCCATCATGGAAATGCAAATCTTTCGCGAACGCATCGCGCACCTTCCAAAGAATCGCCGCGGCGCCCTGGAATCCGACCTGATGGCAGCCGCCTTCGTCGAAGATTCCCAGGCATCCAAAGCTCTCGCTAGGCTCTCCCGCTGCGAGGCCGACCTCGAGCGCTCCATCGACCGTAGCCTCCGCCAGTTGAAAAACTTCCAGCAGGCCCGCGCTAATGAAATTTACAATACGGACCCAATTTCCCCGGATCAGATTGATAATACCGGAGATACGCCTGCGAAAGCGGCCCCCGCCGCCACCCCCCAGCCGGCCCATGGCCGTACGATTGCTCCCAATTCATACCATGGAGTCCCTTTTTCGCAATCTCCGCACCGCATTCCGGGCGCTGTCTCGGCGGCCCGGCGTCACCTCGCTCGCCGTCCTCTCCCTCGGCCTGGCCATCGGCTTCTGTACCGTAGGTTTCAGCCTGCTCGACGCCGGCTGGCTGCGCGATATGCCCGTGCGTGATCCCGCCCGCCTGTTTTGGCTCGCTGCCCGCGACCGCGAACAGCGCGTCCAGAGTCTGACCTGGATCGAATACCAGGCCATGGCCGGTCGCGGCCGTTCCTGGGATGGCGCGCTGGCTGAGTGCCGCATGGGACCCACCGTGCATCTGCCCGATCGGGACGATTTCCCCATCACCGCCGGCGTCTCCGAAAACTACTTCGACCTGCTCGGCGTCACCGCCGCGTCAGGCGACGTCTTTCACTCCGGCGGCGGCAGCGATGGCATCGTCGTCATCACCGATCACTACTGGCGCACCGCTCTCGGCGGCGGCCTGCATATCCTCGGGCGCACTCTCAACGCCGGCCGCGCCTCTCTCCGTATCGTCGGCGTTCTGCCGCCCGGTTTCTCCGGGACCCACCGCGGCCTGCTGGTCGATCTCTTCGTTCCCCCGCAAACCTTCTTCGGCTCGCTGGGCTTCAAGGATCATCTCGATCCCAGGATGGCCGACTTCGAAGTCCTGGCGCGCTTGCGGCCCGCCGTCACCCTCGAGCAGGCGCAGCGTGAGGCGCTCGCCATTTTGCGGCAGAACGAGTCCGCCGGCCTCGCGCCCGAGCCCGGCAGAACCGCCGGCGTCTTTCCATTTGCCGAAGTCAAATTAGTGTTTGCGGCGCTGCTCACGGCGCCCTTGTTTCTGGTGCTGCTCGTGGCTGCGGCCAACCTCGCCAATCTGCGCCTCGTCGATAATGAAGCGCGCCGGCGCGAGACCGGCATCCGCCTGGCGTTGGGCGCCGGCCGCGCCGATCTGCTCCGCCAGCATTCGAGTGAAACCCTCATGCTGTGCGGCCTCGGTACCGCGCTCGGCCTGCTGCTCGCCGACTGGCTCATCACCCTGCTGCCCGCCGTGCTCTACTCCGGCGAGAGCTACATCGATTACTGCATCCGGCTCGACGCGCGCACATTCGCGTTCAGCGCCATCGCCCTCGGACTCGTCGCCCTCATCGGAACGCTGATCCCGCTCAGCGACGCTTGGAAGCACAAGGTCCTGCCGGCCATCCAGTCCTCCGTGGGCGGCCGGCCGTCGCGCTGGCTCACCGCTCTGGTCGTCGGCCAGATGGCCTTCGTCACCGCCATCACCTGCTCGGCCGGGCTGCTCTGGCGCAGCTTGCAGAATATCTCGGCCATTCGCCCTGCCATGGACCCTGGCCGCCGCATCCTCCTGGTGCGCGGCTTCTGGGATGGCGGCCTGCCCTTCACGTCTCGCGCCGATGCCCTCGCTTCGCAGCTCTCCGGCTTGCCCGGAGTTCGCCGCGTGGCCTACGCTCGCCGTGTCCTGTTGAGCGGTTCCGGCGGCGGCGCGGCCGTCGATCTGGAAATGCCCGGCCAGCCCAAAGTACCTTTTTATTACGATCAGGTCAGCCCCGGTTACTTCTCCACCACCGGCGCGCGTATCGTCTCCGGCCGCCCTTTCCGCCTGTCCGACAGCCCGAAAACTACCCCAGTCGTAATGGTCAACCAAGCCTTTGTCCGCCGTTACTATTCTAGTCGTAATCCGCTTGGCGCCTGGATTCACCTGAATGGCAAAGACCGCCAGATCGTGGGCGTCGTCGAAGATGGACCTTCCATTCACCTGCGCGAGACCATCGAGCCATACTTCTATTTCCCGTTCGCCCAGATGCCCGTCTCCTATATCACTCTCTTCGTCGAAGCCGCCGGCAATCCCGATCCGCTGGCGGCCTCTGTATGCACTCAGGCGCGGCGGTCCGATCCGGCTTTCGTCCTCACCGGCATGAACACCCTGCGCCAGCACATGTTTACCGCGCACAAGTCCGAAACGGTTCTCACCGCGGCATCCGCCGGGCTGGCGCTGTTGGGATTGGTGCTGGCCGCCGCCGGCCTGTTCGGCGTGTCTTCCTACGCCGTCAGCCGCCGCATGCGCGAATTCGGTCTGCGCGTGGCTCTCGGCGCCACCCGCACGGATCTTCATTGCCAGGTTATTAAGCGAGCTGCCATCCAGGCCCTGATCGGCATTCCTCTGGGTTGGGCCTTGGCCTTCGCCGCCCGCCAGGCGCTCCAGACTATGCTGTACGGCGTGAAAGCCACCGATCCCTGGGTCGCGGCCGCCGCCAGCGCGCTGGTGGCGCTTATCTCTCTGCTCGCCGCGCTGCGCCCCGCTTTCACCGCCGCCCGCGTCGATCCCATGGTGGCTCTCCGTTATGAGTGAGCGATAATTGTCAGTATGAACCTGGGCCGCGCGCTGATCGGGATCGGCGCCTTCCTGGTCGTCCTCGGGCTGCTCCTTACCTTTGGTGAAAAGCTGCCGCTGCGCCTGGGCCATCTCCCCGGCGATATCTACGTAAAGGGCAGGCACACCAGCTTCTACTTTCCAGTGGTCACCTGCCTCTTGATCAGCTTGCTGGTCTCCGCAGTCTTGTGGCTCCTCCGCCGCTGACCACCTCAGCTGCGGCAATTGGATTGCAAAGCACAAAGTATGGATTTAAGTAAGACTATTGCTGATCTCTACGAAGAGAAAGCGAGGCTCGATAGAGTGATCGCATCGCTCGAACAGTTTGGGGAAGAGCCTTTTACCCTGCGCGTCGTGACTCAGCGGCGGGGTCGTAAGTTCATGAGCCCACAGGAGCGGCTGCTGGTTTCGGAGCGGATGCGAAAATACTGGGCGGAACGCAAGGCTGCCGTCCACATCGAACCGCCGTTAACCATGGCTGCGGCTTCCGCGGCATAATCCCTCTCCGTTCGAGTACGGTTAGGTACTTTTTACCCGGGATTTTCTACACATCGGGGCTTCGCCCCCCTCGCCGGATACTGTGGGTGGTTGCCTCTAGCGAACTCGTCCCAGCTTGTCCAGGGGCCAGTACACAAAAACCGCTTTCCCGTAAATGTTCTGGCGCGGCACCGTGCCCCAATTGCGGCTGTCGTTCGATGAGCTCCGATGATCGCCCAGCACAAAGTACTCTCCCGGCTTAATGCGATCCGCCGGGCGTGACTGGTAGTCCCGGAACTTCTCCGGCACGTACTCCTCGGGTAGCCGGTTGCCGTTCACGATCACCGCCCCATGGTCAATCTCCACCACGTCTCCCGGCAGCCCGATCACCCGCTTGATGTAAGACTTGGAGATGTCCAGCGGATACCAGAACACTACCATGTCCCCGCGTTCGATCTTCCCTGACCCGAACCGATACGTGAACTTGTTAATAAAGATGCGCTCCTGATCCTCCAGCGCCGGCATCATGCTGGTGCCTTCCACCTTCACCGGCTGATAGATGAAGACGATCAGCACTACCGCGATCAGCACCGACAGCGCCAGGTCCCTGATCCACGAGATCGGACTGAAGCTGCTGCGCCCGGCGCTTGTTTGCTCTTCTGGCATCCCGCTAATTTCCTGCTTCATTATAATCCGAGATAAACTTCGTTAGAGCTATGCATAGACGAACGGCCGCCCTGTTGGTGGCGCTCTCAGCTACAATTCCCATGGTTTCCTCCGCTGAAACCGCCCAAGTCGTCATTCTCGGATCGGGCACCCCCATCCCCGACCCGCTCAGCTCCGGCCCCGCCCTCGCCATCGTGGTCCATGGCCAGGCGTATCTCTTCGACGCCGGCGCGGGAGTGGTTCGCCGCGCCGAGGCCGCCGCCGAGCAGTATCGCATCCTGGCGCTGCAGGCCACCAGCCTCACGCGGCTCTTCCTGACCCACCTGCACTCGGATCACACGCTGGGTTATCCCGACGTCATGCTCACGCCCTGGGTGGTAGGCCGCCGGCCGCCGCTCGAAGTCTACGGGCCTAAGGGAACCGCCGACATGACCAGGTTCATCAAGCTGGCCTATCAGCAGGATATCGCCGTCCGTGGCGAAGGGCTGGAAGGTCTGGGCGACGCCGGCCCGCCCGTCAATGTGCACGAGATCTCCGAAGGAGTCGTCTACCGGGACGCCAACATCATGGTGAAAGCCATTCGCGTTCGCCACGGATCCTGGCGGGAGGCCTTCGGCTATGCGGTGGATGCCGCCGGCCGCACCATCGTCATCTCCGGCGACACGGCGCCCTGCCCCGCGCTCGCCGAAGCCTGCCACGGTTGCGACGTACTCGTTCACGAGGTCTACTCCGCCGCCCGCTTCCCGGGCTTGTCGGCATCCGTCCGCCGCTATCATGCCGCCTTTCACACGTCCACGACCGAACTCGCCCAGCTAGCCGCCAAGGCGGAGCCCAAGCTGCTCGTGCTGTATCACCAGTTATACTTCGGTCCGAGGCAAGGCGTGGATCTCGCCCGCGAGATCCGCGAAGGTTATTCGGGGAAAGTCGCCGACAGCAAGGATCTGGACGTCTTCTGATCGAGATATGCTAAATGCCAACTGAGACGAATGGTAAGCGCAACAACTACATTCTGGTGGTCTTCGACAGTTGTCGCTACGACTCTTTCCGGCAAGCCGGGCCGAAGGTGATGAAAAAACTCGGCAAGATCGAACAACGCTGGTCGTACGCCTCCTGGACTTCGCCCTCGCACTACAATCTGCTGACCGGCCTGGTACCCCATGTCAGCCCCAAAAACGTCTACGCCTCCGAATACTACAAGAAGGAATTCCTGCAATTCAACGTGCGCCTGGGCTGCAAAGAAATCGAGTTCAAGTCTCTGGTTCCCAAGCTGTGGCTGCCGCTGTTTCTGCGCGACACTCTCGGATATAGCACCCACGCCATGGTGTCGCTGCCGGTGCTCAACCCCAAGACCATCCTCAATTCGGGCTTCGACACCTTCAGGCTGATGGATAAGCACAACGATATGCGCGCCATGGTCCGCCAGCTCAAATTCTCCCCGGACAAGCCGTCGTTCTATCTGTTGAACGTTGGCGAAACACACTATCCGTACGCCCTGCCCGACGAGCCCCAGGAAGAATGGCCCCGCATCAGCGGCGTGCACGGCGTCTTCAAGCATCTGGACGAACAGGTCGTCGGAGGCAAACTCAAAAAGAGCAAAGAGAAACTCTTCGACCGGAAGAAAATGGAGACCCTCCGCCGGCGCCAGGTCCGCGCCGTCGAGTATCTGGATCGCGTAGTCGAAGAGTTGTTCGACACGGTTCCCAAAAATACGTACATCACCATCCTGGCCGACCACGGTGAACTGTTCGGCGAGGAGGGCTATTTCGGTCATGGCCCCATCAACCATCTGAAAGTCTGGGAAGTGCCTTTTGTCGAAGGAAAGATACGATAACTCGCGGCGAGCCGGACTCGCCTTGTCCCTCCTGATCCTCGCCCTGATGGTCTGGGACAGCCGTCACCCCACGAATGCCCGGTTCGCCTACGTCGGCCCCGGCGCCGGATTCGCTTTCCTGGGCTCCTTCCTCACCCTGATCGCCGGATTCATCCTCAGTGCTTTCTCCCTCCTGGTCTGGCCATTCCGCATGCTTTGGCGGATGGCTCACCGCCGCCAGGGCTTCCGCCGCGCGCATATTCGCAAGCTCATCTTCCTGGGGCTTGACGGCCTCGATCCCGTCATCACCGAACGCCTCCTCGAGGAAGGCAAGCTCCCCAACTTGGCGCGCTTGAAAAGTCAGGGAGGCTTCCGCCGCTTGCGCACCACCTTTCCGGCGCTTTCGCCCGTAGCTTGGTCCACCTTTGCCACCGGCGTCAATCCCGCCAGGCACAACATATTCGACTTCCTGAACCGGAACATGAAGACTTACGTTCCGGAGCTCTCCGCCGCTCGCGTCCGTGAACCCCGCCGCATCCTCAAGCTGGGCAAGCTGCGCATTCCGCTGTCCGCCCCGGTGGTCGAGATGCGCCGCAAGAGCCAGCCCTTCTGGAAGCTGCTGGGCGCGCACCACATCGGCTCCACCATCATCCGCGTCCCCATCACCTTTCCGCCCGACAAATTCAACGGCCGCCTCCTCTCCGCCATGTCCACGCCCGATCTGCGCGGTACCCAGGGCAGCTTCTCGCAGTTCACCACGCGCGTCGGAAACCCCACCTTCGAGAGCGGTAGCCGCTATCCGCTTAAGCGCGCCGGCGACGCCTTCGAAGGTCTGCTTGATGGCCCCGAAAACACCATGTGGGAGGACGGCGGCACGCTCCGGATCCCATTCCGCATCACGCAAAACGGCAAAGGACCGCAGCTGGAAATCGAAGGCCAAACCTATCCGCTGGCAATCGGCAAATACACGCCCTGGGTCAGGATCAATTTCCGCGCCGGCCTGGGCGTCAAGGTCCCCGGCATCGCCCGCTTCATGGCCACCGAAGACGGCGCCGATTTCTCGCTATACTGCACGCCGGTCCAGATCGATCCCGAAAGCCCCGCGCTGCCCATCAGCCACCCGTCCTTCTACGCCGCTTATCTCGCCAGGCTCCAGGGCACCTACGCCACTCTGGGCATGGCCGAGGACACCTGGGCGCTCAACGAAGGCGTGATCGACGACCAGGGGTTTCTCGACCAGGCCTATTCGCTGATGGCCGAACGCGAAGCTATGTTCACCAACGCGCTCGAAAAGACCCGCCGCGGCGTGGTCGCCTGCGTCTTCGATACCAGCGACCGCGTGCAGCACATGTTCTACCGCTTCATCGATCCCGCCCGCACCAACGGACATCCTGAGTCCATCCACCTGAACGCCATCGAAGATCTGTATCAGCGCGTGGACCGCCTGGTGGCCCTGGCGCAACGCCACGTCGACGAGCACACCGTGCTCTTTGTCCTCTCCGACCATGGCTTCACATCCTTCCGCCGCGGCGTGAATCTGAACTCCTGGCTGCTCCGGAACGGCTACCTGGCGCTGGCCGGCGGCGCTGCCGAATCCTGCCGCTACTTCAAAGGCGTCGATTGGAGCCGCACGCGCGCCTACACCCTGGGCCTGGGCGGCCTGTACCTCAATCTGAAAGGCCGCGAAGCGCAGGGCGTAGTGCATGCCGGCGCCGAAGCCGAGGCCCTGAAACAGGAGCTGATCGCCCGGCTCAATAACCTCATGGACGGCGATCAGGTCGCCATCCGCAGTGTCTATGCGACCAGCGCGCTCTACAAAGGACCATACCTCGCCGAAGCACCCGACATGATCGTCGGCTACAACGAAGGCTACCGCACGTCCTGGGACGCCGCCGTCGGCAAGGTCACCGCCGCCGTATTCGAAGATAACCTGAAAGCCTGGAGCGGCGATCATTGCGTGGATCCGCTGCTGGTTCCTGGAGTGCTCTTCTGCAACCGCAAGATCGATGCCGAAGATCCCGGCCTCGAAGACCTGGCGCCCACTGCCCTGAAACTCTTCGGCATGGAGCCCCCCGCCTGGATGGAGGGCAAACCTGTCTTCCATGCCATCTGAAATGCGGATCAGACTTCTCCTCGCAGCCGGAATCCTCGGTGCCGTTCTTTGTTCCACAGCCTGCGCCCATACCAGGACCTATCCCGCCGGCGGCAAACGCGTCATCGTGCTCGGCATCGACGGCATGGACCCCAACTTCCTCGAGCGCCACTGGGACGCGCTCCCCAACATCGACGCCCTGCGCCGCGAAGGCGAATTCAAACGCCTCGGCACCACCATGCCGCCCCAGAGCCCCGTGGCCTGGTCCACCTTCATCACCGGCATGGACCCCGGCGGCCACGGCATCTACGACTTCGTGCATCGCGATCCGCATACCCTGGCGCCGTTCTCATCGATGTCCCAGACCGCGGAAGGCGGCCGCGCTCTTTCCATCGGTCCCTATCGCCTGCCGCTTTCCTCCGGCAAGGTCAGGAATTTCCGCATGGGCAAGCCCTTCTGGCAGTACCTCTCGGAGCGCGGCATTCCCAGCGTCATCATCCGCATGCCGACCAATTTCCCGCCGGTCGAATGCGAAGGCGAATCTCTCTCCGGTATGGGCACGCCCGACCTGCGTGGCACCTTCGGCACGTTCACCTACTTTACCGACGACCCCGAGCAGGAGTCCGGCATGGTTCCCGGCGGCCAGATCGTCAAGGTCTCGCTCGATAATTATCGCGCCCGCCTGCGCCTCGAAGGTCCTCCCAACACCCTGCGCAAAGACCACGCCGTCAGCACTGTGGAGATCGTCGCCGACGTCGATCCCGCCGCCCCGGCGGCCCGCTTCACCATCGGGGACCGGCAGTTCATCCTGCGCCAGGGCGAATGGTCCGGCTGGATCTCGGGACACTTCCCGCTCATTCCCGTGCTGAAGAGCGTCACCGGCATGTTCCGCATCTACGCCAAGCAATTG
>Ga0070731_10000673_pt1 | contig 42123 bp, 39 predicted proteins | sample Coa_R1_2_FD_66448 | JGI IMG/M metagenome (GOLD analysis project Ga0070731, IMG submission 66448) | Surface soil microbial communities from Centralia Pennsylvania, which are recovering from an underground coalmine fire - Coalmine... | ecosystem: Environmental > Terrestrial > Soil > Unclassified ...
GCGCGATAGAGCGAGCCGGCGAGGCTGATGCGACGCACACCGGCCGCTTCCAGCTCGGCAACGGTGAACGACATGCCCGGAATACCGGCCATGAAATTGAACGGCTTCGCGATCGAGGCGCACACCGCCTTCACGGACGCGAGGTCCGGCAAGCCCGGCGCCATCAGCACGTCCGCGCCCGCCTTCTCGTAGGCCTGCAGGCGCTTGATCGCGTCGTCAAGATCGGTGTTGCCGTGCCGGAGGCCTTCGGCGCGCGCGGTGAGCATGAACGGAAATCCGAGCTTGCGCGTCGCTGCCACGGCGGCGGCGACGCGCTCGGTCGCCTCGCCGATGTCGAACAGCGGCTTGTCCTTCCGGTTTGTCGGCGTGAGGTCCTCGATCGTCGCTCCGACGAGGCCTATGGCTGCGGCGTGGCGATAGGTCTCGGCCACGTCATTCACGGTGGCACCGAAGCCGTGTTCGAGATCCACCGAGACCGGAAGATCGGTCGCGTCAACGATGGCGCGTGCGTGCGCGAGCACCTGGTCGCGGGTGATCCTGCCGTCGCGCGTGCCGTATGCGCCAGCGGTCGCGTAGCTGGAGGTGGCGATCGCTGAAAAGCCGAGGCCCGCCAGAACGCGCGCCGATCCCGCGTCCCAGGCGTTGGGGATGACGAACGCGCGCGTCCCTTGATGGAGCGCGCGGAAAGAATTGCCTTTGTCGAGTTGAGTGACGGCCATAACGTATTCCTCCTTCGTTGTGTCGCACGGACGGAGGCCCGAAAACACAAAGGCCCCCGCCGCTGCCGGCAGGGGCCTTCGTGATCTGATAGCAGATTAGCTTAACGCATCCGCATATCCCACGGCCCCGCCGAAAGGCGACGCGCACTGATACGGCGGGCGCGGGCGTGGTGCGAACTGTCCATGGACAGTTCGTCTGGCCTTTTACAGTCCGTGTCAATGAAAAAAACGCACCGATCGAACGGATCGCTGCCGTTGCAATTTGCCGCCGCCCGAGGGATGCCCGCCGGCAGTGCTCTACCGTCAAACAGCCAACGCCCGGCTTGCGGGCATTGCCGCCGATAACGGTACAGATTGCCACAGCACTTGGTCCCGCGCTGAATGAGCCCGGTGCACTGCAACGGCCTAGCACCGTCCATGTCAGCGAAGGGCATTCGCGAATAAACCGCTTCCCGCCGCCGTCAATCAATGTCCGCTATGTCCCTTTCGCGACCGAATCCTGCATTGCTGCGAAATGACGCGAAGGGCCAATAAGCGACATTGGCCTCGCGGCGCCCATACCCCGTTCACCGCAGCCCTGGAGCCCGGGCTAACGCCGCTTCGGTCTGATCGACCAGTTGCCGCATGATTTCCGCAACCGTCAGGATCTCTCTCACGCCGCCGGCAGTCTGGCCCGCCCACACCAGTGTTTCTCGACGCTGTCCCCGCCGAAGCCTCTCGCCGATTTCCGCCCAAAGACGTGCGCCATTACGCCGAGCTTCATCTCGTTTCATTCCCCATTCATCCAGAAATGGTGTGCGCAGGGTTCTCCCGACGGTGCCGTATCCAACAGTACCCGGCACTGGAATGATGTCGTTGATGACCTCCGCTTTCACGGCGTCCTCGGAGCGCGCCTCGATGATCGCCTGCTTCCAATCGTCATCGATCGGCGACTCTTGGGAGGCAAGGAAGCGGGTTCCCATGTTGACGCCGACGGCTCCCAGCATCAGGGCCGCAGCAATACCCCGCCCGTCATAGATACCACCCGCAGCAACAACCGGAACCGGCGACACAGCATCCACGACCTGCGGCACGAGCGCCATCGTGCTGATGGTGCCACCATAACCGCCGGCCTCGGTGCCTTGCGCGATAATCACATCGACCCCGTGTGCGGCTGCCTGGATGGCCTGGGCGACCGTTGTGACCTGCAGCATGACGCGAGACCCCACGTCATGGGCCTGGCGGATCAAATCGCCCGGATCGTCCAACGCGAAGGAAATGACGGCAGGGCGCGCTCGCAAGGTGTGCCGAAAGCTCTCAACATCCAAGGTTTGCGGAATGTGATTGATCGCGAAGTTGCGGTTGGTCAGGGTGGGTAATAGGTCAATGTCCCGCTTGACCACGTCGGCGGAGCGAAATAGTGACCCAACGCTCCCCAGCCCGCCTTCATTGGAGACCGTGGCGGCGAACTCAGCCGACGTGGCACCCGCGCCCATCCCTGCCAGTATAATCGGTACATCGATGCCGAGGAGATCGCAGAGCCGCGTCCTGAGCATGGTTCTCGTCCTCAATCGTTTGATGCGTTATCTGGAACGTTGAATTATTAGCACAACGCCCGGACGCGATCATTCAAGGGCAAGCACAACTTGAATTGCCAATCATCCTTTCGGCGTCACAACGACCCGTTATGGGTCATCAACTGCCGCGTTCAAAATGAATGGGCGCGGCAGAAAGACTCCTGGTCGCGCCAGTCATAGCGTCTCGCGGCCGAAGTATCCCCGAAAGCCGCCGCGCCTGAGGGTCGCAGACCAGCATTTTGAGGCGTGATATTCTTACCGCTATCGCATCGGGGCGAGACAATGGCCATCGGCATCGGAAGGCGGCAATTCATATCCGCACTTGGCGGCGTGTCCATCGCATGGCCGCTCTCGGCACGCGCGCAACAACCGGGCAGGCTGCCCATCGTCGGCTACCTCGGTCCGAGCAGTCCCGAGAACACGGGGCCGAATACCGCAGCTTTCTTGCAACGGCTACATGTTCTTGGTTGGGTCGAGGGACACACCATCACGATCGAGCATCGCTGGGCGGAAGGACGACCCGAGCGCGTCGCAGAGATCGCCGCCGAGTTCGTCCGGCTCAGAGTCGACGTCATCGTCACGACAGCGACCAACGATGCGATCGCGATGAAGCAGGCGACTTCGGTCATCCCGATCGTATCCGCAATTATGGGGGACCCGGTCGGCACTGGCTTGGTTGCAACCCTTGCGCGGCCTGGCGGCAATGTCACCGGCCTGTCGTTGCAGTCGACCGATCTTGCTGGCAAGCGGCTCGAATTGTTGCGCGAGGTTGTTCCCGGTTTTCACCGGCTGGCGATATTGGTCAATCCTGATAGTCCAAACGTCAGGTCGGAGCTACCCGAGGTGCAGGCAGGGGCGCGCAGGCTCGGCTTCGACACTGCCACATTTGAAATCCGGCGCGCTGAGGATATCGTGTCCGTATTCGAGGCGCTCAAGAGTTGGGCGGATGCGCTTTATGTTGTCACTGATCCGCTGGTGTTTACTAACCGGATTCGCGTCAACACCTTGGCGTTGGAGGCACGGCTGCCGACAATTTACGGCTTTCGGGAGTCCCTGCAATCGGGAGGGCTGCTGTCCTACGGACCGAATTTACCGGACCTGTACCGGCGCACTGCCGAGATCGTCGATCAAATTCTGCGCGGCACCAAGCCGGCCGACATTCCGGTTGAGCAGCCAACCAAGTTTGATTTGGTCGTCAACCTCACCACCGCGAAGGCGCTCGGTCTCAGGATACCAGAATCGTTCTTAGTGCGCGCCGACGAAGTGATAGAGTAATCCTTTCGCAGCACGGCAAATCTTGATGACGAAACGCCGTTGTGGGTCATGAACCGCCGCGCCGATCATTGGCTGCCTTCATCCAATACCTGCCGCGCCTAGCTGTGCCTGGGGCGTCAGCTAAGGGCTATTGTCATTCGATCACATGATCGGCGCGCAGCACGCTTGAGTTGTCGCTTGAGGAATTGAGACGTTCGCAAATCATATTTGGCATCGGGGGGAAATCATGAGACGACGGGAGTTGCTTAGCCTGCTCGGCTACGCAGCAGTGGCACATCCGCTCACAGTTTGGGCGCAGAATTCCGGAAAGCCAAAAATCGGAGTGCTGATTGTCGCGAATGCTGAACCGTTTTCCACTTTGTTTCGACAAGAACTCCAAAAACTTGGCTACGTCGATGGCCAGAATGCTCAAATCGAAATTCGATCTGCCGGCGGGAAACCGGCGGTCCTTGCCGATCTGGCGGCAGAGTTGGTCAGCCTCAAAGTCGATCTCATTGTTGTAAATCAAACCCCGGCAGTAGAAGCGGCGCACCGCGCGACGAGTAATATTCCAATCGTAATGTCTCCAGCAGCCGATCCCGTTGCCGCCGGTCTCGTTGCTAGTCTCGCTCACCCGGGCGGAAACATTACGGGCTTGTCCTTTACCAGTCCAGAACTGCAGGGAAAGAATTTGGAACTCATGCGTGAAGTGCTGCCGTCGATTCGACGAGTGATGTTTCTCGGCAATGCATTAGATGCGATGGTAAATTCGTTTTATGATCAACTTCAAACCGCGGGCCGTTCTCTTGGCATCGAAACACAATCCATTACGATCCACGGTGTTGAGGAACTCGAGCAAGCCTTTGATGCAATAGGTAATCAGGCAATCGATGCGATGATGGTTCAGCCCAGCATTCCTCGCAAAGCCGTCATTGATTTAGCGTTGAAGTATCGTCTTCCGGCATTTTCGCCCAATAAGCAGTTTGCGGAAGAAGGGGGCCTTTTGTCGTATGCCGGCAGTCTCGCTGACGTGTACCGCAAAGCCGCATTTTATGTTGACAAGATTCTGAAGGGGGCTAGGCCCTTCGATTTGCCGGTCGAGCAACCCACGGTATTTGAATTAGTCATCAATCTCAAAACCGCGAAAGCACTTGGCCTCAATATTCCGCCGACATTATTAGCTCGTGCCGACGAGGTGATCGAATAAGGTTTTTGCAGTGCGGCAATCGCCGGTAGAAAAGCGTCGATAAGGGTCATTAACTGCCGCGCCGACCATCAACCGTCCGTGGCAGGTTTACCGCCGAAAGCGGACTCTAGACCCCGCTCGCGGCGCGGACGTTAGGGGCCATGTGCGATATTCCCGAAGGACGTAAGGGTAGTGCGGCCCCCGGGATATAATGATCCCGATTTCGGCAAACTCGCCCGTTTTGTCGTACCTCGGGAGTAAAACCCATGCTGCAAAATCCGCTCACTGATGCGATCGATGCGCTTACGGATACAGGTTTTCCGAAACCGGCATTTTGGTTTCTGCTGTTTGGCTGCGCGATGGCGGCTACACTTGTCTGGCGCAGCGAACCGTCGCAACGCTCGATCGCGGATGCCGGCCGCTGCCTGCTTCGTGTCATCGTGGGCTCGATGTGGTGGCAGCAGTCGCTGTGGAAGGTACCCCCGCACTACGACTGGGGGTTGATCCATTGGATGCAGGAAATGGTCGAGCACGGCTCGATCCAACTGCAGAGCGACCTCGTCCGCGACATCGTGTTACCCAACATCGCGATATTCGGGCCGCTGGTGTACGCGATCGAGGTCGCGATCGCCGTTTCGCTGATCCTTGGATTGTTCACACGACTGGGTGCATTGCTCGGCGCTCTGATGGCGGTCAACTTGTGGCTTGGGCTTTACAATGCGCCCGGGGAATGGCCCTGGACCTATATGTTCCTGGCCGTCATTCAGCTCATTTACCTGATCGATCCTCCAGGACGGAGCCTCGGCTTCGATGCAATTCTTTGGCGGCGCAGAGCGACCCGCCCGGGAGGATCAATTCCGCTCACCCTCGTCGCCTGAATGGCACGCACCGGTCACCTCAGATCCCGAGCGAGCGCTTCCAGCACACGCAACGCCTCATCCGCTCCCTGCGCTTCGCCCTTCTCGAAATCCTGACCGGCGAGGCCCATGGTATTCGTCACATGAGCAAGGCAAAGCACGCTGCGGCCCTGTTCGCGGGCAAACGTGTAGAGCGCGGCAGCTTCCATTTCGACTGCGAGAATACCCTTGGCGCGCGCCGCGGCAATCGCCTGGGCGGTTTCGCGGAACGGCGCGTCGGTCGTCCAGCTCGGACCGACATGGACGGAGACACCGGCCGCATGCAACGCCCGCTTCGCCGTATCTATCAGGTCGGGATTGGCCTCGGCAAAAACGTCAGGGGCGGCATAATGATAACTTGTCCCCTCGTCGCGCAGCGCCCGATCGATAATCACGAAATAGGGTGGCGGCCCCGCGGACACGATCTGACCAGCCGAGGTCACGCTGATCAGCAACTGGCATCCGCAGGCAAAAAGCTCTTCTGCGACCAATACTGCAAAGGGCGCGCCGACGGCGCAGCCAACAATTCCGACGCCCCGCCCAGCCAGGGCGAAGCCGTAAAGAACGGTATGATAGCAGGGCCATGTCTCGACGGGCCGCGCCTCGCCGCGGCCCTTGAGGTACCGCACGATGTCTCCGTCGGGATCGAGCACGCAGACGGGCGGTACGTCGGTGGCGGGCAGCCCCTTCTGCCGCCGCGCTTCGCGCAGGAGGGCAGCCGGCCCGAACACCGACGGTGCGCCTGGGTCCTTATTGTCGAGAATGGGGGCTGATGACATATACGCTCCTAACGGTGGCGGACGGTCGTTATGACTGCGATTGAAAGACAAGCCCACTGGCAGAACGTTTACCAGACCAAGGGCGAGCGCGACGTCAGCTGGTTCCAGGAAATGCCGACGATTTCGCTCGACCTCGTTCGGGCGACCGGAGTAGGTCCTGACGCGTCAATTGTTGATATTGGAGGCGGTGCGTCTCGACTTGTTGATGCCTTGATCGCCGAGGGCTTTCGCTCGCTTAGTGTGCTCGATGTTTCTGAAAAAGCATTGGCTACGTCGCGGGAAAGGCTTGGTCCGAAAGCTGCGAACATCGAATGGATTGTTGCGGATATAACCGGATGGCAGCCCGGTAAACTCTACGATCTTTGGCATGACCGGGCTGCGTTCCATTTCCTGACTGCGCCAGCCGACCGCTCTGCTTACGCCGCGTGCATACGAATCGCGGTGGGTCCAGGCGGACACGTTATCATCGGCACATTTGCGCCGGATGGGCCGGAGCGATGCAGCGGCCTACCTGTCATCCGTCATGATTCGGGTTCGATCGGAGAAGTGCTCGGTCCCTCGTTCAAACTTATTGAAAGCCGACGGCATGACCATCTGACGCCCGGCGGCACCGCACAGCGGTTCCAGTTCAGCCGATTTCAAAGGCAGGCGGGATAGCTGATGTTAGCGAAGGATCAAAAGCGCCACTGCCGAGGTTGGATTACGATCTCTGCTCTGGGCCGACAGGCGACATTCCGCAGAACGATTTGATATGCAAGAAGCCACCGGAAGCGAGGCGCCCAGCGATCGCGCCTGTCGATACAGACATCAGCCTTATCGACGTAACTGCATCGGCGGACACGGCACGGAGCCGTAAGAGCAGAATACACAGCAGTCGCCGCGCTTGGGCTGCAGCCTGGTGCCGCATCCGGTGCACACATAAAAGAATTGGCAAGCGTCGGTCGGCATCGTTTCCATTTTCGCGATGCCGCACTTAGGACAGGTGATGACCGATATAAGGATCATAACGAGACCTCCGCCCGTCTGTGGTTTGCTGATTGGCTTTTGCCTGCGCCCGTTCAATCGTTACAGATGCAAGACAGCTAAATCACGATGCATAGCCTCGCTTGAGAAGCATGTTTGCGGCACGGTCGAACTCGTTGGCCGTCGGGACAGCGAAACCGAGCGCATCGGCGTATGGCGTCATCAAGCGCTCCTTGGCGAGGCATATCATGGACGTCCACTCCGGCGGTAAGGCTTGCCGCAGCCACCAGCTGAAGCCAACATCCTCGTTGGGTCACTCACGTCGATTTGTGCGCGCTTGGAGTTCCACTGTTCATCGCTGGCGCTCAGCGCGCGATGTCAGCCAGGGTCGAGAACTGCCGCACCGGCAATAGACAGGCGCGGCAGTTGGGCCGCCGATAACGGACGCGACGCCGATCGAACTGAGCGGCAGCTAGCGGCCAAAAGCCGACATTCGCTTTCTTATTCGATTGCTTCGTCAGCACGCAACGAAAGTGAGGTTGGGATTGCGATGAGGTTACCCGCGCGCGCCGATCTTGTCCTGCGTTTTGGTCTCGAAATCACCGGCGTCATGGCGCTCGTGCAACTGTTCTTCAGGCCGCCCGCTGGTGCGGTTGACCATTCGCCCGCGCTTGACGGCCGGGCGCTCGCCGATTTCTTTTGTCCAGCGTGTCAGGTTCTTATAGTCGTGCGTCTGCAGGAACTTGCGCGGGTCGTTGTAGGAAGCGCCATTCAGCATGCCGTTGCCGTACCACGGCCAGATCGCCATATCGGCGATCGTATATTCGTCGCCAGCGATGAATTGATTGCCCGCAAGCTGCCGGTCGAGCACGTCGAGCTGGCGTTTCACCTCCATTGAAAAACGGTCGATGGCGTATTTGATCTTCACCGGAGCATAGGCATAGAAATGCCCGAAGCCGCCGCCGAGATAGGGCGTTGAACCCATTTGCCAGAACAGCCAGTTCAGCGCCTCGGTGCGCTTGCCGCGATTCTTTGGCAGAAAGGCGCCGAATTTATCCGCAAGGTAGAGCAGGATCGCGCCGGATTCGAACACGCGTTGCGGCGTCTGCTCGCCATAGTCCATGAGCGCCGGGATTTTGGAGTTCGGGTTCACCCCGACAAATCCGCTGCCAAACTGGTCGCCCTCACCGATCCGGATCAACCAGGCGTCATAGTCCGCCCCGCCGTGACCGGCGGCCAGCAATTCCTCCAGCATGATCGTAACCTTGACGCCATTGGGCGTCGCCAGTGAATAGAGTTGCAGCGGATGCTTTCCGCGCGGCAACTTCTTCTCATGCGTCGCGCCCGCGACAGGGCGATTGATATTGCGATAGCGCCAATTGGGACTGTCATCCTTCTCCCAGACCCAGACTTCCGGCGGCGCGTATTCAGGTGTGTCAGTCATGTTGGGCTCGCGTTTGTCGCTCGACAGGTTCGCCGAATGCATAGAGCGGCGATCGTGGCCTGTCCAATCATGGTTGTGGGGGTTGTCATGTTATGCGGCGGCTGCCCACCCGAGCATCCAAGAAATGCCCGCCGATGTCGCTGCTGGGTCATCAACTGCCGCATCGATCATAAATCCTCGCATTGGCGGCGGAGGGCAAGTGGCGAATTCTCTGGACAGCCACACGGGCGCGTTACGGTCATTCCCGATGCATATTCGCCTGAACATAGATTTGCCCCGAACGTAGGCCACACGCGGCGCTTGAAGCGTGCAATCGGCGCCGACCTCCTTTAGGTTTCCGCAACGCGGGATTAGCACCGCCGATTAAGGTCCGCCCGGAGACGCCGTGCAGACGACGCTGCTCGGATTAGCCATTGCGATCATCCTGGCGCTCATTGCCGCGCTGGTTGCGCCGCTTGTGGTCGACTGGAACCGCTATCGCCCCGCGTTCGAGGACGAGGCGGGACGCCTAACCGGACTGAGCGTGCATGTCGGCTCGATCGACGCGCGCATCCTGCCGACACCCATCATCAAGCTCCGCAATGTCGAGATCGGCGAGGCTGGCGGCGCCCCGCAACTGCGCGCCGCCTCGCTCGAGCTCGAGGTGCGGCTTGGCCCGCTGGTGCGCGGCCAGATCGAGGCCACCGAAGCGCGTCTCGTCGCGCCGCAGTTCACGCTTGCGTTCGACGGCTCCGGCGCGATCGCGCTGCCTAGCGGCTCGCGGCCGTTCCGTCCCGAACAACTGTCGATCTCCCGGCTCAGCATCGAGGACGGCAGCATTGTGTTCGCCGATACGACGTCCGGCGCGCGCGCCGTGTTGCAGAAATTCTCGTTCGACGGCGATGTCCGTTCGCTGGCCGGGCCATTCAAGGGCGAGGGCGCATTCGTTGCCGGAGACGAGCCCTATGCCTATCGCATATCGGGCGCACAGGCCGACGATAACAGCGGTTTCAAAATCAGGCTCGGCGTCGATCCGCAGAATTATCCGTTGACGACCAGTGCCGAAGGCACGCTCGCGTTCGATCGCAATGTGCCGCAATTCGCCGGCACATTCGCGCTGACTCGGCCGGTCGGTGTCGCGCTGTCGAACGGCCAGCGCGTGATGAGCGATCCGTGGCGCGCGACCGGATCGATCAAGGCAACGCCGGCTTCGGCGGCGGTGCAGGACATTGCCTTTCAATATGGACCGGACGAACGCGCCGTCAATTTCAGCGGCAAGGCGGACTTGACCTTCGGCCGGCATCCGCATTTCGCAGGCGAGCTCAAGGCGCTTGAAGTCGATGCCGATCGCGCACTCGCCGCACCCGATGTCACGCACCAGCCGCCGCTTCTCATCGTCAAGAGTTTCGCCGAGGCGTTCGTGGCGGCCGCGACACCACCGATGCCGGGCGAAATTGTATTCGGTGTCGATGGGTTGACCGTCGGCGGCACCACCATTCAATCGCTGTACGGCACGATGCGCTTCGACGACGGCGGCTGGAGCCTGCAGGGGCTCGAACTTCGCGCGCCCGGACTGACCGACGTCAGTGTGAGCGGCCGGCTCCAGCCGACAGCGCAAGGTCTCGCTTTTACCGGCCCCGCGGCGTTGCAATCGGCCGATGTCGCGATGCTGATGGCGTGGCTCGACGGACAAAGTGGGTTGCCTTCGGGACAAACCGGTACGTTCAGTGCTCGCGGCGATGTCAGCATCGCGGGCGATCGAATGGCGGTGGATCGATTGACCGCACAACTCGATCGGGAAAGTCTTGAGGGCAAGTTCGCCTATTCATGGCCCGTCAGCGATCGGCCGGCCATCGTCGAAGCCGACCTGCATGCGACCAAGCTCAATGTCGATGCCCTGGCGGCGTTTGCGACGTCAGCCTTCGGCGCCAATGGTTTCGCATTGCCGCGTGCCGGTTCGTTGGCACTCGACATCGGCCAGGCGACGGTTGCCGGCGTCGATGCGCGCGCGGTCAGGGCGCAGGTGAAATTCGACGCCGGCGCCCTGCAGATCGAGCACTTGTCCATCGGCGCCGTGGCCGGAGCCGCACTCGACGTCAATGGCCGCATCGACACCCTCTCGGGTCAGCCAAGCGGACGCTTCACCGTCGATCTCGATGCCCGGGAGCTTGCCGGTCTGGCGGCGATCGCCGGCAAATTCTTGCCGCAGACCGCGAGCTTGTCCCGGCGCGCTGCCGATCGCCTGTCGCCGGCGAAGATGCATGCCGTCGTCACCGTCGTGCGCGCGGCCACGGGCAGCAGCACCGGCATGCTCGATCTTAACGGGCAGTTGGGCTTGATGCGGCTTGCGCTCAAGGGTGAGGCGGATGGCGAGCCGTCGCGGCCCGATGCGGCACACCTGCATATCGACAGTCGGCTTGATGCCGACGACGGCACGGCGCTGGCGACTTTGTTCGGCGTCGATCGGTTTCTCGGCGTCGACCAGCTTCCCGGCCGCGCGACTCTGATCGCGGACGGCCCAGCGAACGGTGACATTCGCATCGACGGCGAGCTGGCCGCCAGCGGTCTCGATGCCGCGGTTCGTGGCGCGCTGCGACTGCGCGGCGACACGGCGCCGAAGGCCACGCTGCAAATGCTCGCGACCGTCGCCGACCTGCGGCCGCTCCAGCAAGCGATGACCGGGGAGGCCGGCGACGCTGTTGCAGTCTCCGCACGCGCCGCCCTCGCCATGTCCGGAACCGATCTGTCGTTCACGCAGATTGCAGTTGCCGCCGGCAAAGCTTCGGCAACGGGACGTCTCGCGCTCAATCTTGCCGGTCCGCCTGCGATCGACGGCGATGTCACGGCCGATAATGTCGACGGCGCACGGATCGTTGCGATGCTGTTGGGATTGCCGCGGCAAGCGGCGCGAACCGCCGCGCCATGGTCGAGCTCGCCGGTGGGCGCCGGCGCCTTTGCCGCAATGACCGGCGCGGTGACGTTCAAGCTCGATCATGCGGCTTTCACGCCGGCGTTTGCGGCGAACGATCTCAAGGGCGTGATGCGGTTTCGCCCGTCGGAAATCGCTTTCGACAATCTCGACGGCAATCTCGCAGGCGGCCGCGTGAGCGGCCAGGTTTCGTTCCGGCGCAACGCCGACGGTCTCGTCGGTCACGGTCATTTCGAATTGGCCGATGCCGATGCGGCAACGCTGCTGCAAGCCGACAAGACGGCCATCGCCGCCCGGCTGGCGCTCAAGCTCGACGGCGACAGCATCGGTGCGAGTCCGGCCAGTCTGGTCGGCGCCGTCCATGGCAGCGGCTCGGTAAGCTTGAGCGACGCGCGTCTCGCCGGCCTGGACGCCGCGGCATTTCCGGCGGCGATGCGCGCGGCGGATCAAGCGAATGCAATTGCGCCCGCGAAAATGCAGGCCGCCGTGAGCGCGGCGCTGGCTAGCGGCCGGCTCGTGGTGCCGCAAGGCGAAGCAGCGATGACCATCACAGGCGGCAAGATCGGCGTCGCCAATGTCACGCTGCGTGCCGAGGACGGCAGCGCGCTGGCGCTTGCCGGCGCGCTTGATCTCGGTAGTGGCATGGTCGACGCTCGCTTGACGCTGTCGGCCGACCCGCCGCCTCACGCTTTGATTCGCGCTCGGCCGGAAATCGCGATCACGCTCGGCGGCCCGCTCGCGGCGCCGGTCCGATCGTTGGATATTTCAGCGCTCATGGGCTGGCTGGCGTTGCGCGCGGCCGAGCTTCAGACGCGCCGCCTGGAGTCGCTGGAAGCCAATACGCGAAAGGACGTGATCGGCCGCGCCATCCGCTCCGACTTCGCTGCTGTACGCGCCGCGCCGCGCGGGACGCTTGTCGAATACGGCATTGCGCCAAGCGTGTCGGTCCCGCCGCAAGGCAAGCCCCGGCTGGATCTGCTGCAACCGCAATTGCCGTCCGCGGCCGATGCAAGCGCGGTAGGCCAGATCAAGCCACAATCCGCGACGCCACCGCTGCCTGCCGCGCCACGCACGGCAGGTCCCGACAAGCATGCGCCGCTCGATCTACTCCGGCCGCAGAATTGATGTCGCGAGCTGAGGCACCATCATGATGTCCCGGGCCGGTTGCTCGATTTCGGCGTGGCCGTTGGTCCGCGCCTGATAGTGGCTCAACACGAACAGCCGGATGGCCGACGACAGATTGCCGTGCGGCCGGCCGTTATCGATGGTCGCGACCAGGTCCGACAACGTCATGTGCCGGCTGACCGCGATATCCTTCAGCCCTTTCCAGAAGGCGTCCTCAAGACTGACGCTCGTCTTGTGGCCGGCGATGACGATCGAGCGCTTGATGACTGGCGACTTCATTGCCCATCTCCCGTTTCGACCCGGTGCTGGTCGAGGCTTCTTTGGGCTTTGTCGCTGTCCGACCGCGTTTGGGTTCGTTCAGCCTTTGTCCGGCCATAGGAGAGCCGGTTGCCCGCGGCGACTTGCTCGGCTTGGCGGCGTTTCTGCCGCTTTCGCGCGTTGCGAAGATTGACAAGATCGCCCATCAGATGCTCGGCGGTAACCAGGTAGTGTGGATTGAGGCCATCCAGGCCAGCGAGGTCTGCAAGTAATACGCCGGTACAGGGGGACTGGATCACGCCAACTGGGAGGCTACAGGGCCTCGAAACCAGAGTGCCGGACGGAAGTGTGACAATACCGGCCGCGTCGGGCAAAACACCTTTCCTTGAGCAATAGACTATGTCCAGAATAGCCTCCGTAAAGCTGAGGAACTATTTCGTTTGTAGCCATGTAACGGCAGCTAATACTATTTTGAGTCTGACAGTATCCACGGGGTATTGCTGCGTAGGGCCTTGGTAATCTCCTGGAGAACGCTACGTCACGTCATAACTAACCCCGGACTGCGCATCGGAGTTCGGTATAGCGGTAGCGTCTGCCGCACACGAAATTGTTATCGGTGGCTTGGCAATGCGCGTTTGGACGATTCCACGCCCAGTATCTGTAAAATGACGGACTCTCCCTGGGGCAGCGCGGCGTTTGCGCTCCGCCTAGGGATCGGGGTGCGTCATCTGCGCCGGCCGCACCAGGCGGTCGAACTCCTGCCCCGAGACGAAGCCAAGCCCGATTGCTTCCTCACGCAGCGTTGTGCCGTTCTTGAGTGCAGCTTTGGCGATTTGCGCAGCCTTGTCATAGCCGATGTGAGGCGCGAGCGCCGTGACCAGCATCAGGGAGTTCTGCATCAATGCGCGGATGCGCGGCTCGTTGGCGCGGATGCCCGTGACGCAATGATCCGTGAACGAGTTCGCGGCGTCGGCGAGCAGCCGGATCGATTGCAGCGCCGCGTAAACGATGACCGGCTTGAACACATTGAGCTCGAAGTGGCCTTGGCTCGCCGCCACGACGACTGTGGTGTCATTGCCGAACACCCTGGTGCACACCATGGTCATGGCTTCGCACTGGGTCGGATTGACCTTGCCGGGCATGATCGAGGAGCCCGGTTCGTTCTCCGGCAGGAGCAATTCGCCGAAACCGGAGCGTGGCCCGGAGCCGAGAAAGCGAATGTCATTGGCGATCTTGAACAGATCTGCGGCCAGCGCGTTGAGCGCGCCGTGAGCAAAGACCAGCGCACCATGCGACGCCAGCGCCTCGAATTTATTCGACGCGCTGACGAACGGCAGGCCGGTGATCGCCGCGACTTTTTTGGCGAACGCCTTAGCGAAAGCGCGCTTGGCGTTCAAGCCGGTGCCGACCGCGGTGCCGCCCTGCGCCAGCGGATAAAGCTCCTTCAGCCCGGTTTTGAGGCGCGCGATGCCGGACGTCACCTGTGCGGCGTAGCCTGAGAATTCCTGACCAAGGGTGAGCGGCGTGGCGTCCTGGGTGTGGGTCCGGCCGATCTTGACGATGGAATGGAATTCCCTGGTCTTCGACTTGAGCGCCGCCTGCAAATGCGCAAGCGCAGGCAACAGGCGCTGCGAAATTTCCTGCGCTGCCGCGATATGCATAGCCGTCGGGAAGCAGTCGTTCGACGACTGGCTCATATTGACGTGATCGTTGGGATGGATCGGCGATTTCGCACCGCGCTTGCCGCCCAGCAGTTCATTGGCGCGGTTGGCGATCACCTCGTTGACGTTCATATTGGTCTGGGTGCCGGAGCCGGTCTGCCACACCGCCAGCGGAAAATGATCGTCAAGCTTGCCGTCGGCGATTTCCTGCGCCGCTTGCACGATCGCTTTGGTCCGGCGCGCGTCAAGCGAACCGAGCGCCAGATTGGTTTCCGCTGCGGCGCGCTTGACGATGGCGAGGGCCCGGATGACCGGGCGCGGCATACGCTCTTCGCCGATACGAAAATTATTGAGCGAGCGCTCGGTCTGCGCACCCCAGTAGCGGTCCGCCGCCACTTCGATCGGGCCGAAAGAATCGGTTTCGGTGCGGGTCTTCACTTCTTCCTGAAACGGTCGAGCCGCACCACTTCGGCGCCGCCGCCCGTGCCGTCCGTTGCGGGCTCCGGCGCGGGAGCCGGCAGGGCCTCGGACTTGGCCGGCGCCGGCAGGCTTGGTTCCTCGCCTTTGGCAGCCGCGCCGGCATCGTAAGCCGCCGCCTGATTTTCCAGTGACTCGAACTGCAAGCCGAACTGTACTGCCGGATCGAAGAATGCCGTCACCGCCTCGAACGGCACCACGATGCGTTCCGGTACGCCGCCGAACGAAAGGCCGACCTCGAAGGCATCGTCGCCGACCGCAAGATCCCAGAATTGATGCTGGAGCACGATAGTCATGGCAAGCGGATATTGCGTCCGCATCCGCTCGGACAGCCGCACGCCTGGCGCCACGGTATTGAAGGTGATCTTGAAATGATGGTCGCCCGGCAGCCCGTTCTTGGCGGTATCCGTCAGCACGGTGCGCACGACGCCGCGCAAGGCCGTTTGGGCGAGAAGGTCGTAACGGATGTGATCTTCGGGCATCAGTGATCAGGCATCAGGAATCAAGCGACAGATAAGAGGTGAATCATAGAGGTCCAGACTGATTCTGTCTCTGATTCCTGATCACTGATTCTTGGGAAAGTGGAGGCTTCTGTTGCCAGGTGCCTCCGAACCCCGCCTGACGGAGCTTAACCCGTCAGGGCTTCAAGTCGGTCTTTCGAGCCGCTTACGCGGCCAGAGCAACCGGAGCATAGTTGTCATTGGCAACTATGGAATTGGCCCGATAACGCCGGAACCATCTCGAGCAAAAGCACGTCCTTTAAGCCCTCGTCGATCCTATTTCGACCCCGTGATGGTGGAGTCGCCGGGTACCGCCCCCGGGTCCGAAAGGTTTATTACGACGGCCGTTTATCGCCATAGCCGGCTTGCGCCGGCACCAAGGAATATAGGCATAAAAGGTTGCCGAAAGAAGAGCGGCGATTTGGCCCATGAAGCACCAGTGAAACTCCTGTCAGGCGGGCAATCCGGCGTCGACCGGGCGGTGCTCGACGCAGCGCTGGCGCGCGGCGTCGGCTACGGCGGTTGGTGTCCGAAAGGCGGCTGGGCGGAGGATTTTCCGACGCCGCCCGGCGTGCTGGCGAAATACCCGCATTTGAAGGAGACGCCGCTCGCCGACCCGGCGCAGCGCACCGAATGGAACGTACGCGACGCCAATGCTTGCATGATCGTGCTTGCAGGCGACAGCTTCGAGGTCTCCAAGGGCACGGCGCTGGCACAGGACCTTGCGCACCGTTACCGCAAGCCACTTTTGGTCGCGAACCTTGCCGGGCCGGAGCCGCTGGAGCAGGCGGCGCTCTGGCTGCGCTTTCAGCGGCGCCGCGTGGGCGCCGGACTTGCTCTTGCCATCGGCGGCCCACGCGAAAGCGAAGCGCCCGGCATTTATGCGCGCACCGCTGAATTTCTTCAGTTGCTCCTCGGCGCGGAATTCAGTGCGTAACCGCCGCGGAAAAAAGCCCGGCTGCTTTTCCATCACGAAAAAGTCTCGCGCCTATTGCGGCTGGTTGTGGTCCGTCATGCATTCGCCGTAGACGTCGAGCTGGGTCGTCTGCTAGGTCGAAAAGCTGTATTTACTTGCCTCGACGCTGCAATCGTGAATCGCCGCGTCCCTTGCCGGGGTCTCAGCGACCGGGCCGGCCGGACCGGGTCCGCGCACATCGGAATCTTGTGCAAAGGCACTTCCGCCTGCGGCCGTCGCGAATGTCACCAAAGCAACCGCGAGGTATTTCTCCATTGTAAATTCTCCTGCTCTTGCCTCGATTGTCAACGGCGCAGCTGAATGTCAGTTTCTATGTCACAAAAATTTTGTAGCGGAACTTGCCTGTCAGTTTTTATGTAACGAAATTTTTTAACGGAACTAAGCGCTGCATCCCGGTAGGTACGTCGCCGCCGATTTTGCTTCGGTGCGCCTCTCGTGGCATCAATGCAGTGGCAGTGTGAACAAGTGTCTGGCCGTACGGTCGAAGCGGCGCTAAACGACTGTCATGACCGTCCCGCCGCCCGCCGAATCTCCGCGGCCTACTCCGTCCGAATTGTTCATCGCCTTCGCCACCATCTCGCTCTATGGCTTCGGCGGTGTGCTGGCGTGGTCGCGGCGCATCATGATCGAGGACCGGCGCTGGCTGACGCCCGAGCAGTTCAACGAGACCTACGCGCTGTGCTCATTCCTGCCCGGTCCGAACATCGTCAATTTCTCCGTGATCTTTGGTTCGCGCATTCGCGGGCCGCTCGGCGGCCTGATTGCGCTGGCCGGGCTGCTGGGGCCGCCGATGGTGCTGGTCATCATCATGGCCGTGCTCTACGCCCATTACGGCGACCTGACGCAAGTGCGCCGCGCGCTGATCGGCGTCGCGTCGGCGGCGGCTGGGCTGTTGATGGCGACGGTCGCCAAGATGGCGGGACCGTTGTTTCGCAACCGCGCCGTCGAGCAGCCGCTGGTCGCGATCGCGACCTTTGGCGCAATCGGCATCGTGCATTGGCCATTGCCGCTGGTGCTTGCCGTGCTGCTGCCGGTGAGCATCGGATTGGCCTGGGTGCGGCGATGAAGGAATTGGGCGGCACGCTCACGACGCTCGCCGGCTTTTTCGCGCTGATGTCGCTGTTCGCAATCGGCGGCGCCAATTCCGCGGTGCCGGAAATGCATCGCTACGCAGTGGACGTTCAGCACTGGTTGACCGATCGGCAATTCGCCGACACCTTTGCGCTGGCACAGCTCACGCCCGGGCCGAATGTCATTATCGTCACCCTGATCGGCTATCACGTCGCCGGCCTGCCCGGCGCGCTCGTCACTACGCTCTCGATGTGCGGGCCGACCTGCATGCTGGCGTTCTTTGTAGGCCGCACGTTCGACCGCTTCCGCGGCGCGGCCTGGCAGTCGGCTTTGTCGGGTGGTCTTGTGCCGGTGACCTTGGGGCTGACCGCGGCAAGCGCCACCGTGGTGGCGACGGCCGCCGATTACAACTGGGCCGCCATGGCGGTGACGCTGGCCACCGCGGTCATTTGCTATTTCGTGCGGATAAATCCGGTATGGATGTTCGCGGCCGCGGCCGCTCTCGGGTTGGCCGGCGTGATCTAAGCGGTCCACAGCGGTCTTGCGCAGCCTTCGTCGGCCGCTCATTTGACGGTAAACTCAGCTTCCGACTCGGCTGGAACCGGCGATGCGCCAATATCTCGAACTGATGGAAAGGGTGCTCGCCGAGGGCGCGGAAAAGCACGACCGCACCGGCACCGGCACGCTATCGGTGTTCGGCCATCAGATGCGATTCGCTCTCAACGACGGCTTCCCGCTGGTCACCACCAAGAAGCTGCACGTCAAGTCCATCATCTACGAACTGCTGTGGTTTCTGCGCGGCGATACCAACGTCAAATACCTCAACGAGCACGGCGTGCGCATCTGGAACGAATGGGCCGACGAGAACGGCGATCTCGGTCCGGTCTATGGCAAGCAATGGCGCTCCTGGCCGACGCCGGACGGCGCGACGATCGACCAGATGAAGGATGCGGTCGAAACCATCCGGCGCAATCCGGATTCGCGCCGCATCATCGTCACCGCCTGGAATCCTCCCGACCTGCCGAAGATGGCGCTGTCGCCGTGCCATTGCCTGTTTCAGTTCTACGTCGCGGAAGGCCGGCTGTCGTGCCAGCTCTATCAGCGCTCCGCCGACGTCTTTCTCGGCGTGCCGTTCAACATCGCGTCTTATGCGCTGTTAACGCTCGCCGTGGCGCAGGTGACGGGGCTTAAGCTCGGAGACTTCGTTCACAGCTTCGGCGACGCGCATCTTTACCTCAATCACCTCGAGCAGGCGCATCTGCAGCTGTCGCGCGCGCCGCGTCCGCTGCCGAAGCTGACGATCAACCCGGCCGTGAAAGATCTGTTTGCGCTGCGCTACGAGGATTTTTCGCTCGAAGGCTACGATCCGCATCCACACATCAAGGCCGCGGTCGCGGTGTAAGGATGAACATCGTTATCATCGCCGCCGTTGCCGATAACGGCGTCATCGGCCGCGGCAATGCGCTGCCGTGGCGGCTGAAGTCGGACATGCGGCATTTCCGCGCCCTGACCATGGGCAAGCCGGTGGTCATGGGGCGCAAGACCTTTCTCTCGATCGGCAAGCCGCTCACCGGCCGCACCACAATCGTGGTCAGCCGCGATCGCGGCTTCGCCGCTCCCGGCATTGTCGTGGCGCCAGGCCTTGATGCGGCGCTCGCCGTGGCGCGCGGCGATGCGCTTCGCCGCAATGCCGACGCAATCGCGATCGCGGGCGGCGCCGAAATCTACGCGCAGGCGCTGCCGCTCGCGGCGCAACTCGCCATCACGCATGTTCATAAAGCGGTCGAGGGCGATGCCCATTTCCCGGCCATCGATCCCGAACTGTGGCGGGAAAGCGGACGCGCGACGCCGCCGCGGGCCGCCGAGGACGAGGCCGATTTCGACTTTGTAAACTACGAGCGCCGATCCGGCGCGTCATAACTGCGCGTTGTAAGGGGCACTGCGCTCCCCTATAACCCCGGCAAATGGACCGGCCGGCTTGCCGGAGTCCGAGGAGATTTCCATGCCGTGGAGCAACCAATCCGGCGGCCCGTGGGGTTCCGGGTCGAAGGGACCGTGGGGCTCGGGACCACAATCGCCGGGAGGGCCGCGGCCGCCCGATCTTGAGGAATTCCTGCGCCGTAGCCAGGACAAATTGCGCTCGCTCTTGCCGGGCAATTTCGGCAGCCGCGGACTGGTGCTCCTTGTGCTCGTCGTGATCGCGCTGTGGGGCTTTTCCGGCTTCTTTCGCGTCGAGCCCGATGAGCTCGGCGTGGTGCTGCGCTTCGGCAAATTCGTGCGCGAGGTGCAGCCGGGTTTGAACTATCATTTGCCGTATCCGATCGAGACCGCGCTGACGCCGCAGGCACTGCGCGTCAACAAGGTCGACATCGGCATGCGCGTCGCCGAGGACATGCGCCGCGGCACCACCGTCCGCGACGTGCCGGAAGAAAGCCTGATGCTGACCGGCGACGAGAACATCGTCGACGTCGATTTCTCGGTGCTGTGGAAGGTCAAGCCGAACGCGGTCGGCGATTACCTGTTCAACGTGCAGGGGCCGGAAAGCACCGTGAAGGCGGTCGCCGAGAGCGCCATGCGCGCGGTGATCGGCCGCTCGAATATCCAGCCGATCCTGACCGGTGCGCGGCAGACCATCGAAACGGCGGTGCAGGAGCTGATGCAAAAAACGCTCGACGATTATGGCGCCGGCATCACCATCCAGCAGGTTCAGCTTCAGAAGGTCGATCCGCCGACACAGGTCATCGACTCGTTCCGCGACGTGCAAGCCGCGCGCTCCGATCTCGAGCGTGCGCAGAATGAGGCGCAGACTTACGCCAACCGTATCGTTCCGGAGGCGCGCGGCCGCGCCGCCAAGATCATCCAGGATGCCGAAGCCTATCGCGAGCAGACGGTCGCCGAGGCCACCGGTCAGGCGTCGCGCTTTTCGCAGGTCTACGAGCAGTACAAGAAGGCGCCCGATGTGACCCGCCAGCGTATGTATCTCGAAACCATGGAACGCATTCTCGGCGGCACTGACAAGACCATCATCGATACCGGAAGCGGCGCGCAGGCCGGACCGGGGGTCGTGCCCTACCTGCCGCTCAACGATCTGTCGCAAAGACGTCCGCAACCGCTGCCGGCGACGCCGTCGGGCAGCACACCGCCATCGGGAGGCTCGCAATGAGACTAGGCCTCGTCGGCGGCGCCGTCGCCGTTTTGCTGCTGTTGTGCCTGATCGTCGGCTACAGCACCTTTTTCACCGTCTACCAGACCAGGCAGGCGTTGGTGGTGCGGCTTGGGCAACCGGTGCGGGTCATTACCGAACCGGGTCTCAATGCCAAACTGCCGTTCATCGACAACGTGATCTATATCGACAAGCGCATCCTCAATATCGAGCAGCCGGCGCAGGAAGTGATTGCTTCGAGCCAGGACAAATCGAACGCCGGTGTCGCACAGGCCGGCGAACGGCTCGTGGTCGACGCCTTTGCGCGCTACCGCATCACCGATCCGCTGAAATTCTATCAGACCGTCGGTCCGGACGGCGCCTCTACGCAGCTCGCCATCCTGCTCAACTCGGCGCTGCGGCGCGTGCTCGGCGCGGCGACGCTTGCGGATGCCGTGCGCAACAAGCGCGAGGAACTGATGGGCGAGATGCGCGATCAGCTCGACCGCGACGCGCAGCCGTTCGGTATCCATATCGTCGACGTACGCATCCGTCGCGTCGATCTGCCGGAACAAAACAGCCAGGCGGTATTTCAGCGCATGCAGACCGAACGGCAACGCGAAGCGGCCGAATTCCGCGCCCAGGGCAGCCAGAAGAGCCAGGAAATCCGCGCCAAGGCCGATCGCGACGTCACCGTGCTCACAGCCGACGCGACCTCGCAATCCGAGCAAATCCGCGGCCAAGGCGACGCCGAGCGAAACCGTATCTATGCCGAGGCCTTCGGCCAGGATCCGGATTTCTTCGCCTTTTATCGCTCGATGCAGGCTTACGAGCGGAGCATGCTGCATACCGATACGCATCTGGTGCTGCGGCCGGATACCGAGTTCTTCCGCTTTTTTGTCGACCCCTCGGGGAAGATGCCGACGGAGGCAACTGGACCTTCCCCGACTCCATCGGTTCCTGGCGCGCCGGTGACGGCTGTGCCGCAGCGATCGAGCAGTGCCGCGAAATAGCGTTTTGAGCGAGATTGGTTCGCGCCCGATGCACGACTTTCTCGCCGCGCTCGGTTTGTTTTTTGCGATCGAGGGCATCCTTCTCGCGGCGTTTCCAGGCGGCGCCAAGCGCGCCATGACCACCATTCTCGAGATGCCGGATCTCCCATTGCGTATTGCCGGCATCGTCTCGGCGCTGGTCGGAGTCCTGATCGTTTATATCGTGCGCGGCTGAATACCGTTTGGTTCTGGCCGCTTTTCTGCCCAAATCGGGCCCATAGGTGAGGGTGCACCGCGTTTGGTCTTGCGCCAGGGCCGCGTCGGGGGCACTTTCCTAGCCAAATCGAGTCCTTTCAGGAGCGCTGACATCCATGTCTCGCCATTCCAGTTCCCGGCCTCTTTGGCTGATCGCGGCGCTGTCGGCGGCGGTATTCGTCCTGCCGGCCGGGCCTGCGGCGGCGCGAGGCCCGGAGAATATTGCCGACGTTGCCGAGCAGGTGATCGACGCCGTGGTCAACATTTCGACCTCGCAGAAGGTCGACGCCCGCATCACCGGCATGCCCGACCTGCCGCCCGGTTCGCCGATGGAGGAATTCTTCGACGAATTTTTCAAGAAGCATCGCGGGCAGGGTGGCGGCGGCGACAACGGCGGCGATGACGCCGACAAGACGCCGCACCGGATCAGTTCGCTCGGCTCCGGCTTCATCATCGATCCGACCGGTCTGGTCGTGACCAACAACCATGTCATCGCCGACGCCGACGAGATCAATGTCATCCTCAACGACGGCACCAAGCTGCCGGCGCAGCTCGTCGGCAAGGATTCAAAGGCCGATCTCGCCCTGCTGCGCGTGCATACCGATCATCCGCTCAAGGCAGTGGCGTTCGGCGACAGCGACAAGCTGCGGCTCGGCGAATGGGTGATCGCCATCGGCAATCCGTTCAGCCTCGGCGGCACGGTGACCGCCGGCATCGTATCGGCGCGCAACCGCGATATTCAGTCGGGCCCTTACGACAATTACATTCAGACCGACGCCGCCATCAACCGCGGCAATTCCGGCGGCCCGCTGTTCAATCTCAACGGCGAAGTCATCGGCATCAATACCGCGATCATTTCGCCGTCCGGCGGCTCGATCGGCATCGGCTTCGCCGTGCCATCCGATACCGCGATGCCGGTGCTCGATCAGCTGCGGCAATTCGGCGAGGCGCGGCGCGGCTGGCTCGGTGTGCGCATCCAGCAGGTCACGGACGATATCGCCGAGAGTCTGAGCATCAAACCGGCGCGCGGCGCGCTGGTTGCCGGGGTCGACGACAAGGGCCCGGCCAAGCCGGGCGGCATCGAGGCCGGCGATGTCGTCGTCAAGTTCGACGGTCACGACATCAAGGAGATGCGCGACCTGCCGCGCATCGTCGCCGATACGCCGATCGGCAAGCAGGTCGACGTCGTCGTCATCCGCAAGGGCAAGGAAGAAACCCATCAGGTCAAGATCGGGCGGCTTGAGGACACCGAGAAGGTGGCGTCGAACGACACCAAAAAGGACGCGGTGCCGGATCAGAAATCGACCGTGCAGAAAACGCTCGGGCTCGAATTGTCCAGCCTGACCGATGATGTGCGCAAGAAATTCAAGATCAGGGACAGCATCAAAGGCGTCGCCGTCACCGGCGTGGACCCGAGCGCGAATTCGTCGCAACCCGACAAGCGCCTGACGCCCGGCGACGTCATCGTCGAGGTGCAATACGAGGCGGTGGCCAATCCGGCGGCGCTTCAGGCGCGCGTCGACGCGCTCAAGGCGCAGGGCAAGAAGATCGCGGTGCTGCTGGTCTCCAACGGTGTCGGCGAAACCCGCTTCGTGGCGTTGAACCTGCAATAAGACCGAGCGAGCAACGAAATCGCAGGTGGCGAACGGCAGGTACTATTTGAACTCGCCATTGGCCTCGACGAAGTCCTCGCGCCGGTAGCCCTGCGCGTAAAGCAGCGCCGTAAGGTCGCCGTGGTCGATGCGCGCATCGGCCGCTTCCTTCAGCGCCGGCTTGCCGTGATAGGCGACGCCGAGACCGGCAGCTTCGATCATGGGCAGGTCGTTGGCGCCGTCGCCGACGGCGAGCGTCTCGCCGCGGGAAAGCCGCATGCGCTCACGCAGCGCGATCAGCGTCTCCAGTTTTGCTTCGCGGCCGAGGATCGGATCGGCCACCTGCCCGGTGAGATTGCCGCCTGCATCGGCGAGCAGCGTATTGGCGCGTTGCTCGTCGAAACCGATTGCCGCGGCGAGCTTTGTCGTGAAAGCGGTAAAGCCGCCCGATACCACGCACGTGTAAGCGCCATGGGTCCGCATGGTCGCGACCAGGGTCGGTCCGCCCGGCATCAGGTGGATGCGCTCGCGGAGCACGGTCTCAATGATCGATGCCGGCAAGCCCCTGAGCAGGGCGACGCGCTCGCGCAGCGCCGGCTCGAAGGCAATATCGCCGCGCATGGCGCGCTCGGTGATCGCGGCGACCCTGTCCTTGACGCCGGCATAGTCGGCGAGCTCGTCGATGCATTCCTCGCGGATCATGGTGGAGTCCATGTCGGCGATGAGCAGTTTCTTGCGCCGCCCGTCCTGCCGCTGCACCACGACATCGACCGGTACGCCGCCGGCGATCTCGCGCAAATCGCCGCTAAGATCCCGCACGAACGCCCGCTCGTCATCGCTGCCGGGCGCGCCATCCTCGACCTCGTCGGCCAGAAAGGCGACGTCCACCGCCACGCCCGGATTGAGCCAGTCGACGGGACGACCATGGGGCAGGTAGCGCGCCGCCTTTTGCGCTAGCGCGTCGGTCACCGCCGGGCGGTCCGGATGCGAGATCAGCGTTGCCACATAGAACATGCTGTGCGATCCGAGAGGCCGAGACGGGACGGTCAAATCGTGTCGAGCGCGATCCTCATTGCAGGTCCGACGGCGAGCGGCAAGTCGGCACTGGCGCTCGAGCTTGCCGAAGCGTACGGCGGCTCTGTCATCAACGCCGATTCGATGCAGGTCTACCGCGATCTGCGCATCATCACCGCACGGCCGACGGCGGCGGAGGAAGCGCGTGTGCCGCACCGGCTCTACGGCCATGTCGATGCGGCGGAGAATTACTCCGTGGGGCGCTGGTGCGTCGAGGCCGCCGCCGCGAGCGCGGCGGCGAAAAAGGATTCGCGTCCGGCCATTCTGGTCGGGGGCACCGGCCTCTATTTCACGGCGATGACGCAGGGACTCGCCGCCGTGCCGCCGATTCCGGCTGAAATCCGCAATGACGTGCGCGCGCAGCTCGCCAGCGACGGCGTCGCCGTGCTCCACGCCGAACTGTCGCGGCGCGATCCTGCCGCCGCGGCGCGGCTGATGCCGAACGACCGCGCCCGCGTCACGCGCGCGCTCGAAGTCGTGCTGGCGACCGGCCGTTCGTTGCTGGCCTGGCACGAGGAAGGCATGCCCGCGAGCCTCGATCCCGCGCTTGCCGTCAAAATCTTCCTCGTCCCCGAGCGCGACGAATTGTTACGCCGCATCGGCGCGCGCTTCGATGCCATGATCGCGGCAGGCGCCATGGACGAGGTGCGCACGCTTGCGGCGCGCAAGCTCGACCCGAACCTGCCGGCGATGAAGGCGCACGGTGTACCCTGGCTCATTCGGCATTTGACGGGCGAGATTTCCCTTGCCGACGCAATCGAGCGTGCCAAGCTTGAAACGCGGCAATACACCAAACGGCAGGCCACGTGGTTCCGCAACCAGCTTCCGGACTTCGCATGGGTCGCGCCGGATCGCGCGCGCGCTGCGATCGAAGCGCAGTTGCGGATATTGCCCAAGTGATGCGGCAATGTCGTAGAATGGCCGACAGTTTTCCTCCGGCGAGGCACACATGAAAGCGGCACTGGCGTTATTGCTCCTCATGATTGCAACGATCAACGCTCCGGCGCAGGATTACCCGACGCGTAACGTCACCTTCATCGTGCCGACCGGGCCAGGCGCCGCGACCGATCTCCTGGCGCGAATTCTTGCGCCGCAGCTCGGTGAGCGCTTGGGTAAACCCTTCGTGGTGGAAAACCGGCCGGGCGCCGGCACCTTGACGGCGTCGAACGCCGTCGCGAAGTCGACGCCGGACGGCCACACCATCCTGATGGGAACGAGCACGCCGCTTGCCATCAATGCCACGTTATACAAGCACCTGCCGTACGATCCGGCGACGGACTTCGTGCCGCTGGCGCTGATCGCGACCATACCGTTTGTGCTCGTCGTCAATAACGATCTGCCAGTGCATTCGGTGAGCGAACTCATCGCTTACGCGAAAGCGCATCCGGGCGAGCTGTCCTATGGCTCGACCGGGCCCGGCACGCCGTTCCATCTCAATGGCGAGTTGTTCAGCACCATGACCGGCATTCAAATGGTGCACGTGCCGTACAAAGGGGTGGTGGACGCGCAGGTCGATCTGATGGGCGGGCGCATCCAGGTCATGTTCACCGATTTCACGTCCTCGGTGCCGCTGATCAAGGACGGCAAGATGCGCGCGCTCGGTGTCACCACCAAGGCGCGTGCCGCTGCCATGCCGGAGCTTGCGCCGATCGCCGAGCTTGGTGTGCCCGGCTACGATGCTGCGGCCTGGCAGATGGTGGTGGCGCCGGCGGCAACGCCGCGGCCGATCGTCGACAAATTGCACACCGAGCTCGAAACCATCATGGCGCTCCCGGAGACGCGCAACACCATCACCCGCATTGGTCTCGTGCCGGCGGACAGCCATACGATCGAGGACTTGCAGGCTTTCGTGCGCTCCGAGATCGTGCGCTGGGGCGACATCGTCAAGCGTTCGGGCGCGTCGGTCGATTGAGCATGATTCGGAAAAGTGGACACCGGTTTTCCGAAAAGATCACGCGCCACTAAAGGAAGTTCATGGACACCGAAGTTCTCATCGCCGGCGCCGGTCCGGTCGGCCTGACGCTCAGTATCGATCTCGGCAAGCGCGGCATCCGCTGCGTCCTGATCGAGAAGAACGACGCGCCGCTCGGCTATCCGAAGATGGAGCGCTGCAATCCGCGGACGATGGAAATCTTCCGCCGCCTCGGCCTCGCCGAAACCGTGCGCGCCGCGGGCTATCCGCCGGATTGGCCGATGGATACCTATCTCGTGTTCGATCTGATGCGGCCGCCGCTGTTCAAGATGGCGCACCCGACCGTGGCGCAGGCCAAGGCGACGCGGGACGCCACGCTGGACGGCTCGATGCCGCTCGAGCCATATCAGATCATTTCGCAATACACGCTGGAACCGCTGCTCAAATCGGCGGTGGAGCAAATTCCGAACGTCGACGTGAAATTCGGCCACGAACTGATTTCGTTCGCGCAGGACACCGACGGCGTCGCGGCGGAAGTCAGGACATCGAAGGGCGAAAACCTGATAATTCGCGCCAAATACCTGGTCGGCTGCGACGGCGGATCGAGCGTCGTGCGCAAGCAGCTCGGATTCAAGATGGAAGGCGAGCCGCATATTCTCGAGATGCGCCAGGCGATGTTCTACTGCCCGGACCTCTACGATCACGTGCGCGCGCCGCGCGCCCGCCACTACAATCGCATCGACGATCACTGGACGCTGATGATCGTCCAGGACTCGCGAAAGCATTTCACGCTTCATGCTGTGGTCGAGCGTGACGAAGACATGGCAAAGCTGTTCGAAACGATCGTCGGCACTCCTGTCGAATACGAGATGGTGCACTGCGCCAAATGGGTGCAGCGGCTGCTGCTGGCGGAGCATTACCTGCACGGCCGCGTCTTCATCGCCGGCGATGCGGCGCATCTTGTCATCCCGACTGGCGGCCTTGGCATGAACACCGGCGTCGGCGATGCCATCGACATTTCGTGGAAGCTTGCCGCGACGCTGCGCGGGTGGGGCGGCCCCGGGCTGTTGCCGTCTTACGAAGTGGAGCGGCGGCAGGTCGGTGCGATCAATGTCAAGGCATCCGGCGGCGGCACGTCCGGCCGGATGGTGTGGCGGGCAGCGTGGCGGCCGAACATCGAGGACGACACGCCGGAGGGCAGGGCCGCGCTCGCCCACTTGCTTGAGCTCGCAAAAGAGGAAGCGCCCAAATCGTTCCGCGTCGTCGGCGCCGAGCTCGGCTATCGCTACGGCGGGTCGCCGGTGATTTGCGACGAGCCCGGCGGGCCGCCGCCGAACATCGAGGAATACCAGCCGACGAGCTGGCCGGGCGCCCGTCTGCCGCATGTCTGGATCGAGCCCGGAGAAATCTCCGTTCACGATCGCATCGGCGACGGCTACACGCTGCTGCGCCTGGGCGCGAACAAGGGCGACGCTTCGGGCTTGCAAAAAGCCTTCGGCGCAGTTGGTGCGCCCTTCTCGCTGCTCGATCTCGACAGCGAACCCGTGCGAAGCGTCTATGGCTTCGACTACCTTCTGGTCAGGCCCGATTTGCACGTCGTCTGGCGCGGCAATGTTTTGCCCAAAGAGCCGGACAGGGTCGCACGTATCGTCACCGGGAATTAATGCGAGACGGCCTGCATGCCCGCCGAATAGGCGGCGCCGCCAAGCACGCACGGCAGGCCTAGTTCGATTTGACCCGTCGCCGCCGCCACCACGCAGCCCATCGACAGCGCACCCTGTCCGACCTGGCCCCAGCCGGTGAGCTCCCGCTTGGAGTCGGGGCCCTTCTGCTTGAGCTCGTCGATCGCGGCGAGCGATTCCTTGCGCATGCGCACAGTATCGACGGTTTCGGCGGTCTCGACGACGTCGTTGAGCACGACGGCGACCTCCTTGGGCTGGCGCTTGGCCGACCATTTCAGCATGCCGAGCAGATTGAGATCGCGCACGGCATTGCTGGCGAGCGTGAACTTGGCGGCACTGCCGGTCGTGAGATTGTCGACGCTGTCGTGATCGTTGGCGAGCGGCAGCAGCCGGACGATGCGCCCGATCGGCGCGTATGTGCCGGTGGCAAGGTAAAACCCCCACAGCACGTCGATCAATTCCGGGCTCGGCGTCAACGTCACCGGCTTCTCGGCGTACTTGTCGGTGAGCTGCAAGGCAACTCTCACTTTGTCCATCATGCCGGGACTTTTCGGCGCGTAATCGATCTGCTCGAGCGTCGGCAATGTGCCGTCGAGATATTTCTGCACCATGGCGCGGCGCATCGGCATGCGATCGACGAATGTCGACAGCAATTCCCGCCAGTGCGGCAGTCCGGAATAGGCGACGGCGCGCACCAGCACCCAATGGTCCGCCGGATCGATCGCCAGCATCTTCCCGACCAAGTTGCTGGCACGTGACGGATTGGCGCCCAGCACGCCGGCGATGAAACCGATATAAGCGCCGCAGGTCTCGGCATCCTTGAACGCCTGCATCGCGCTGAGCGCGTGAACGACGGCGGGCAAGCCTTCCGGATCCGGCCTGCTGCGATAGTTGTTGATCCACTTCAGGATGCCGTCGGTCGAATTGACCGGTGCATTCGGTGGCGGCGCCGCGGCCGCTGGCGCCGCGAGCGCAAAGACAATGACAGCGGCGAAAAGACCGGCGGTTATGCGGCGCATGCGATCGGCGACCATGATCCCCTCCCACGGAGAAAGCGGCGGTGCGTGATCAACCCGGAAGCGGCAATTCAGCAACAGCGCCGGGAAATTTGAAGGCCGCCGCTGTGCGAAATCGCGGCTGCCGTAAGGCACTTCATTTTAGTTAAGGATTGCAGTTATGCGCGCCATTCCGATTTCAAACGCACGTTTGAACAATGCGCCGGCGCGCGCCGCCGGATTCCCGCCGTATTTTGCTTGACCGGCGCTGCCGCAATGCATATAAAATGGCGCTCAGGAACGAAGGGCACACCCGTGCGTATTCTTGCGACTTTGCTGATCCTCGTAGTAACCGGGCGTACCGCCGGGGGTGGATGATCCACCCACGAGACGTGGCGGTGCGCGATCCAGGGGCCCTTTGAGGTCCCTTTTTTATTACCGAATTACAGCCGACCCGGCGGGCGTATGACGACAAGAGAGTGGAGCGGACCATGACAGAGATGACCGGCGCGGAAATGGTGATCGAGGCGCTCGCCGACCAGGGCGTGGAGCACATTTTCGGCTACCCCGGCGGCGCGGTGCTGCCGATCTATGACGCGCTGTTCCAGTCGCAGGACCGGGTTCGCCACATCCTGGTGCGGCACGAGCAGGGTGCGGTGCACGCCGCCGAAGGTTATGCGCGCTCGACCGGGAAAGTCGGCTGCGTGCTGGTGACGTCCGGCCCCGGCGCGACCAACGCGGTCACCGGGCTCACCGACGCGCTGTGCGATTCGATTCCGCTCGTCGTCATCACCGGGCAGGTGCCGACGCATCTCATCGGCAACGACGCGTTCCAGGAATGCGACACTGTCGGCATCACGCGGCCCTGCACCAAATACAATTATCTGGTAAAGAAAATCGAGGATTTGCCGAGCGCGCTGCACGAGGCGTTCCATATCGCGTCGAGCGGCCGTCCCGGGCCGGTCGTGGTCGATATTCCGAAGGACATTCAGTTCGCCAAGGGCACCTATTCGAAGCCGAAGGAGTTTCAGCACAAAGGCTACCGGCCGAAGCTCGACGGCGACGCTGACAAGATCAAGCTGGCTGTCGAGATGATGGCGGCCGCGAAGCGGCCGCTGTTCTACACCGGCGGCGGCGTGATCAATTCCGGGCCCGCAGCGTGCCAGTCCTTGCGCGAACTGGTCAAGCTCACGGGATTTCCCATCACCTCGACCTTGATGGGGCTTGGCGCCTTTCCGGCCGCCGAGCCGCAGTGGCTCGGCATGCTCGGCATGCACGGCACCTGGGAGGCGAACTGGTCGATGCACGACTGCGACCTGATGATCTGCATCGGCGCGCGGTTCGACGACCGTATTACCGGCCGGCTCGACGCCTTCTCGCCTGGCTCGAAGAAGATCCATGTCGATATCGATCCGTCGTCGATCAACAAAAACGTCAAGGTCGATTTGCCGATCGTCGGCGATTGCGGCCGTGTGCTCGACGAGATGCTGCGCGTCTGGCGTGCGATTTCGGCCAGGCATCCCCCTCCCAATCCTCCCCCGCAGGCGGGGGAGGGCAGGGTGGGGGCGCTCGACGCCTGGTGGGCTCAGATCGGGAAATGGCGGGCGAAAAAGTCGCTCGCCTTCCACAACTCGAAAGACATCATCAAGCCGCAATACGCCATCCAGCGTCTGTTCGAGCTGACCAAGGACCGCGACACCTACATCACCACCGAGGTCGGGCAGCACCAGATGTGGGCGGCGCAGTTCTATCAATTCCAGGAGCCGAACCGCTGGATGACCTCGGGCGGGCTTGGAACCATGGGCTATGGCCTGCCGGCCTCGGTCGGCGTGCAACTTGCGCACCCGGGCTCGCTGGTCATCGACATCGCCGGCGAAGCCTCGGTGATGATGACGATGCAGGAAATATCCACGGCCGTGCAATACGAGCTGCCGGTCAAGATCTTCATCCTGAACAACCGTTATATGGGCATGGTGCGGCAGTGGCAGGAGCTGCTGCACGGCGGCCGCTATTCGCATTCCTACAGCGAGGCTCTGCCCGACTTCGTCAAGCTTGCCGATGCCTATCATGCGCACGGCATCCGTTGCGAGCGTCCGGGCGAGCTCGATGCCAAGATTCGCGAAATGATCGACATGAAGAAGCCGGTCATCTTCGACTGCGTGGTCGACCCGACGGAGAATTGCTTTCCGATGATTCCGTCGGGCCGCGCCCACAACGAAATGCTGCTCGGCGACGCAACCACCAAAGTCGAGGATGCGGTCACCGAACAAGGCAAGATGCTGGTTTAGGAGAAAAGCCGTGAACACCGCGACAAGTCATTATCCGACCGCTCCGACCAGCGAGCGTATCGAGTCCCGAACGCTCTGCGTCCTGGTCGACAATGAGCCGGGCGTTCTCGCCCGCGTCATCGGCCTGTTCGCCGGCCGCGGCTACAACATCGACTCGCTGACGGTTTCGGAGACCGAACACGAAAAGCATCTGTCCCGCATCACCATCGTCACCCGCGGCACGCCGATGGTGCTGGAGCAGATCAAAAACCAGCTCGACCGCCTGGTGCCGGTGCATCGCGTCGTCGACGTCACCACGGCCGGTCCGGCAATTCAGCGCGAGCTTGCCATGGTCAAGGTGCGCGGCAAGGACGAGCACCGCATGGAAGCGCTGCGGCTCGCCGACGCCTTCCGCGCCCGCGTCATCGACGCCACCACCGAGAGCTTCGTGTTCGAGATTACCGGCGCTTCCGAGAAGATCGAAAGCTTCATCAACCTGATGCTGCCGGTGGGCCTCGTCGAAGTCTCGCGCACCGGCGTGGTTGCCATCGCGCGGGGGCCGGAGGGGATGCTGAGTCGCGCTTTGTCATAGTTTGCTCAGCCTCCCGCGGCTTCGGACGAGAGGTGACCCAATTCAGCGGAGCCGTCGAACGAAGTGAAGATCGAGGCCGGACAAAGGCGCGCCAACTTGATGCATCGCCCCACCCATCGCAAGGGATCCGAGATCGATAGCTACGAAGCCAATGCTATCGATCAAATCGATCACGGTCTTCTTGGCTTCGCCGTCGTCCCCCGACGTGAAGATGACGGTCTTTGGCTTATGCGATGAGAAGTCTTGTATCCAAGCCATCGGCATATTGCTGATCGACTTCACAAGTCTGGCGCCCACAGCCAATTCCGCGACGATCTCACTCGAAGTGCGCCCTTTCAGAGCAGCGATCGATCTAGTCACGCCTTCGAGACTGGTATCGGGTTTGGAATTCATGTGGGCATTGGTCGCATCGATCAGGATTCGCCCATGCCAATCGATACCTTTCAAAGCTTCGGGCACGTTGACCCAATTCGTGGCGAGGACGATGACGTCGCTTTCAGCCGCTTGCATCTTGGTGCCAGCCGTTGCGCTTGGGCCAAGGTCGGCGACCAGTTCGGTCAATGTCTCCGGATCTCTCGAATTAGATACGATAATCTCATGACCAGCGTTAATAAGGTGCCGCCCGATAGTTTTGGTCAGAGTTCCGGCGCCTAAGAAGCCAACTCTCATGAAGATTTTCCTCTCCGGACACGGGCCGGCCCTGCCGTCACGCCGGCTGCGGCCGATCTGACAGCGGGCCGAACTGCTCTACCGCTAATTGACCTTCGAACCGGTGCGTATGGGGCCGGACGGGGCTCTCGCGCAGTAGATCAGGCCGATTTCCCTGACAATTTCTCGATCAAGGTCGCGAAGCGGTCGACGAAGCCTTGCAGGAATTTCTGCGTGGTCTCATCGCCGATATTGCCGTCGTCGTCGAACAGACCCTGCTTGTTCTGCACATAGGACTCGCCGCCAAGGAGCGTCATGCCGAGCCCGAGCATCACCGAGCGCAGATGCGCCTGAGCCAAGGCGGTGCCGATCGCGCCCGGCGTGGTACCGGTAATGAAGCCGGGCTTGCCCGGCCAGACGCTTGAGCCGAACGGCCGCGCGCCCCAATGCACCGCATTGTTCAGCACTGTCGGCATCGACCGGTCGTGCTCGGGCGTGACGATCAGCACGCCGTCGGCTTTCTTGATCTCGTCCTTGAAGCGGGCCACTTCCGGGGGAAGATTCGCTTCATGGTCCTGGTTGAACAGCGGCAGATCGTCGATCCGTACAAAGTGCGAATCAAATCTCGCCGCGCCGAGCTTTGCGAGCGCTTTGGCAAACTTGCGGTTGATCGATTCCTTGCGGTTCGATCCGACGATGACGGCGACCTGGGGCTTGGGCATGGTTGAATTCCTCGGTGAGAATGCGTAACTAGGGCTAGATAAGTGACTACAAGGAAAAGACACAAGAGGGCACATCGGTGAAACCTAGGGACAAGGATTTGCCTGCCGATTGCCGCGCCATCAGCGACGTCCTGTCCCGGATCGGCGACAAATGGTCGGTTCTGGTGGTCAGCCGGCTTGGCGACGGCCCGCTGCGCTTCAACGAGTTGCGGCGCTCGATCGGCGGCATCTCGCAACGCATGCTGACCCTGACGCTGCGCGGGCTCGAGCGCGACGGTCTGGTGACGCGCACGGTGTTTCCGACCATTCCGCCGCGGGTCGATTATGCGCTGACCGCGCTCGGCCGCGACCTGTTGCAACCGGTCTCGGCGCTCGGCGCCTGGGCGCTGCGCAATCAATCGAAAATCGCCCAGGCCCGCGCGCAATTCGACGGCAATTGCGAAGCCAAGGGCAAGCCGCCGCTGCGCCGTCATGGGGCGCGGACCGGACTTGTCCTCGCCGCCCATAAAACCTAGAAGCAGCACCGGAAAACGAGCGGCCCAACCTGGCCCGTGTAGGGGTGGAGAGACCATGCGTGTTTATTACGATCGCGACGCCGACCTGAACCTGATCAAGGGCAAGAAGGTCGCCATCATCGGCTACGGCAGCCAGGGCCATGCGCACGCGCTCAATCTGCGCGACTCCGGAGTCAAGGAGGTTGCGGTGGCGCTGCGCAAGGGATCGCAGGGCGTCAAGAAGGCGGAGAGCCAGAAGCTGCCGGTGAAGGAAGTCGCCGAAGCTGCCAAGTGGGCCGACGTGATGATGATGCTCACCCCCGATGAATTGCAGGCCGACATCTATCGCGATCATCTCGCCGCCAATATGAAACAGGGCGCGGCCATCATGTTCGCCCATGGCCTCAATGTTCACTTCAATCTGATCGAGCCGCGCGCCGATCTCGATGTGATGATGATCGCGCCGAAAGGGCCCGGCCATACCGTGCGCTCCGAATATCAGCGCGGCGCCGGCGTGCCGTGCCTGCTCGCCGTGCATCGCGATATCTCCGGCAATGCCCACGATCTCGGGCTGTCTTACGGCGCAGCGATCGGCGGCGGCCGCGCCGGCATCATCGAGACGACCTTCAAGGAGGAATGCGAGACCGACCTGTTCGGCGAGCAGACCGTGCTGTGCGGCGGTCTCGTCGAATTGATGAAGGCCGGCTACGAAACCCTGGTCGAGGCCGGCTATGCGCCGGAGATGGCCTATTTCGAATGCGTGCACGAGGTGAAGCTGATCGTCGATCTGATCTACGAGGGCGGCATCGCCAATATGAACTATTCGGTATCGAACACGGCGGAATACGGCGAATATGTCTCCGGTCCACGGGTCATCACCGCGGAGACGCGCGCCGAGATGAAGAAGGTCCTGGCCGATATCCAGTCCGGCCGCTTCACCAGGGACTGGATGCTGGAGAACAAGGTCAACCAGACCTCGTTCAAGGCCACTCGCGCCAAGCTCGCCGAGCATCCGATCGAGCAGGTCGGCGCCAAGCTGCGCGAGATGATGCCATGGATCAAGGAACGGGCGCTGGTGGACCGGTCGAAGAATTGATCCACGGCATTTTGCATCAAGACGGGCTCGCTATCGCGAGCCCTGTTGGGATCAAGGAGCGGGCTTTGGTCGATCGGTCGAAGAACTGACCCTGGACGCCCTTTCGGCCGTGGCCCGGCACGGACCGCGCGGCCGATCTTAACGACGATGCTGGAATTCGCTGCGCGGCATCGCCGCTGGCGACCACCGTGTACTTGTCATGACCAAATAAATACAGTTTTATGACAATGCGCGATGTGCAGGGGTCGAGGGTAGGTCATTTCCGGGCATAGGCGCGCATGTCATGCGTGCCGCCATTTTATCCTTTGGTCACCGGCTGGGTGCCGCCGACGCTGTTGCCCGATATGGGCTGTGGCGTCTGGCACTGTTTGCCGCCCCGCACGCCGTCGCGCTTGCGATCATGTTCGCGACCGAGGCAAGACCGGTCGAGATTGCCGCCTTTCTGTTTGCCTGGGGCATCCTGAATTTCGTTTGGCTTCTGCTCGTCCGGCGGCCGGCCGTTGCCGGCCTGCTGTCGCTTGTGATGATGAGCATCTTGGTGATGCTCTCGGATCTCAAATATCACGTGCTGATGATGACGGCGAATTTCATCGACCTGATGATCATTGATACCGACACTGTCAGCTTCCTGTTCACGATCTATCCGTCGCTGCGCTGGATGGTGCTCTTGTGCACGCTCGTTCTGATCCCGGTTGTGGCAATCACCTGGCGGTTCGATCCGTTCCGCATCCACCGCCTGAAGGCGACCGCAGGCCTGCTCGCGTGCCTCGCCGGGCTCACGGCCGCGGAAATGTATCGGCCGATGCAGCCGTTCGAAGCCTACTACGGCAACAACGAAGTTTCGCTGTTCGCGCGCTCGGCCGTCGACGCGATTTCGGAGTTGCTCACGCACGGTCTCATGGAGTCCGACACCTATGCCGCCGATCATTTGGCGCCGGTCGACGACGAGACGTGCCGGCCGGCCAAGAAGCCGCCGCACATCATCTTGATCCACGACGAGTCGAGCTTCGACATCCGCATGGCGCCGGGGATCAAGGTCCCGGACGGCTATGGCGCCCACTTCAAGTCTTTCGACGGCAAGGAGCGCAACTTCCTGGTCGAAGGCAATGGCGGCCCGAGCTGGTTCACCGAATACAACGTACTGGAAGGCCTGTCGGCGCGCTCGTTCGGCCGCTTCTCGTATTTCGTGACCCGGATCGCCGCCGGACGCGTCGAGCGCGGACTGCCGGCGGCGCTGCGCCGCTGCGGCTATCGCACCTTCTCGCTCTATCCGGCGCTCGGCGCGTTCATGGGCGCGCGTAGCTACCAGACCACGACCGGCGTGCAGCATTTCTACGATCAGCACGATCTCGGCGCCAAAGATATCGAGCCGGACAGTTTTTTCTTCAATGCCGCGACGCAGATGATCGAGAAGGAGCACGAGCACAGCCCGATGTTCGTTTTCGTCTATCTCGCCGCCAATCATTTCCCCTGGGACTTCCGCTATCGGCCCGACCTGATGCCGCAGTGGAAGGACTTGGGAAATGTACCGCCGGTCGACGAATATCTGCGCCGGCAGGCGCTCAGCGCGCAAAACTATGTCGACTTCCTCAAGCGGCTGAAGCGGGAGTTCCCGAACGACTCCTTTCTCCTTGTGCGCTTTGGCGACCATCAGCCGGACTTCTCGGCGCACATCCTCGATCCTGCGCTCGACGACGCCACGGTCGAGCAGCATCTGATGGACTGGGACAAGCGCTATTTCACGACCTATTACGCGATCGATGCGATCAATTTCAAACCGGCCGACGTGTCGTCGGCGCTCGACACGCTGGAAGGTCCCTATCTTCCGATCGTGGTACAGGACGCCGCCGGCCTGCCGCTCGATCCGTCGTTCGCCGAGCAGAAGAAAATCCTGCTGCGATGCAATGGGCTGTTTTACGGCTGCGACAACGGTGCCGAGGCGCGGCATTTCAATCGCATGCTGATCGACGCCGGCCTCATTAAAAATCTGTAGCTTGGTCATTTCGCGATTTTTATGCCGGCGCGGACGTGGCACGCACAAACACCGGTGAACAAAGAATATTCCCGGTGAGTTCCCGCCACGCACGAAAAAGCGGACTACCGTAAAACTGCAAGCTTCGCACGGACTTGTCTTGATCTTGAAGCTCGTCCAGCTAAACTCCGCGCCATCAATACCGTCGCTTGTGGAACTCGCGCTCATGCGCTGGTCTCTCATTCGCCGGTAAGAAGAATCCATCAAGCCAAATCCCCGGGAGTGAAACATGGTCTGCTTGCACCGACTGCTGCCTCTTGCCGCTTTTGTCTCAGTATTAGGATTTTCCCTGCCTGCGCCGGCCCAAACCATCATCAGCGAATGGTCGAGTGTAAAGGCGCCGCCGGCACCGGAACTCAAGCCCGTCACGGTAGATCCCAAGACCACAGCCCTGTTAATGCTAGATTTTGTCAAGCAGACTTGTAACGACCAACGGCGTCCGCGTTGCGTCGCTTCGCTGCCCAAGGTGAAGCAACTTCTTGCCAGCGCGCGAAGCAAGGACATGTTGATTGTCTATAGCTTGATACCCGGTGCTGCGGTCGGCGATACGCTTCCCGACGTAGCGCCGAACGGCAGCGAGCCGATCGTACAAGCGGGCGCGGACAAATTCATCAAGACGAATCTTGAGCAGATCCTGAAGGATAAGGGCATCCAAACCGTGATCGTCGTGGGAACTGCGGCGCACGGCGCCGTCATGTACACCGCGAGCGATGCCGCATTTCATGGACTGAATGTGATTGTACCTGTGGACGGCATGTCAGCGGAGAATGCCTTTATTGAACAGTATGTCGCCTATAATTTCACCAGTGCGCCGGGCGCCGCCGCCAAAACGACCCTCACCAGCATCGACATGCTAAAATTCTAAGGGATAGCGAGGCTGCGCGAGCGGCGGCCGTTTGATATAGTCAGGCGTGTCAAAGATCGAAATCGTCGAGGTCGACCGCATCGAGTTTGTGGTCGAGCCGTGGGCGTGGGACTTTGCCGCCGCCCGGCGGAACGAGATCGACCGGTTCTTCGCCGACATGCAGCGGCAGCGGTCGCATCTGTGGAACGGCCGCGTGCTGATGCTGCGCCGCTTCGAGGTCCGCGATCGCGTGCTGTACGGCTCCTGCTTCGAAACCGACTACGCAAGTTTCGTGGCGTGGCGCGAGTGGGACTTTCCCGACCTGGACGTCGACAATATTTTCCCCGCGTCGGCGCTGCGCGCTGCCGATGGCGGCTTTCTGGTCGGTGAAATGGCGTCGTACACCGCCGGAAGCGGGCAACTCTGCTTTCCCGGCGGCACGCCGGATCTCGACGACATCCGCGAAGGCGGCATTCTCGACATCGAAGGCAATCTCGAACGCGAGCTTAAGGAGGAAACCGGCCTCGCACTGGACGAGCTCGCAGCGGACCGCGGTTGGACCATGGTGCACGATCGCGGATTTTTCGCGCTGATGAAGCGCATCAGGGCACCGCTCCGTGCCGACGACCTTTGCGTCCGGATCACGCGGCATATGGCCAGTGAGGCGCACCCTGAATTTGTCGGGCTCAAGATCGTACGCGGTCCCGCCGATCTTGAAAGCCGGATGCGCGATTATCTGCGCGCCTATATCGAATATGAATGGCGCAGATGATGCGCGGGCGTCCGGAATCCCGAGAAAGAGGGCAGCGCCAGCGGCTTGCGCCAAGGCCGCATCATCCGCTAAAAGGAAGCCGGTTTCCCGGAAGGTTAACGCGGCATTCACATTAATCCGCGACCTTTGGGTCGTAACGAGGGCTAGGCAATGTCGACGCGCCGCGGTTTTCGCGCGATGACCCGGGAGGCCGCACAGGCCATTCCCGGCGCTGCCCTCATTCTCGGCGGGCTCCTGCTCCTTATCGCCCCCTGAGGGCCGGCTGGGCGTTTGCGCCTGGGCACTCAGGGGTCGGTTCAAAGCTTCGGAACCCACCAGCACCTGAGCCCGAAGCGGCCGGTGCAAACGAGAAGGACCTAATTCATGACCACGCCAGCCAAGTCCGAGAAGGACCGCGTCGTCATCTTCGACACCACCTTGCGCGACGGCGAGCAGTGCCCGGGCGCCACCATGACCCATGACGAGAAGCTCGAAGTTGCCGAGCTGCTCGACCAGATGGGTGTCGACATCATCGAGGCCGGCTTTCCGATCGCCTCGGAGGGCGACTTCGCCGCCGTCCACGAGATCGCCAAGCGCACCAAGAATGCCGTGGTGTGCGGGCTGTCGCGCGCCGCGTTCAAGGACATCGACCGCTGCGCCGAGGCGATCAAGCCCGCGGAGCGGCGGCGCATCCATACCTTCCTGTCCACGTCGCCGGTGCACATGAAGTACAAGCTTCAGAAGGAGCCGCACGAGGTCTACGAAATGGTGATCGCGCAGGTGACGCGCGCGCGCGCCTATACCGACGATGTCGAGTGGTCGAGCGAGGACGGCACCCGCACCGAGTTCGATTTCCTGTGCCGTTGCGTCGAGGCCGCGATCAAGGCCGGTGCCACCACGATCAATATACCCGACACGGTCGGCTACACCGTGCCGGAGGAATATTTTGCCATGATGCAGCGGGTGCGCGAGAACGTGCCGAATTCCGACCTGGCGCGGTTCTCGGTGCATTGCCACAACGATCTCGGCATGGCAGTGGCCAATTCGCTCGCCGGCGTGCGCGCCGGCGCCCGCCAGATCGAATGCACCATCAACGGCATCGGGGAGCGCGCCGGCAATGCGGCGCTCGAGGAAGTCGTGATGGCGATGCGGGTGCGCAACGACGTGCTGCCGTACTGGACCAACGTCGATTCCACCATGCTGACGCGGGCGTCGAAGCTCGTGGCGGCGGCGACCTCGTTCCCGGTGCAATTCAACAAGGCCATCGTCGGGCGCAATGCGTTCGCCCACGAGAGCGGCATCCACCAGGACGGCATGCTCAAGCACACCCAGACTTACGAAATCATGATGCCGGCGGACGTCGGCGTGAAGCAGACGTCGCTGGTCATGGGCAAGCATTCCGGGCGCCACGCGTTTGTTCATAAGCTCGAAGAGCTGGGCTATCACCTCGGCAACAATCAGCTCGAAGAGGCGTTCGTGCGCTTCAAGGCGCTCGCCGACCGCAAGAAGCACGTCTACGACGAGGACATCGAAGCGCTGGTCGACGAGGAGATCGCCACCGCGCAGGACCACATCAAGCTTGTCTCGCTCTCCGTGATCGCCGGCACCCGGGGGCCGCAGCGCGCCACCATGAAGCTCGACATCAATGGCCGCACGGCGCTCGAGGAGTGCGAAGGCAACGGCCCGGTCGATGCCATCTTCAATTGCATCAAGGCCATGGTGCCGCATGAGGCGGTGCTGGAGCTGTATCAGGTGCACGCCGTGACCGAAGGCACCGATGCGCAGGCCGAAGTCTCGGTGCGCCTGTCGGAGCAGGGCCGGGCGGTGACGGCCAAGGGCGCCGATCCAGACACGCTGGTGGCCTCGGCCAAGGCCTATATCGCCGCGCTCAACAAGCTGATGGCGCGGCGGTTGCGCGGGCAATCGGACGAGCGCCGCCTGCATTCGACCGACGTGGGATAACTGGGCTGCCTTGCCCCCGGCCCGGTGGGCGGCTATATCGAGCAAGAGATTGCCGCCGTAAGGCGGCTTTCTTTTCCGGCCGGCGCCCTGTCGTGCCCCGGTCAACGGTGGAAGTTCCTGACCTGTCGTCGTTCCCCGGTTAGGGCGCATAGCTCAGTTGGTAGAGCAGCTGACTCTTAATCAGCGGGTCCAAGGTTCGAGTCCTTGTGCGCCCACCACTTTTGTCAATAAAACCAAATACTTCCCAGATACTTGCCGATTGAACGCCATCGGCAAATCATTGATACACTGTGGTACACTACCCGAAGGTGCGATCACAATTCCGTTACCAAGCGACTTTCGTGTATGACGGAAGATAAATAATAATGACCCATACAACTGATTTGGAGAGAACTTTTCTTGATAACAAATGCTGTTGCGATCCCCAATAATTCAATCGACCAAGCGTTCCACATTGGCGCATATGAGACAGTTTCCGACGCATGGAAACATGGACTGAACAAAGATTATTGGACGCATGGAATCACGCTCAACTTGGGCAATGATTTGAGCGTATCTGAAAGAAATGCAAGACGAAGATTGAATTACATCCGGATACATCTATTGAAGGAGATGTTCGGGAACAATTTCAGACGTAAAGGCGCAAAGATTCGGTTTTTGGTGTTTAAGCAAGGTGATTACAAAACGTTCAATCAGCATTTTCACGTTCTGATGGCGATTGAAGGAAATCATAATTGGTCAGCTCAGAGCATCGCCGCATGGATTATGACGATTGATGCCCAGAGAACTGAAAAATCTTGGGATAAAATTGTGCACGTTGATTGGGATTGGAAGAAAGGCAATCGTTTTCACAGTTATGTTTCGCGGGAAGCAACATCAAATCCAGATACACTTTGGGTGATGTAGCGATAGGTTGTTGGTATAGATATTTTCGCACACTTGCGTGTTCAATCACTTGATTGACGATAGTATTTGGCGCCTCGGCGTAATTCATACAAAAAAATATCTCAGCGATCGGAAGGAAAAGCATGATGGCGAAAGTCATCATGTAACAGAATAAGTCTGTCTTTAACAACGATAGAAGGGAAAACAAAAAATGGAGAATACAATCGAACAAACGAAAAACATTGAGATTGGACTATACGACGGCAAAACAGGCGACATTGTTGAAACCGTTTCTCTGTACGACCTGATCATAACCGGAGACTCATACGAAATCCAATTACGCAATTTCGGAAATCTCGGATTGTCCGATTACGAACTTGTCGTTGAGAATGAGAAGCAGATCATTGAAAAGA
>Ga0070731_10000674_pt1 | contig 42122 bp, 38 predicted proteins | sample Coa_R1_2_FD_66448 | JGI IMG/M metagenome (GOLD analysis project Ga0070731, IMG submission 66448) | Surface soil microbial communities from Centralia Pennsylvania, which are recovering from an underground coalmine fire - Coalmine... | ecosystem: Environmental > Terrestrial > Soil > Unclassified ...
TACGTCGGCGCGATCGGGAAGATCATCTTCGACAAGTGGCACAACGCCTCGGGCGCCTACGAAGCAGTGAGCAGCCCGAACGGTCAGACAAAGATCGTCGGCACCGTCTCCTCGGCCCAGATCAACAAGCTGAAGGGCGGCGCATGAGCCTGTTCGTCGCCTCGCTCGGCTTCGGGCTGGTGACGGCCTCCATCCTCGCGGTGGCGGCGGTCGGCTTCACCCTCCAGTTCGGGGTGACGAACATCCTCAACCTGGCCTTCGGGGACATCATGACCGCGGCGGCGTTCATGGGTTACATCGCCACAACCAACGGCGCCAGCATCTGGCTGGCGCTTGCGGTCGGCGGCGCCTTCGGGGCGCTGTTCTCGGTCCTCCTGAACCGACTGCTTTACACGCCGTTCGTCCGCCGGGGCACCCGGCTGTTCGGGATGATCATCGTGACGATCGCGGTCAGCCTGATCATCCAGAACGGGATTCAGGCGATCTGGGGGCCGAGCTTCTTCAGCCTGAAGTTCTCGCCCGGGCACTCCTACCACGTGCTCGGGTCGATGGTGTTCACGACAGCGCAGTTCGGGATCATGGGCATCGCCGTCGTCGCGATGCTCGGCGTTTACGGCCTGCTTCGTTACACAAAGCTCGGCAAGGCGATGCGGGCCACGGCCAGCGACCCGGCGCTGGCTCGCAGCTGCGGGATCGCCACCGACCGGGTGATCGACGTCGCCTGGGTCCTGTCCGGCGCGCTCTGCGGCATCGCGGGAATCGCGCTGGCCATGAACGTGACGAGCTTCACCTCGACGACCGGCGGGACGTTCCTGATCGCGATCGTCGCCGCGGCCGTGCTCGGCGGCGTCGGCCAGGCCTACGGGGCGATGCTCGGTGCGCTCACGATCGGGATCACGAGCGAAGTGGCGGCGGGACTGATCGCGCCGGCCTGGAAGCAGGTCGTGGCCTTCGCGGTCCTTGTCGCGGTGCTCCTGGTGCGCCCCCAGGGGATCCTCTCCGAGGTCGCCGAGGACAAGGAGGTCGTCGCTTGAGCACCGCCTGGCAGTTCTACTTCTCGACCCTCGCGATCTACCTCGCGGTCGACATCATGGCCGTGTGGGGGCTGAACCTGCAGTTCGGCGTGGCAGGCATCAGCAGCTTCGCCTTCATCATGTTCCAGGCCATCGGGGCCTACGTCGCCTCGGTCCTGACCCTGGGCCCGGCGCAGCCGACGAGCTTTCAGCAGTACATCGGTGGCGCGAACCTCCCCTTCCCCCTCCCCCTCCTCGCCGCCGGCCTGGCCGGCGGCCTGCTTGCGCTCGTGGTGGGGCTGATCAGCCTCCGACGCCTCCGGACCGATTACCAGGCGATGGTGATGCTGGTGATCTCACTGACCGCGACCTACGTCGTCGACAACGAGACTCACCTGTTCAACGGTCCCGCCGGACTGTCACTCGTGCCCAAGCCGCTGTTTGACTCACTCGGGTTGTCACTCATCTCCTATCAGTGGTTCTACGTCGGGCTCTCGGCCGTGATCTGCGTCCTCATCTACCTGGTGGTGCGCCGCTTTACGGGTTCGCCACTCGGACGGGCGATGCGCGCCGCTCGAGACAACGAGCACGCCGCCGCGGCCCTGGGCAAGAACGTGCTCGCGCTGCGGATGACCGCGTTCGTTGCCGGGGGAGTGATCGCCGGGATCAGCGGCGCGGTGTTCGTCGATTTCATCGGCGCCTGGTCGCCGGGCTCGTGGCTCTACCCCGAGACGTTCGTTTACTTCACCGCCATCCTGGTCGGCGGGACGGGCAACAACGTAGGGGTCGCCGTGGGAGCGTTGCTCGTACCGATCGGGTTCCTTGAAGCCACGCGCTACCTGCCGAACATCGGCTACCCCGGCTTCGTCGACGCGCTCGAGTGGGTTGCCGTCGGCGTGCTCGCGCTGATCTTCCTCTGGTTCTGGCCGCGGGGCGTGATCCCGGAGCGCAAGCGCCGCTTCCCGCGGGCTGGCGAGGAGCGCCGGCGCTTCGGCGTTCTGGCGCTGCGAGGTCGGTCATGACCGACCTGCTGGCGGTCCGGGATATCCGGAAGAGCTTTGGCGGCGTCCACGCGGTCGACGGCGTGTCGCTCAGCGTGCCGCAGGGGTCGACGACGGGACTCATCGGCCCGAACGGCGCCGGCAAGTCGACCGCGCTCGGGGTGATCGCCGGCGCGCTCCGCGCCGACGGCGGGACGGTCGAGTTCGACGGCGATGACATCAGCGGCCTGCCGCCCATGAACCGGGCGCGCCGCGGCCTGATCCGCACCTTCCAGACCTCGAGCCCGTTCAGCCGCCTCACCGTGCTCGAGAACCTGCTCGTCGCGGCGCAGAACAACCCGGGAGAGACGCTCCTCGGGGCGGTGCTCTTGGGAAAACGATCGTGGCGCCGCCACGAGCGTGAACTGGTCGATCGCGCCCGCGAGCTGATGGCCCAGTTCGAGATGACCGACAAAGAAGATGAGTGGGCCGGCAACCTCAGCGGCGGCCAGAAACGCCTGCTGGAGATCATGCGCGGGCTGATGGCCCGCCCCAAGCTGCTGCTGCTCGACGAGCCGATGGCGGGGGTCAACCCGACCCTGGCGCGCGGCATCGAGGGCCACCTCGAGCGCCTGCGCCACGACGGCCTGACGATGCTGATGATCGAGCACGAACTCGGCGTCGTCGAACGGCTCTGCGACCGCGTGATCGTGATGGCCCAGGGCAAGGTCATCTCCGAGGGCACGATGGAGTCGCTGCGCACCGAGCAGGAGGTGCTCGATGCTTACCTCGTCGGCTGAGCGGCCGCAGCCAATTCTCGAGGTCGTCGGCCTGGTGGCCGGCTACGGCGACGCCGCGATCGTGCATGGCGTCGACGTGAGCGTGGGCGCCGGCGAGGTGGCGACGGTCATCGGCCCGAACGGAGCCGGCAAGAGCACGCTGCTGAAGGCGATCACCGGCCAGGTGAACGTGATGGACGGCTCGGTGAAGCTCAACGGACGCGATGTCACCCGGCAGCGCGGCGACCGCTTGGCCCGCTCAGGCATCGGCTTCGTCCCCCAGCTCAACGACGTCTTCCCGACCCTGACCGTGCTCGAAAACCTGGAGATGGGCGGATACCTCCTCGCGCGCAAGGAGGTTCCCGCGCGCGTGGAAGAGGTGCTCCAGACGTTTCCAGCGCTGGCGGAGATGCGGAGCCGGCGGGCGGGAAAGCTGAGCGGCGGGGAGCGGAAGATGCTGGCCATCGCGCGGGTGCTGATGTCGCGTCCGAGCGTCGTGATCCTGGATGAGCCGACCTCGAACCTGGCGCCGATCCTCGCGCGCTCAGTGCTCGAGCAGCAGGTGAAGGATCTGGCGCGTACGGGCGCTGCCGTCCTGCTGGTCGAGCAGCGTGCCGGTGAGGCGCTCGCGGTCGGAGACTGGGGCTATCTGATGGTCGCGGGACAGGTCAGCGTCTCGGGCCCCACGCGTGAGCTCCTCGAGCGCGAAGACATCGGCGAGCTGTTCCTCGGGCGCAAAGCGGAGGCGAGCCGGTGAGGGACGAGCCGGTGAAGGAGAACTCATACCTCGGCAAGAGCGAGGTCGTGACGGACACGCTGCGGGAGATGATCATGACCGGTGAGCTGGCGCCGGGTACCGAGCTTCGCCAGCGTGACCTGGCCGAGTACTTCAACGTCAGCCCGACGCCGGTTCGGGAGGCGCTGAGACGACTCGAGTCAGAGGGCCTCGTCGGAACCGAGCTCCATCGCGGCTCCCACGTCGCCCATCTCGACGTCGAGGAGCTCGAGGAGAACTACCTGATCCTGGCCGAGCTCGAGGCGTTGGCGACGCGGCTGGCGGTCGAGAAGCTGACCGACGCCGACCTCGCCGAGGTGCGGGCCTGCGGTGAGGCGTTCGCCAAGGTCGCGGGCGATGACCCCGAGGCGAAGGAGCTCAACCGCCAGTTTCACTTCCGCGTCTACGAGAGCGCGCGCTCCCCCCTGCTCCTGTCGCTGATGCGCGTCCTCTGGCGCGCCTTCGCCCACGGCCCGCAGCTCTGGCGCCCGCACGAACGCTCGGTGGAGGAGCACCAGCTGCTGATCGACGCCCTGTCAGCGCGAGACGCCGAGCGCGCCGCCGAGATCACCCACGAGCACGTGCTCGGGAGCATCGAGTGGATGCGCGCGCGGCTGGCCGACAGCGGGCAGCCGTAGGTCAGACGCGCGGAGGCGTCATGGGTCGAGCTGAGGCCGGCCCCCACAGAGCAATGGACGCCCCTTGACATGCGCGCATCTGCCTGTCTAGAGTTTGAACAGGCGTTCATATTCTTTAGCGGACGTTCAGAACTCTGATCACGTGTTCGATTATCACGGTGCGCCTACCGATGTGCGCGTGAACTCTCGCCACAACAGCTCGGGTTCTGGACGGCCGCGAGGGCAAACCGGAGAGAGGTACCCATGACGAACGGTGCTGGTGACGGCCATGTGAGCCGGCGCGACTTCCTGCACGGCGGAGCGGTCGGCGTAGTTGGACTGTCGAGCGCTGCGCTCCTCGCCGCCTGCGGGTCGAGCGGAACGGCAGCGACCGGCAAGACGAGCACCGGACCCGCGGGAGGGACAGCGAGGCACGGCGGAACCCTCCGCGTCGGTTTGGTTTCAGCGGGCAGCGCGGAGACGATGGATATCCGCAAGGCGCTGAACTTCCCGGACTATGTGCGTCTCTTCAATGTCCTTGACCCGTTGTTCTTTGCCGCCCCCGGAGGGCTCGTGGCCCCGGGTCTGGCTGAGGAAGCTCACCCCAACAAGGACGCAACAGTGTGGACGCTCAAGCTGCGGCGCGGCGTCGAGTGGCACGACGGCTCGCCCTTCACAGCCGACGATGTCATCTACACGCTGCAGGCCAGCTGGGGATCGAAGCAGAGCAACATCTACTCACTCACGAGTTCGATCATCGACTTCAGCCGGGTGCGTAAGCTGGACTCGCACACCGTGGAGATCGGGCTGAAGCACGGAATCGCCCAATTCCCGTCCGTCACCTTCACCCAGAACACATTTATCGTCCAGAACGGAACGAAGAACTTCAACAAGCCGATCGGGACGGGACCATTCAAGGTGGACTCCTTCACACCGGGTTCGCGCAGCGTGTTCTCGGCCAACCGCAACTACTGGGGCGGCCCGGGGCCGTACGCCGAGCAACTGATCATCGACTCGAGCTACGCCAACGATACGGCCCGACTCAACGCACTCCTGGGCGGAAACGTGGACATCGTCCCGACGGTCGCCCCGGCGCTGGCCAAAGCCAACGCGGCGTCCGGACGGATCGTCCTCGGCAACGCGCCCGGCCCCGCCTTCATCGCGCCGACGATGATCGTCGATCGAGCGCCGTTCACCGATGTCAGGGTCCGCCAGGCACTTCGTCTGCTCGCCGACCGTCCCGCCCTGGTGTCGGAGGCACTGGACGGCTACGGGACGCCCGGCAACGATTGCCCCGGCAGCACGCTTCAGTTCTTCGCCTCGGACCTCCATCGCTCCCGTGACCCGGAGAAGGCGCGCTCACTCCTCAAGGCTGCGGGCAAGGAGAACATGGCTCTCACGCTGTACACGGCGGACATCATCCCTGGGATGAACGAGACCGCCACGCTGTATGCCCAGCAGGCCAAGGCAGGAGGAGTGAACATCAGCGTCAAGGTCGTCGACCCGTCGATCTACTACAGCGCCTCGTCACCCGGCGGTAACTACCTCTTGAAGACGTTCTCGATCAACAACTGGACGACCGAGACGAGCTCAATGGCGCTCTTCTACCTGTCGGCCCTTTACAAGCAGGCGCCGTACAACGAGACCCACTGGTCAAATTCGGCCGCCGACGCCCTGCTATTTGATGCGCTATCGGACACCAACGATGCTTCGGCCGAGCAGAAGTGGCACGCCGTGCAGGAATTGCAGTTCAACGAGGGCGGCTACATCGTCACGACCAACTTCAACTGGCTAGACGCGTACGCGCCGCGCGTCCGAGGCATCCACACCACCTCCACCGGCCCGTGCAACTACTACGACTTCAAACGGGCGTGGTTGGCGGCGTGACGATCCAGGACGAGCGATGAGCACATCCGTCGCGGTACCCACCGGTTCGCCTCGGCGAGTCGCACTGCGCCGGCGCCACCCGGTCATGACGTTCGTCATCAGACGCGTGCTCGCAGGCGTGGCAACGCTGATTGTGGCCACGATGCTGATCTTCGCGTCGATGCAAATCCTGCCCGGTGACGTGGCGTCGGTCGTGCTCGGACGGAACGCGACCCCGGCACGGACTGCCGCCCTGCGCGCCGACCTGCACCTCAATCAACCGCTGCCCGCGCGCTACCTGACGTTTGTCGGCGACCTGGTGAGCGGCAACCTGGGTAACTCCTCCGCGGCGCTCGCGCAGGGGCGAACGCTGCCGGTCTCCCAGGTGATCGGCGTGCCGCTGCGTAACAGCGTCGTATTGGCCGGGATCACGATCGTCCTGTACGTACCACTATGTCTGCTGCTCGGCACGACGGCCGGACTGTTCGCCGGCCGCAAGCCCGATCACGCGATCTCGCTGACCGCGCTCAGCCTCGGCGCCATGCCTGAGTTCCTCGTCGGAACCGTGCTCATCGTCATCTTCTTCACGAAGCTCAACCTGCTGCCCCCCGTGTCTCAGATCGCTCCTGGGGACACTCCATTCACGCATCCGAATGCGCTCGTCCTCCCCGTGTGCACGCTACTGGCGGTGAGTGTCGCGTTCGGGTCAAGGCTCGTGCGCGCGTCGGTGGTCGAGGTGCTGCGTGAGGACTACGTCGCCATGGCCCGGCTCAACGGCCAGCCCCGGCGGCGGGTGATCCTCCGGTACACGCTACGAAACGCGCTCGGTCCGGGGATCCAGGCGCTCGCGCAGACAGTGCAGTACCTGATCGGCGGGATCATCGTTACCGAGAACGTCTTCAACTATCCAGGCATCGGCAACAAGCTGGTCCAAGCCGTCTCGGTTCGCGACGTCCAAGTCATCGCCGTGATCTCGGCAATCCTGGCCGCCATCTATGTGGCCACCAACATTCTCGCTGACCTAGCGGTGATGCTCGCCGTGCCCAAGTTGAGAACCCAGTCGTGAGCCGGCTCCCGCGTGTCATGAGGACTCCGGCCGGCGCTGCCGGCTGTCTGATCCTGGCGGTCGTACTCGTGGTGGCGTTGTTCGGACCGCTCGTGGCACCCCACGACATCGCAACCCCGATCGGCGGTCCCGGACAGGCCCCGTCGGGAGCGGCGCCGCTCGGCACCGACTACCTCGGGCGCGACGTCCTCTCGAGGCTGCTGAGCGGCGGCCGGTCAGTCGTCTGGATCAGTGGGGCGGCAACGGCGCTCTCCTACCTGATCGGGCTGACCATCGGCCTGACTGCCGGCTACAGCAGATCGATCATCGACCCAGTGCTGATGCGGGGCGTCGACGTGCTGCTGGCGTTTCCAGCCCTGCTCGTACTTCTGCTGCTTGTCGGTGGCATGGGTCAGCACATCGTGGTGCTGATCATTGGCGTCGCCCTTGTGCAGCTGCCGGGGATCGCTCGTATTGTCCGCACCGCGACGCTCGAAACTGCGACCCGGGGCTACATCGAAGCGGCCGAAGCCCGCGGTGAGTCGAGCGTCTCGCTCGTCCTGCGGGAGATCCTGCCCAACATATCCCCGATCATCCTGGCCGACTTCGGCATCCGGTTCGGCTATTCGATCATTCTGATCGCGAGCGTCAACTATCTCGGGCTGGGGTTGTCTCCTCCCGCCGCCGACTGGGGGTTGATGATGTCCGAGAACCAGCAATTCATCTCGGTGAACGTCTGGGCTGTGCTGGCTCCCGCAATCATGCTCGCGCTCCTGACCATCGGGGTGAACCTGGTGGCCGACAGCTACGTGCGACTGCTCGGACGCTCGGGTGACGTTGCGGCTGAACTCGAGGCGCAGCTTCCCAACGCACCCGGTGACATCACTCCGAGCGCGCTGCAGGAGCCCGCGGCTCCGGGCCTATGACATGGCGACCGTCATGGACACACACGTGATCGGCACCGCCGACACCTCCCCCGGGCTTCCCGACGCCGCCGAGGCGAGCCTCACGCTGCGCGGGCTCCGCGTGGAGACACGGTCCGGGGCGGCGATCGTGGAAGACGTCTCGCTGGATCTGCGGCCGGGCGAGGCTCTCGGCCTGGTGGGCGAGTCCGGGTCCGGGAAGACAACGACGGTCCTCTCGGTCCTCGGCTTCACCCAAGCCGGTGCTCGCATCACCTCAGGCGAGTTGAATATCGCCGGGCGCGCGATCGACCTCAGCAGCGAAGCGGCGATGCAGAAGATCCGGGGGCGCTTGATTTCCTACGTTCCGCAGAATCCAGGCACAGCGCTCAACCCCTCGATGCGGGTGGGCGACGCCGTGCGTGACATGCTCCGAGCCCATCCGAGCGAGGCGACGCTTCCGGACTTCAGCGCAGCGGCGGACGGTGCTCTGCAGCGCGCCGGCCTTCCCCAAGACCGGCCCTTCCAACGCCGCTACCCACACCAGCTCTCAGGCGGCCAGCAGCAACGGCTGTGCATCGCGGTTTCTCTGGTGTGCGAGCCGCCGATCGTCGTCCTGGACGAGCCGACCACGGGGCTCGACGTCGTAACCCAGGCGCGGATCCTCGACGAGCTCATGCGGTTACGCCAGGACCACCGCGTTTCGATGTTGTACGTGACCCACGACCTCGCCGTTGTCGCCGGCTTCGCGGACCGCGTCGCGGTGATGTATGCGGGGCGGGTGGTCGAGGAAGGACCTACATCGGAGGTGCTGCGGCGCCCCAAACATCCGTATACGCAGGGACTGTTGAACTCAATCCCGGATCACGTCGCCCCGCGCGAGCTCGAGCCGATGCCCGGCATGGCCGTGGGTGTGGGGGAGCATCCGCCGGGCTGCGCCTTCCACGATCGTTGCGCGCTGCGGATCGCTGAGTGCGCACGCGCTGTACCTGAGCTCCGTTTCGTAGAGCCAGGACACCGGGCCCGGTGCCTAAAGGCGGAGAGCGTGAAAGCGCCGCCCCGGCGTCCAGCCGCCGTGCATCCCGCGCCGCTGGAACGCGCGGTGATCCTGAGCGTGACCGAGTTACGCTGCGAGCACCGGGGACGCGACGGCGTCGTCACCGCGGCGGACGGCGTGAGCTTTGAGGTGCGGGCAGGCGAGTGCGTCGCACTTGTCGGGGAGTCGGGAAGCGGCAAGACCACCATCGCCCGCACGATCGCGGGGTTGCATCCAATCGCCGAGGGCCAAATAACGCTCTGTGGCGAGCCCGTCACAGCGCTGGCGCGCAAGCGCTCTGTTCAGCAACGTCGGCAGGTCCAGATCATCTTCCAGAATCCGAGTGACGCCCTCAACCCGCGCCACAACGTCGGCAAGATCGTGGCGCGACCCGCGCGCACACTGCGAGGGCTCAGCGCCAGTGAGGCGCACGACGAGGCGGTCCGGCTACTCGAGCTGGTGCGCCTTCCCCGGCGAACGGGGTCGCGCTATCCAGCTGAGCTTTCCGGCGGAGAGCGCCAGCGCGTTGGAATTGCCCGAGCGCTGGCGGCTGCCCCCGAGCTGATCATCTGCGACGAGATCACGTCGGCTCTGGACGTGTCGGTCCAGGCTGCGGTGCTGCGCCTCCTCAAGCAACTGCAGAACTCGCTCGGTCTGGCGCTCCTGTTCATCACCCATGACCTTGCCGTCGTGGCCACGGTGGCTGACCGCGTGCTGGTGCTGGACCACGGACGACTCGTGGAGGGCGGACCTACGAATGCTGTCCTCAATTCGCCACAGAATCCCTACACACGTGGCCTCCTCGCCGCGGCGCCAAGCGTCCACATCGCGCTCGGAAGCGAGGCATGATGACGCTCGCGAGCCAACCACTCCCGCGGGCACAGATTGAGGACCTGAGACGAGCGGAACTTGTGGCGGCGACCCTTCGAGTCGTCTCAGCACAGGGCTTTGACCGCGCCACCGTGCGCGACATCGCGAAGGCCGCACATGCGTCGGTCGGCAGCGTCAACTACTACTTCAAGAGCAAGGACGATCTGCTCAGGACGGCCATCGCCGAGACCGACCGACAGTTCCGGATTCGCGTCCGGGAGGCGGTAAGCGAGACCCCGGGGCACGCGGACAAGCTGGCGCGTGTCATTGAGTTGTGTTTTCCGATCCTCGACGAGCAGCAGGGCCCAGATTGGGGGGTATTCGTGGATTTCTGGTACCAGGCCTCGCGCCACGAGTCCTATCGAGCCATCTTCTCGGAGGCGCACCTGGAATGGATCGAGATGCTGAGCCAGGTTCTGGAGGACGGCGTGTCCGCCGGCACGTTCCGGCTCACTGCGCCGGCGCACGATGAGGCGGTCCGGTTCGCCTCGATGATTGACGGGCTCGCTGTCTACACCCGCGTGACCGACCACGTCGACTTCGAGACCGCCCGCCGCATCCTCAAAGAGCACATCGCTGGCCTGTCGGCCGACACGTCGAACAGCGTGAGGAAGCGATGAAGGCTGCGGTGTTCAAGAGCCCGGGCGTGCTCGACGTCGCGGATTGGCCTGAGCCCACCGACCTGGCGGCCGACGAGGTGCTGATCGAGGTGGAATGCTGCGGGATGTGCGGGAGTGACGTTCACGCCCTATCCGTGCCGCCCGGACACCCGACCGAGCCGGGGACGGTGATGGGCCATGAATTTGTCGGATATGTGGTCGACCGAGGCGCAGGAGTCAGCAACCTCGAGCTCGGCACCCGGGTCGTCGTTGATCCGGATCCGAGCTGCGGAGCCTGCCGCAACTGCCAGCGTGGAATGCCATCGGCCTGCCTGAACGTTCGCGCGATCGGGGTCTACCGCGACGGCGGGCTGGCCCGACTGTGCCGCGTCCCTGCGAGGGCTGCGTTCGTGATCTCGCAGGACGTGCCGCCGGAGCTTGCCGCGATCGCCGAGCCACTTGCCTGCGTGGTCCATGGGGTCGAGCGCAGCGAGGTCAGGCCCGGTGACAGCGCAGTGGTATTCGGTGGCGGCTCGATCGGTTGCATGTTCGCGGCGCTGTTTCACGCCGCTGGCGCCAGCCCGACAATCCTCATCGAGCCCGCCGACCGCCGGCGCCAGATCGCCCTCGACTGCGGCGTCGATGCCGCCTTCACCCCCGAGGAATGGGCGGCGCGCCGAGACGAGGAGCTCCCGTTCGGTGCCGACGTTGTCGTGGACGCCGTCGGATCGCTGTTCACGGATGCCCTCGCGAACGTGGCCACAGGCGGCCGGGTGGTGTTGATCGGAATGAATTCGACGGCCCGCGCCGAGATCAGCCAGAACGACATCACCCGCCGAGGCATCACGGTCATCGGCTCCTACATCACGAACTTCACCTTCCCAACCGCGATCCGCCTGCTCGAGCGCGGCACGCCGGATCTGTCTCCGATCGTGACTCATCGTCTATCTCTGGACGAGGTGCATCACGGCCTGGAGCTGCTACGCAGCGGCGAGGCGCTGAAGGTGGTCATCGACCTCAACGACGCGTCTTGAACGACGGGCTTCTGTACGACCCGTTCGCCGACCTGGCGCTCGAGGACCCCTACCCGCTCTATGCCCGGCTGCGCGACGAGGCGCCGGCCTATCGAAATCCCGATCGCGACTTTTGGGCCCTGACCCGGTTCGCCGACGTCCAGGAGGCCGCCCGAGACTGGGAGACGTTCTCCAGCATGCCGTGTGCCGATCCGGACTACGTCGGGGTCCGCCTCGGGCTGAACAGCTTTCTCGACCTGGATCCGCCGAAGCACGACACTTTGCGGCGGATCGTCAGGGCGCATTTCACGCCCAAGGCGATCGCCGCCTTCGAGGCAAACACGAGAGCTATCGCCGAGGACGTGCTGAAGCCGTTGCGTACCGCGGCCCGGGCGGATCTGGCCCAGGACGTGGCCTGGCCCTTCCCGCTCAAGGTGACGATGAATTTGCTTGGGTTACCTGAGGCTGACTTCGCATTCCTGGAGTCGACCTTCGGCCGGCTGTGGCAGGACAACAGGCTGTGGATCGAACCCGGTCCAGAGGCCCCGTCGCGGACGGCTTCGGAAGAGGTTCACCGCTACTTCGAGTCGCAGATAACGAAGGGCCCAGTGCGCGACGGAGTCATGAGCGTGATCGCGGAGGCACACAGGGCAGGCGCTGCCTCGTTACTCGACCTCACCGAGGTCGCGATCGTTCTGTACATAGCCGGCTACGAGACCACAGCAAACCTGCTGTCGAACTCATTCCTGCACCTAGCCGAGCATCCCGAGCAGAAGGCTTGGCTCACCGAGGACCTGGGTCGGCTTCCAGACGCCATTGAGGAGCTCCTGCGTTTCGACGCTCCGGTACAGGTGCTCGCGCGGACCACCACTCGCGCAATCGAAATACACGACCAGGAGGTTCCCGCGGGAGCGCGAGTGCTGCTCGTATGGGGGGCCGCGAATCGTGATCCGCGTCGGTACGAGAACCCGGATCAGCTCGATCTCTCACGCCCCGCATTGCGCCACCTGGCGTTCGGCAACGGCATTCACCATTGCCTCGGCGCTCCGCTGGCCCGGCAGGAGGCGCGGGCGATATTGACGCTGATGCTGACGCAGATACCCGACTACGAGGTCGCCGGCCCTGTCAAACGCAACGTCAACATGGTCTCGACACGTGGAATCGACTCTCTGCCCGTAGAGATCGGGACGTCCCGCTAAACCGCAGGCGGCTCAGACCCGCGAAGGCGCCCTCGGCAGCCGCGGCAGCCATCCGAGCGCCATGCTCAGCGGGTCGGCAGTGACACCGTCACCTTGGAGACCTTGACGGTGAAGGTCGCGTCGTTGCTCTTGCGCAGGTAGGGGGCGTCACTCCCCATCAGCACGAGCTTCACCTGATCACCCGCCGGGAAGTGGTAGCCGTTCCCGTGGAGCTGGAAGACAATCTGACCTGACTGGTTGTCGGTCAGACGGTAGGCGCCCCGGGTGATGAGGCGCTCGGTCCCGTCCGGCAATACGTCGAAGAGCTGGGAGTCGAGCTCGCCGTACGCACCGGTCGTGGCGATGGTCGCGGTCACGGTGGGAAGGCCGAGCATGGTGAATCCCTTGCTCCGGACCGTGTACACGGCGGTGCCTGGCGCGGTCTCGGCGGTGATCGTCTTGCAGGCGTCAGTCGTCGCGATTGGGTCAAACTGCGAGCTCGCCGTTGGATCGCCGGTCGCGGTGACCGGCTGCGGCGCGGCCGAGCCGAACTTGACCGTTCCCGTGCTCAGGGTCGAGTAGCTCGAGCTCTGATACGGCCCGCCGTCGGGGGTGCTCTGCGGACAAGTCTGCGTGTAGGCGGTAACGGACCCGGGCGCCGGCGGCTGGCCGGTGCCCTGCAGATATGCACCGAAGAAGGCGCTTCCCTGATCGTTCAACGCGGTGTTGACCGTCGGCTTGTTCGAGCCACGGCTATGGCCGAGGTCACCGAACTGGAGCGAGACCGGGGTGCTCGAGTGGACCTGGTTGTAGATCCGAATCGCCTGCTCGGGCGGGAACAGGTCATCGGTCCAGCCGTTCTCGATCAACAGCGGGCTCGGCGTGGCGGGAAGGCCGTAGGCCTGGTGGTCGGCGTATATCTCCGCCGCGACCGCCTGGGCGTCGCTTCCGTACGGCTCGCCGGCGTTGATCACCCTGTAGTCGTAGGGGAGGTTCGCGTCAGGGTTCGTGCAGGGCGTCGTGGCCGGGGAATCGCCGCAGTAGTAGCCGGTCGATTCGCCGAGCGAGAACAGGCCCGAGACATAGCTCTGGATCTCGATGCCCAACGGGTTGAGGCTCTGCTGGGGCGGCGCCACCTGGGTGTCGAGAAAGCGCCCGTTGGGCAGGAGCGCATCAGCCAGATCCGACCATGGCCAGCGCGCCCACGCCGCCGTGATCGAGAGCGGAACGCCGTTCGGGCTTGTCCAGGGCGCGAACGAGCCGTCAGGCAGGCGCACGCGGTTCTTGAGGTAGGCGAGCTCGAGGCTCTGGCCGCCGCCATAGGAGATGCCCGTGACGCCGATCGCTCCGGGCTTGGTGATCCCCTCGTCGACGAGCAGCCCGAGCAGATACTGCGTGTCGCGAGCCTCGTAGCGGGTGTCAGCGAGCCGGATATAGCCGTTGGCGCACGGGTCGCCCGGTGTGTAGCTGATGGTCACGCTCGGACCACCCCCGCACGAGTTCCCGAAGCCGCGGGCCGTGTAGTTGACGACCGCATAGCCCTGCCGGGCGAAGTAGTCGTTGTTGTAGTGGTAGGTGATCGAGCCGTCGCCATTCGGGTCGGTCGACTCGAAGTCGGTCTTGCTACTGCCCCACCCGTGCAACATGACGATCGTCGGGAAGGGCCCGTTGCCATCGCTCGCCGGCGGCAGCGTGACGTCGACGTCGAGCGGAACGCCGTCAAACGACGGCACCCCGTCCACAGTGCGGCCGGGCCCCGCATCGGTGGTCGGGCAGAAGCGCGTGCCGTCGGCCTGCGTTGTACACGCGTGACCGAATGGGGCGGGATCGGCTTGGGCGGCAGGCGAAAGCAACCCTGCCAGGACGAGGGCGAAGAGCGGGAGCCAGCAGCGGACCTTGCGCATCGCCTGGGTCACCTATACCCAGGCGCTCGGCGGGTTATGCAGAGGTTTGGCGGCCCGAGCCTCCGGCCGGGCGTCGACGGCACGCGATCGCGTCGATCTCGACCTTCGCGCCTGGAAGTGCGAGCTTCGAGACCTCGACCAGGGTGCTCGCCGGACGAGCTGAGCCGAACACCTCCTGCCGAGCCAGATTCACGCGCTCCCGATCCCGGATGTCCGTCAGGTAGACCGTGACCTTGAGGATGTCCTGCAAGCCCGAACCCGCGGCGCGGAGTGCCTGCTCGAGGTTGCGCAGTACCTGGTAGGTCTGCGCCTCGACATCGTCCTGCCCGACGAGCTCACCGCTCTGAGTGGTGGGGAGAAAGCCGGACACGCAGACCAGGTCGCCGAACGACACGGCGTGGGTGTAGTGACTGATCGGCTCCTGGAGCGTCGGGACATACCACTCCTCCCGCGTTGGCTCTGTCACACGTTCTCCTTTCTCATGCTCCGTGGACTCAGCCGTCATCCACGAGGCCGACCAGCGGACCGAGGAGGCGCCGAGAGCGCTTGGAGACGCCGGGGAGCGCGAGCAGCCGATGGGTCGGCGGCGCTCCCTGCCGAAGGCGGCTCAACTGCTCGGCCGCCAGTGGGCGCCAGAGGTCGTCGACGACCTCCGCGGGATCCTTATCCTCGATCTCGGATCGCTCCACCTGCAGGTGTTCGGCCCACAGCCGCAGCCTCGTCTGGCGCGCGAGCTCGGGGTCATCGCACACGACGTTCAGCTCGGTGTCGTTGAACAGCGAGTGCGCGTTGAGATTCGCTGAGCCGACGGTGAGCCAACGGTCGTCGACCATCCCGACCTTGGCGTGAACGTAGAGCCGGTCGTCCCGGGTACCGCTCAGCGAGCGTAGGGTCGAGACGGAGAGCCGGCCGCGGCCGTCATCGGCTGACTCGAGTACGCCAAGCTGACCCATCGTGTCGTCGTGGCCATTGTTGGCGCGTGAGGGGAGCACGATCACGACACGGAACCCGTCGGCCGGTGGGTTCTTGAGCTTCTCGGCCAGCTCAGACGCGATCTCAGGTGCCCAGAGAAACTGGTTCTCGAGGTACACGTAACGCTCGGCATTCCGGATCGCGCGGCGGTAGCTCTCGAGGATCCGGAACTCACCTCTCGGCAGAGCGTCGTACATCCCCTCGGCGACCGTGCGGACAACCTGGACGGTCTGGCGGCCGGCCGGACCGGGCTCCGCCGAGGATCCGACGCTCTCTCCGGTCACCGCGCGCCAGCGCATCGCGAAGTGCTCACCCACATCCCCCACGGCCGGGCCGGTGAGGCGCGTTCCGACGTCGTGCCAGCCGAGGCGGCGCCTCGCGGGGTGGTCGCTCGAGTCCCATCTGTCGCCCGCGAGGTCGGTCATGTCGATGCCGCCGACGAAGGCCAGCTCCCCGTCGATGACGAGCGTCTTTTCGTGGTGGCAGTGAAACGGATGCTCACGGGGATCGGGCGCCGCGCGAATGCGGGTTGCCCGCGTGAGCGTTCGGAGCGCGTCGCTCACCTCACTGCGGGTCGGGTGAAAGACGGGAAAGGGCGAGCCCGCCCACACCAAGACCCTCACCTCGATGCGCTCGGCGACCTCGGCCAGCAAAGTTCCAAGCGGGACAGCGGACGCTCCGCGGTTGAGCTCGAAGTACGGCGCCACGTGCCACCCGGTGATGTGGACCGACTCGCGGGCGCCCTCGATGGCCCGCGCGATCGCCGTAAACGCGGATTCGCCATCGACCAGCACCTCCAGGCTGCACCCCTCACGGGGCGGGGGATCGCCGGCCGCCCACCAGCCCTCGCCCGGGTCAAGGGCGTGTGAGCCGAGACGCGCCAGACGTCGGCGGTGCTTGGTGGTTACTGCGCGCTCGATGCTGTCCCCGACGAGCGCGTCGAGCCGGGTCAGAGGGGTCATGGGTCTTTCTCCACCGACCCTATTCTTGACGGTCGGGCGCTCGGGTGACGCGGGTGGGCGCGGAGGCTGCTTCAGCAGTCACGGACGGCTCACGCGGTCTCGCGCGAGACCCGGGCTTACCGCCCCACCTCGCCCAGCACACCTTCCAGCTCCCCAAGCAGCCGCCCGGCATCCGACTCGGAGAAGACCAGCGGGGGTCGGATCTTGAGCGTATTGCCGGCCGCGCCGGTCACCGAGATGAGGACTCGGCGCCGTCGGAGCCCGTTGACGATTCGGCTAGCCATCGTGCCGTCGGGCTGCTTCGAATCCCGGTCGCTGACGATCTCGACTCCCGCATATAGCCCGGCACCGCGGATATCCCCAATAACCGGATACCGCGCTGCCAGCTCGCTGAAGCCGCGGCGGAGGACGCGACCGACGCGGTCGGCGTTCTCCAACAGTCTTTCCTGCCGCATTACGTCGAACGTAGCCTGAGCAGCGGCCACCGCGACAGTGTTGCCGCCGAAGGTGTTGAAGTAGCGGGTATCGCGCCCGAAGCCTGCGACCACCTCCGCCACCATCGCCACGCCGGCCACCGGGAACCCGTTACCCATCGGCTTGCCCATCGTCACGATGTCGGGGTCGATGGCATGGCGCTGGAAGCCCCAGAGCCGCTCGCCGGTACGGGCAAAGCCGCTCTGCACCTCATCGGCGATGAACAGCCCGCCGGCGCGGTGAACGACAGAGCTCACGGCCGCGAGCAGGTCGACGGGCTGCGAGAAGATGCCGTCGGACGAGAACATCGAATCAGCGATGAAGGCGGCCAGCCCCTCGCCGCGTCGCTCGAGATCGCTGATCTCGACCGCTACCCGTTCGGCCCACCACGCTGCCATGTGCTCATGAGAAATCCGATACGAATCAGGCGCCGGCACGCGTCGGACCCACGCCCCGAGCGGCGAGTGCTCGCCGAGCGAGGGAGAAAAGCTTGCCGTCAGCTCGGAGTTACCGTGATACGCCTCCGAGGTGACGATGATCCCGCGGTGTCCGGTGTGGTGCTTGGCTATCCGGACTGCCAGGTCATTGGCCTCCGATCCGGTGCACGTGAACATCAGGTGGCCGCTCTCGGCGATACGACCGCCGAACGTCGGCAGTAGTTCCTCCGCATAGTTGAGGATCGACTCGTGCAAGTAGCGCGTGTTTGTGCACAGGGTGGCGGCCTGACGGGCGATCTCGTTGGCGATCGCGGGATGGCTGTGTCCCGCCGGAACCACGTTGTTGTACGCGTCCAGGTAGTCCAAGCCGTCGCGGTCGAAGAGCAACGTGCCCTGGCCGCGCACCAGCTCGAGTGGTTCGGCGTAGAAGAGCCGGTACGCCGGTCCCAGTAGCCGCTGGCGGCGCGCGATCAGCTCACGGGTCGCGGAATCAAGCTCTCCCAGGTTCCGAGGGTCGAAGGCGTTGTTCATCTTGCCTCGGGTTGTGCTGGTGAAGCTGCTCATGCGATCGCTCCAATCCTGCTAAGAAGTCATGAAATCCACGAAGGTCGCTGACGCGTCGGCCTCCGAGCGAGATAGAAACCATGCCAGCTGCTCCCACCCGGGCTCGGTGTTTCTCATGATGTAGCGCTCGTTCTCCGGGAAGATCGAGGCACGGTGGTGGGTGATGATGGCCCGGGCGATCACGCGTCCCATCACCAGATGAGGGAGGAGCTCCAGCTCCGTCGATGTCAGGTCCGCGACCTCAAGGTAGCCGGCGAGCAGATCTCGTCCATCCGCGAATATGTCGACGTCGTAAGGCGCGTTCACGTCTCGCGGCAGCTGATTGAGCAGCGCGGTCGCAACGTCTATCGCGATCGCCGTCCGGACGACATCGCCGAAGTCGATCAGGCCCACCAGCTGGTCCGGATCATCGCTGGCCATGATCAGGTTCGACTTGCTGAAATCGTTATGCAGGACCTGTCTGCGCAGCCCGCGCAGCTTCGGAGACAGTGCGGCGAACCGCTCGAGCCCGCGCCGCAGCTGCGCTCGCCGCCTTTCGTCAGGGACGGCATCCAGCAGCGCGGCAAGCCGCGTCAGGTGCTGGACATCCCACGCCAGCACCCGAGAGGCGCCCGGGTGGTCAAACCCGGCCATCGCGTGGCGCAGCCGTCCGAGCAGATGACCGACCTCGCGTCGCTGCGACCTCGATCCCGGCACGCTGTCGAGCGGAACGCCGGCTACGAAGCTGAGCAGGCGCGCGATCCTCGGCTGATGCGCGTGATCGGTGAATTGCACGACGCGGCGGCCGCGGTTGTCGGGGATCACCGTCGGCACCGGCAGGTCGACGTCGCGGGCTGACACGTACTCGAGCACGCTCACCTGCAGATCGATGTCGAGTGCCCTCTCGGCCGGATTGGCCACCTTGAGAATGACGCGCCTGCCGTCTTCGCAGTCCAGCCTGAAGGTGTCGTCCTTCTCGGTCTCGAGGCGGGTTGCAAGCCCAGGTATGCCGTACTGCTCGAGCGCCAGCTGCTCAGCTCCCCGCGCATCCATCCGCACGTAGCGCGCGGTCAGATCGTTCTCGTGGTCGAGTCTCTCGGATGTCGTCACCCATCTCACCAGACCTAGACTCTGGTCTCTGGACCAGTTTGACCTGATTTCAATCGACGGCCTTCGGTTAGACGCGTACGTGGCCGGTGATCCAGCTGCCAGGGCTGCCGTACTGATGGTTCACGCCATCAACTCGGACGCGGACGAGGACGGTGGATTCGTCCGTCTCGCAGACGACCTCGTCGAGCAGGGCATGAGAACGCTTCGATTCTCGTTTCGCGCGCACGGAAGGAGCGATGGGAAAGGGGAAGCGCTGACGGTGGCCGGCGAGCAACTCGACCTCATGGCAGCGATCCGCGTCATCGAGGGATGGCCAGTCGCTCGCCTGGGGATCGTCGCGTCTTCCTTCGGGGCGATCCCGTTGTTGTTGTCTCTGGACCTTCTCCGGCCGAGACCCGACGCCCTCGTGCTCTGGAACCCATTGCTCGATGTACCGGGCACATTCGTATCCCCCTCTCTCCCGTGGGGAGTTCAGAACTTCAACGCGAAGGCGCGCTCAGAAGCCAGGGATCACGGGTGGCTCGACATCAATGGCGAGTTTCGAGTCGGCAGCGTGTTCCTCAACGAGCTGGAGCGGATACCTGATCTCTCGACGGCACTCGTGGACTTACGGATTCCGACCTTGATCATTCATGGAGACGCAGACACGTACGTGTCGTTCGCGGTATCGAGCCGGGCTGCGGGGCTGTCTCCGTCGGTGGAGCTGCACACGATCCACGGCTCTGAACATGGATTTCCCGAACCTGAGGACGAGCGTGACGCGCGATCACTGACGACCGCCCATTTCGTGTCCAGCTTCGGGATGTTTGGTTGACAACGGCGCGGGCTTCGTTCACTCGCTTATACGAGCGGCCCCGAGCCCGTGCTCGGCGGCTTCAAGGAAGAGGTCAACGTCCGCCGCGGTGTGCGCGGCGGACAGGAACCAGTTGTGACGCGGATGGACTATCACGCCGTGTTGGTGTAGCGCCGCGCTGAAAGCCCGCGCCTTGGGCTGGACAACCACACGTCGCCCACTGACCTCTTAGCCGGCAGCGATGGCTTGGGCGTCGCCGCAGGCAGTCTCTTGCGTAAACCCTCCGTCCGCCGGAGCGATCCCAGCCTTCGCGTAGGCGGCACCGCAGCCGTTGATGATCATCAGCGTGTTGCCACTGGCAGACACCGCGATTGCCGTTGCATCGCCGTTCGCTGTCTCTTGCGTGAAGCCGCCGACCGCGGGCCCGACACCCGTCTTCGCGTAGGCCGCTCCGCCACCGTTGATGATCATCAGCGTGCTACCGCCAACAGCAATCGCGTGGCCATCCCCGCACACACTCTCTTGTGTGAAGCCACCGTCCGCCGGAGCGATTCCAGCTTTTGCGTAGACCGCCCCGCAGCCATTGATGATCGCGAGCATTCCGGTATCGCTGATCGCTACCGCCTTGGCGTCACCACACGCCGTTTCCTGCGTGAAGCCACCATTCACTGGCGCAACGCCCGACTTGGCGTAAGCCGCACCACAACCGTTGATGATCGCGAGATTGCTTCCGCCAACGGCGATCGCCTGCGCGTCGCCGCAGACTGTCTCCTGTGTGAAGCCGCCATTCGCTGGCGCAATTCCCGGCTTTGCGTAGGCGGCGCCGCACCCGTTGATCACGGCAAGCATTCCCGTGTCGCTGATGGCGATGGCTCTTGTATCACCAGGGGCCGTCTCACTAGTAAAGCCACCGAGGACAGGCGCGAGCCCGGACTTCGCGTAGCCAGCTTCACCACCATTGATGATGGCGAGATTGCTGCCCCCAGCCGCGATCGCAGTGGCGTCGCTATTCACTGTCTCCTGCGTGAAGCCGCCGAGCGCAGGCTCGACACCCGTCTTCGCGTAGGCCGCTCCGCCGCCATTGATGATCATCAGCGTGTCATTGCCGCCACCACCACCGTTAGTGCTGCCGCCGTTGCCGCCGGAGCCAGATTGCACCCATTCGCTGTAGGCAAATCCGAAGACATCGGCAACGCGCCAGCCGGAGACCGCAAACGAACTGCTGCCGATGGTTCCACCGCTGACGTTCTCGCTCAGGAGGGTGATCGATCCATTGCCCGTTGCATCTACTGAGCTCGCAATAACGACACCGGTATGGCCCGGATCAGAATGGTCAGGGTCAGAGAAGGTGGCGTTGTCCGAGAAGCTCATGACATCGCCCACGTGAGGAGCGATACCCGGAGTTCCGTTGCGGATCAATGGAGCTCCGTGCGCACTGGCATACACCCGTGCAACCTGTGATCCATCTCCAACCAAAGCTGTCCATCCATGGGAGATGTAGAGAAACCGATCACTGAGCTCCACGCATTGGAATCCGGTCGTGGACCCTCCTCCCGGGACATCGATCGTTGTTCCACCGGTAGGTCCACACGCCATCACACCGTCTCCGCTAGCGATGAGCTTTCCGCCACCTCCCGCGCAGAACGGCCCCCAGGTGCTCTGATCCCCGGGGGCGCGATAGTAAGCATCCCACGCTGAGTTTCCGGGTCCGAAGACTGAAGCAGCCCCGAATCCCAAGGTCGAGACGCTCCCTGGTGTTGCCAGGGGGCCACCTTTCATGGGTGACGACGTTAGGACCCTGTGTCGAGACGCGCTAGTGCCGACGGCATGCCGACGCTTGCAGGTTACGGTGAAAATCCAACGGCCGCTCGGTGCTCGCGCGGGCACACCCCAAGTAATGGTCGCTAGGCCGCGCTTGCTCGCGCGAACCGCCGCAAAACCCTGGTGCCTGTGGGCAATGGTAACCACCAGCGTGCAGTGGGCTAGCGGTCTGGTCTTGATCTTCACCGTTAGCGTAGGAGAGCCGCTGATCCCGGACGTCGATATGCGAAGCCTTACGGACGACCGCTCGGCCGCGGTGGCCGAGGCAGCCACAAGAACGACGGTCACTGCGCACAACAGCGAGATGCGGACCCTCCCCGCTAGCCAGCGGAGCCTGACCGCCCCGATAGATGCTTGCACCCAACGCAGGCGCGCATAGACCGGCCGCACGTCTCGCCCATCACGCCGCTGTCCCATCACGCCCTCCGGTCTAGAGGCTCAACGCACGCACGCTGCCAGCCCAGCTGGCCCAAAAACGTATCGCCACCGCTTCCTGTTCGCCCCAGGAAGGGACCCTAGTCATTTCTCGGGCTCCTCCAAGCGACAGGCCATCGGCATTGAAGTTGCGGATGCCGGGTGCTTGCCAATGATCGCCACCGCGCCGGCTCTCTGCACAACCAGCAGGCAGCGCGTGCGATGCCTCGCCGTCGCGTCCGCGTAAACGCCGCGTCCACTACGCCGGGTGGGGGCGACCGCTTTGGTACAGGGCCAGCACCGAAGCTGGCGATCGCCCCGGCGACGGACCACTCGTCAGGATCGATCTGACGACGACGATCAAGTGGGTGCCGTCGTCGGACGCCTCGATCGTCGGCAAAGCGCTCGTCGGTCCTCGGCCTGGTCCACCGGTGAAAGCGATCACGCCGTCGGCCGGCACGGCCTGAGGGAAAACGCCGACGGTGCCGGCGAGCAGATCCACGCGGACGAGCGCGTGAGCAGCAAGCGCCTTCGCGATCCGGTGCATGAAACCGGTTGCGTGCGCTCCGAGGCTCGACCAGGCGACCTCTTGCAGCGTGACGGTCCTTCGGTTAGGTTCGGTATATGCCAATCCTCATTCGCTACGCGCCCACGTCGCTGACACGCGAGCAGTACGACAAGGTCAACGAAATTCTTCAAGAGAACGGCCCCGACGGGCCTCCTCCACCACTCCAACTGCACGTCATGTTCGGCGAGGGATCGGACCTTCGAGTCAGTGAGATCTGGGAATCAGAGGCCGCGTGGCAGCAAGCCTGGGACGGCGGCCTCAAAGCCGCGCTGGAGACGGTCGGCGTTGAGCTCCCCGAGCCCGAAAAGCTCCCGGTCCACGAGCTGTGGGGAAGCCGCGTAGCGGACGCATAGCGATCACGCGACGTTGCTCTCGCTGACGCGGGCTTCGCCGGGAACTCGATCGTCCAGCCAGCGGAGACGCGAGCGCCTGACTCGTCGCCAGGGCGCTCGTGAGCTCTGGACGCCCGGAGGTTGTGAAAGCGGTCGCCGGTGTAGTCGGACGTACGCGGTGAGGGTCAGATGCGCTGCGTTTCGCCGGGTCGCCCACTCGTCCTTGGGGTTCCCCCGCGCGCATGGCGCATCCCGTCATGCGAACTTTGTACCACGGGCCAATGCCGTATCTAACGCCCGGATGGATCATGCTTGCATGATCCATCCCGTCAGATCGTCGAAGGTGGTGCTGGTCGAGGAACGGCGCGCGGAGGCGGCCGAGCCGAGCGGCGCCCCGATCCGTCGCTACCGGCTCGCGCGGCTGCGGCTGCACAGCCGGTCCCACGATCCGGCGTCCCGCTTCGAGCATCTCAAGCGCGTCTACGACTGAGTCTCGACTTGCGATGGCGTTCGCGCCGAGCGCTAGCTTCATCGGGCTCCGTGGTGCGCTCGACTGCTCCGCGGCTGACCTTCGGACGAGCGCTTAGACGACGCCTGACCCTGTGACGCTTCGTATCCGCAGAGCGCACATAGCGCGGGCGATCGCCTTCATCCTCGACACGCAGCGGCCAGCACGATCGCCTTGGCGACGGACCAGGCGTCAGTCGGTGCCAGCGCCGAACGAGCGCATGGCCACGCAAGCGATCGTCGACCCGGCTTGGACCCGGTTTCATGTTCCGACGGCCCTTCCACGCAACCGCCTGTGGTGTCGCTTCGCACGGTTTGCAGGTTCGAGTTCACGGCCATTGCCGGAGACGTCGCTGGCGCTTAGAGACCCTTTTTCGGCTCAGCTGCCATCCGGGGGGGTTGGCCATCGTGGCCGATATCCGATCGTGAACTCAGTAACGGGCTGTGGCGTACCGGTCGTCTGCTCGCCGACGACCACCGAGCCGTTGGCCTCCATGGCCGAGCCGACGCTAGCGGTCATCGCCGGGCACCTGATCGAGATGGGTCAGCTTGTCGCGCGGCCCGGCTGATCGCGCGCGGGACCAGGGTCAGCGCGTCCGTGGTGATCGAGCTGCGCGAAATGGCGTCGGTCGCGGTCCTGTCAGTGCTCCGAGCGTCCTGACCGGCGGGCGGGCGGCCACGCCACGATCGCGAACGGGTCGGCACCGGCGGCGACGGTCGCGGGCGCCTTCGGCGAGAGCGCGCCGGTGACCCGGTCGATGTTGTACTGCGAGACGGTGCCATCGCTCTGGTTGGTGACGTAGGCACTTTCGCTGTCAGCGGCCACCACCACCGCGGATGGGCTTGCGGTGGCGACGGTCGCCGGGGTCTTTGGGGACAGCGTGCCAGTGTGCCGGTTGATGTCGTACTGCGAGACCGTGCCGTCGGAACCGTTAGTCACGTACAGGCTCTTGCCGTTGGGGGTGACCGCCAGATCTGAGGGTGTGGACCCAGTGGGCACCGTCGCTGGGGTGTTTGGCGAAAGGGCACCGGTGACCCTGTCGACCCGGTACTGCGAGATCGTGTTGTCGTCCTGGTTGGTGACGTAGGCACTCTTGCCGGACGGCGTGACGACTACGAACTGGGGCAGCCTCCCGGTGGCGACCGTCTCCGGGGTCTTCGGCGACAGCGCACCTGTGACCCGGTCGATGTTGTACTGCGAGATCGTGTTGTCGTTCTGGTCGGTGACGTAGGCACTCTTGCCATCCGGCGCGACGGCGACATCCATGGGTTGCAACCCTGCGGGGATGGTCGCTGGTGTCTTCGGGGACAGCGCTCCAGTGACCTGATCGATCGTGTACTCAAAAATGTAGTTGAGGCCTAGCTGGTTGGTGACGTAAGCGCTGCGGCCATCGGGTGTCACAGCGATGGTGACGGCTTCAAAGCCGCCGGCGGTCGTGGCCAGCGTGGGCGGGGACAGCGCACCGGTCAGGGGGTCGATGTTGTACTGCAGCACCCCAGAGACGCCGCAGCACACGGGCGCGTAGACCCTCTTCCCGTCCGGGGTCACAGTGATGCTGAGGGTTCTGCTTGTGGAGATGCTAAGCGGACTCAAGGGCAATAGCAGTCCTCCGACGCCGATCGAATATTGGGAGATGCCGGTCCCGAATTTCCCCAGGACGTACGCGTGGCCAGTGGTTCGCGCCGCCGCCGGCGAGGCGACCAACACGATCAGGACCGATACGGTCAGCACCCCGGCCCGACACCTTCCGAAAAGTCGAGCGATCGCCCAAGTCCCGAGCCGTCGCCAACAACGTCTGGGGCGGGCGACAGGTCCGCGCACCCACGGATCAAGACGTTGTTCGCCCATGAGGCGCGGCACAGCGTACCGCGAGTACGATGCGGGCCGCAAGGGTCGTGCTCGCGGTCGCGAGCGGCGCAACGCGCGCGGCAACAAGGGATGCGGCGCAACCCGGCGAGGCAAGATCCACACAGCTAACCAGCGCCTCTCCGAACGAAGCAGGAGACTCGCGCCCGCACGGGCGTTATCGAGTTTGGGCGATAGGAGAAGTCCCGGGGTTTGCCCGGCCAGCGTGGGGGTCAAGTCCGAGCAAGCGGTCGGCCGTATCGACGGCGTCGGTTGCTTGGCTTGGCGAAGCGACGCTCCGGCTCAACCCTGGTCGTAGCGATCGGGCTGCCGGCTGACATCGCCTTCTGAAGCGCTGGGCGGATCCAGCGGCGTCACGCTCGTGGTATGGCCCGCTCCGGCACGCCAAACCGGCTGCGCCGGATGCCCCGGCCGAGTGTCTCTCGCCGCCGACGGGAGGTCAAGCAGGCGCGCGGTGCTTGGGCTACATTCGTGTCATGCGGCGCAAGCGTGCGCGCGCGCTCAGACTCCCGCTGATCTGCGCATGCGCGGTGATGCTAGCGGTGGCCCTGACGCCCGCAGGCGCAGCCGCGGCCCGCGACGGGGCGATTCGATCGGCGACTAAGCACAGATCGCGAGCGCGTGCGCCGCGCGCGTTCGCCTCGTGCGCGAGCCTGGTGCGCTACGGGCGCGACTACCTGGCTCGCACGCACGGCGTCCCCGAGACGCCGATTCAGCCGCTGGCCGGCAGCGTGGAGGCGCCGGCGCCCGTGTCCTCGGGCACCGGCGCTACGGGTGCCCCGCAGACCGGCGGTTCGACCAGCAGCACGAGCTCGTACTCGACCACCAACAACCAGGAGCCCAGGGTCGAGGAGCCCGACATCGTCAAGACTGACGGCTCGACGATCTTCGCCGTGTCGGGCAACATGCTTTACGCGGTCGCCGTATCGAGCGGAACGCCAAAGCTGGTCGGCTCGCTCGACCTCGGCTCCTCCGGGTACGGATCACAGCTCCTGCTCGACGGCGATCGGCTGATTGTGATCTCGAGCGCGAGCCCGGTGGAGTCGGTGCCCCTCGGCACCGCGCGACGGGGGGGTGGCGGGCCGGCCCTGATCTACCCCTCGCCCTACTACTACGGCGGAAAGACAACGATCGAGAGGGTGGACGTCAGCGACCCTAGATCGATGGCGGTCATCGGCACCGCCTCGATCGACGGCAGCTTCGTCGACGCCCGCCAGAACGGCTCCACGGCGCGGATCGTCATCTCCTCGGCCCCGCGTGCGATCGCTAACCCAGCGCTGCACGCCCGCGAGGCGGGATACGTGCCGACCTGGAGGTACCACGGCCTCATCACCCGTCGCCGCATGCACGGCTTCGTCGCTCGCTGCGCCCAGATCCGCCGTCCCGCGCTGTTCTCGGGACTCGGGATGGTGACGATCTACACGGTCGACATCGCCCACGGGCTCGCGTTCGCGTCCACCGACGCGCTGATGGCGGACGCGCAGGTCGTATATGGCTCGCAGAGCAGCATCTATGTAGCGACCGAGAAGTGGATCGATCCGTCGACGCCGGCCGCCCGGCTGCCCTCGGCCAGCACGACTCAGATCGACCGCTTCGACGCGTCGACGCCGGACAGCACGGCGTTCGTCGCCAGCGGCGACGTTCCGGGCTACCTCCTGAACCAGTTCTCGCTCTCGGAGTCGGGCGGCCACCTGCGCGTCGCGAGCACGAGCAGCCCTGACTTCTGGGAGGGCGGGGTGCCCCAGGTACCGAGCCAGAGCTACGTGACGGTGCTTCGCACCGTCGGTAACCAGCTCCTGCCGGTTGGGCAGCTCTCCGGGCTGGGCAGCGGCCAGAAGATCTACTCCGTCCGGTTCGTGGGCGCCACTGGTTACGTCGTCACCTTCCGTCAGGTCGACCCGCTGTACACGATCGATCTCAGCGACCCGACGGCACCGAAGGTCGTCGGTCAGCTCGAGCTCGAGGGCTACTCCTCCTACCTTCACCCACTCGGCGACGGGCTGCTGCTGGGAGTGGGGCAGGACATCGGCGCCAGCAACGAGCCCTCTGGTGCGATGCTTGAGCTCTTCGACGTCTCCGACCCCGCCGCTCCGAAGCTCGTGCAGAAGACGAGCCTCGGCCAGGGGTCCTCCTCGCAGGTCCAGTACGACCATCACGCGTTCCTGTTCTGGCCGGCGACGCACCTCGCGGTGCTTCCCGTGCAGATCTATCCAGTCAACGGCGGGCCGCCCACGCCCGCCCCTGCTCCGGGCGGGACGGATGCGACCGGATCCGGTTCCGGGACAACAACGACTACATCGAGCCAGGCCACCCAGAGTTCGAGTGATCAGTTCATTGGCGCGGTCGGCTTTCGCGTCGACAGCAGCGGGATCAACGAGCTCGGTCGGATCTCGCACCCTGCCTCCAACGGCTACACACCGCCGATCCTGCGCTCGATCGTGATCGGCGACCAGCTCTACACGCTCTCCGACGAGGGGATCCTCGCCTCGAGCCTGGGTACGCTCGCGCCCGGGACCTTTGTCACATTCCCCGCGCCACCGCAGCCGGCTCCCCCACCCGGGAAGGGAGGGTCCGGATCGGCGGCCGGAGCGAAGCCATCGGGTCATGCGGGAACCTGACCCTGCGGCAGCCGGCAGCCCGATCGCTACGACCAGTGTCGAGCCGGAGCGCCGCTCAGCCAAGCAACCGACGCCGTCGAAACGGCCGACCGCTTGCTCAGATTTGACCTCGACGCCGGCCGGGCAAACCCCGGGACTTCTCCTATCGTCCACCAGCAGGCGTCGCGCCGGCGTCGGATTATTGCTTTGCTCGGCCCGGCGTCGCCGAGCTCACGATCGAGTTGGCGACCAAGCGAAATCGTGCAATCGGCCGCCCCTCCGTCGCCATTGCGCAAGTGGCGGACGGCAGTCGCTGGTAACGAAAGTGGAAGTCAGTGCCAGCCTGGGGACGGCGATTGCGTGTAGCCCCCGATGCGACGGTGTTGGGACATCGGGCCGGGGCTTGGTGTCACGCTGGTCGCGACGTGAATGGGACCGCGTGCCGCGGGCCGGTGGTGGGTTGTCGCGGTCGGTGGCTGGTTAGGAGCCGGGGGGTGGGTTGGGGCCACCGTAGAGCAGGCCGAAATCTTGGTTGCTCGTATCGGGCTTCGTCATGTCGGGCGGGGTGCTGCTGCAGGTGTAGGAGTTGGTGTTGATGAGGCTCATGTTGGCCTGCTGCTCGCCGGCGGCGGGGCCCGAGGTGAGCTGGAAGTAGCCGACGCTGAGCTCGGTGCCCGACGGTATCTGCGACGGGTCGATCGTCAACGTGGGATGCTCAACCGGCGTCGGCTGCGCGGTCTGGGGGCCGCCCGGTTGTGTTGACACGACCTGCGAGAAACCAGCCGGCCGCGGAGTTGTGGTGCAGTAGCTGCCGCTGGTGACCTTCGCCGGGATGCCGTACTGGGCGAAATCGCTCTGCAGCTGGGCCGGGTTGAGGAGGTCGACCGGGTTGAGGGTGAGCGTGTCGGTCCCGTTTGCGTTGTGTCGCAGCGTGTATGCCGCCCTCTGGAGCGTGCCGAGCCTCTGGGCAGGGGTGACCGCAAGGCTCACGCCGAGCGCCAATGCTCCGGCGCCGACAACTCCGCCCACAGAGAATCGCGTGGCTCGAGCCCGCCGCTGGCGGCGCTGCGCCCGGCCCCGGGCAATGATCGACTCAACGGTCGGCGGTCCGGACGTCGCTACGCCGGAGACGGCGTCACGCAGTTCACGCAGCTCGGGGCTGTCACTCACGTCGGTGTCGTACATTGGTCTGCCTCCAGGGTCTTGGCTTGGTCAAGTTCGTTGCGCAGGGTCCTGACGGCTCGCGAGAGGTGGGCGCGGACCGTTCCCGGCGCGATCTCCAGCTCTCTCGCAGTGGTCTCGATATCGAGGTCCAGGAGTACGCGCAGCACGATCACCTCGCGTTGGCGTTCCGGCAGACGCCGCAGCGCCTCTAGAAGGACCGCGTCCAGGCCGGTTCCGGGGTTGCCGGATGCCCCGGCGTCATAATCGCCCAGCGGCAACTCCCGCGCGCGCCGACGCCACCGCGACACCCCGGCATTGAGCGCCGTGCGCACAACCCACGCCCGCGGAGCCGGATGGCGGCTGACTTTCCGCCACGACGCCCAGGCTCGGGCGAACGCATCGGCAAGGTGCTCCTCGGCGAGCTGCATGTCGCCGGTGCTGGCGGCAACCGCCTTCAGGCACGGATCCCAGCTCTCCCGGAAGAACTCGGCGAACGCTTTCTCATCACCGCTCACAACCGGTTAACGCGCCACATAACCGAAACGCTTACAACGAACTCCGCGATCCACCTGTTCCGCGCATGCAGAGGTACGGCCAACGGGCAACCAACGGGAAGCGTGATTGTCGTGCTTTGGCGGGCAGGGTTGCGAATCAGCGAAGCTCTCGCGCTTCAGGAGAGCGATCTCGACCGGACACGCGGTGCGGTGCTGGTGCGCCGCGGCAAGGACGGCAAGCGGCGCGAGGTCGGAATGGACCGTTGGGCCTGGGACCAGCTCGAGCCGTGGCTCAGCATCCGTGACCGGCTCCCCGTAGGAGCGCTGTTCTGCGTGCTCCGGGGCCCCACCCGCGGCCGACCCTGCTCGCCATCCGGCATTCGCGTCCAACTACGCGACGCGACGCGTGCCGCCGGGGTCCGCCGCCGGTTTGCGCCACACCAGCTCCGCCACTCCCACGCGGTCGAGATGAGCCGCGAGGACGTCCCGCTGGTGATCATCCAACGGCAACTCGGTCACGCTGACCTCGGGATCACCTCCGCTTACCTGCGCGGCATCGACAACACCGAACTCATCCACGCCGTTCACGAGCGGCCGGCACCGATGATCCCAGCAAGCACGGGACTCCTCTCCCTGTGTTGACCCCCTTGCCGGAACGCCACGATCGCGTCAAGGAGCACCGCACACGCAAAGCGCGGTGCTCCTGACTCCTAATGCAAACGTCCGAACGCACCGCCGAGCACCGGACCGGACGACTGCTGCTCGATCGCTGCAACACTCTCCGGCAGGGCGGCAGCGCTGCTGCTTTCCGCGCGATGCCTGCGGCTGTGGCAGGCTTGTTTGGTGTGATCGGGGTCGAGTGCGTGGACTTCGTTTCGGTGCCAACGCGGGATCTCGCCCGCGCCCGTCGCTTCTACGGCGAGGTGCTCGGCCTGCCCAGGAGCCGCACCAACCCCGACGAGTTCGAGGCGGCCAACGTGACACTTACGCTTTGGCAGCCCGAGGCCCAGGACGTGCCGTTCTCGCCTAACACGGCGGGCATCGCGCTCCGCGTAGCTGACGTGAACGTTGCGCGTGGGCAGCTCGTCGCCAACGGAGTCGAGTTTCTCGGGGATACCGTGGACACGGGCGTCTGCCTGATGGGTTTCTTCTACGACCCAGATGGAAACGTGCTCATCCTGCATCGCCGATACGCCCCTCGGGACGACTGAAGAACTGGGTCTCCCGCCTCAGGTTGCGAGAGGCAACAGGAGCTTCGCCGAAGAGCAGCACTTTCAACCGCCAGTCGGCAGACGCCTCCTCCGGGCTACACGCGAGCGCCAGCTCAAGCCGCAAGCCCACGACCGCTTTCGTCGCGTCGACAGCAGAGAGCCCGCTTGTGCAATGGCGACATCGCACTCGTCCGAATCGGCGCAGGCGGGAGTTGCCGTTCCCCCATGAGCCGCCCGAACGATCGGACCAAGAGCGAAGTGCCCGCCCCTCGGCGCTCGGGACGCCGATTGATGCCGAGACGATGCCGCCGGTCGGCTCTGCCACAACGACAAAGGCCACCTTGCGGTGGCCCTTGGGGTCTCGGACGGCCGGTTTGCGGGGCTTTCCCAAACTCCACGCCTTGTCGGCCGGGATAGCGGGGGCGGGATTCGAACCCGCGACCTTCGGGTTATGAGGGAGGCTTCAGGGGTGTGAGCTAGTGTGTGATTTGCAGGCCTTTTCTGATTTTAGATGAGCCCAAATGAGGCTGAAATTCGCCGTTTTGTTAGACGGTTTGTTAGATGGGGCGGTTGAGCAGGCCGGAAGAACCCCCAAATGCCGGGCTTCCTAACAAAACATGTAACAAGACAAGCACGGCGGCGGCCGGCGTGTGACCCCCGCCGCCCTTGACTGGCCGCAGCGACGAGCGAGGTATGTGGTGCGGCGGCACTGCCTTGTCGCCATTGCAATCGTGAACTCTGCGGCATCGGACTGAGCGAAGCACTTGTGCGCGGCGGGTCGAGCTCCATCTTTTGCCGGCGATACCGAGGATCGACGCGGGGCCTTTATGCCACTGCGGGGGCGCCGCGAGTGCGGCGCGACGCCGCTACTTCCGGGCGCACTCAGCAGCAAACCCTGACCGAAGGCGCAGGGACGCATCGGCGCGGCGAAAGCGATCGCTCGCGCGCTCGCGTTCGAAGTCGTGCTTAGGCTCGTCCAACCGCCGCGGTTACATTGCGTAGGCCGACTCGCCGTGCATGTGCTCGTCTAGGCCCGCCTCGACTGCGACGTCAGTGACACGGACTGGCGTGATCAGGTTGATCACGGTGAGCATCGCGTAGGTGAACGCGAAGGCGTAGAGCGAGCACCCGAGGCCAGCGGCGACCTGCTTGCCGAAGAAGGTCGCGCTGCCGTGGATTAGCCCTGTTGCACCGGCCGGGTTGACGGCGGTACTCGCGAACACACCAAGCAGAATGATCCCGAGTAGCCCGCCGACACCGTGCACGCCCCACACGTCAAGCGCGTCGTCCCACTTGAGACGATTCTTCAACTGAATCGCGTAGTAGCAGACTAGCCCCGCTGCGATCCCGATGATCACTGCCGCATAGATGGGGACGAACCCGGCGGCGGGGGTGATCGTGGCAAGCCCGGCGACCGCGCCAGTGAGTAGTCCGACGAAGTGCGGCTTCTTGGCGCTTCGCCACTCGACGAACAGCCATGTGACGGCTGCGAACGAAGCGGCGAGATCGGTGTTGAGGAAGGCGAGCGATGTGACGTTATCTACTTTGAGTTCGCTGCCGGCGTTGAAGCCGTACCAGCCGAACCAGAGCAGGCCCGTGCCAAGCGCGATGAAGGGGATGCTGTGCGGCGCGTCGGGATAGCGTCGTTTGCCCACGTAAAGGACCGAAGCCAGGGCGGCGAAGCCGGCGCTCGCGTGCACCACGATCCCTCCGGCGAAGTCGTGGGCGCCCCACACAGCCAGCAGGCCGCCGCCCCAGAACATGTGGACGAATGGGTAGTAGACGAAAACCTGCCAGACGACCAGGAACAGCAGGTAGGCCTTGAACGTGATCCTGTTCGTGAACGCGCCCGTGATCAGCGCAGGCGTGATGATTGCGAACATCATCTGATACGCGATCAGCACCACGGTTGGGATTCCCGACGGCGCGTAGATCGAGGCAACCGACACGTGTCGTAGGAACGCCAAATGAAAGTTGCCGTAGATCCCGTCGGCACCGCCGCTGAAGCACAGCGAGTAGCCGATGAGCCACCACATCACTGTGGTAATCCCCATCGAGGCGAAGCTCTGGATCATGATCGTGAGCGTGTTTGATCGGCCGACCAGTCCGCCGTAGAAGAAGGCGAGCCCCGGCGTCATGATCATCACCAAGGCGGCCGCTAGCAGCATGAAGCCCGTGTTGGCAGCGTTAAACATTGCCGCTTCCTCTCGATCTCGTTAGTCGTTGGGTCCTCAGGCGGCGCGCCTCGAACGCCCTGGCCCTCGCGATCCCCATGAAGCGCGGCGGTCGATCTGCGCCGCAGAGGCGCTCCACGAGAGCCGCGTCCAGCGGCCTGACCCAGGCCTTACGTCCGATCGGCTAAGCCTGTTCACGACGCAGCCCAATTCCATGGCCCGGTGCATGATCCTTTCCGTGCAATAACCGCTTCGAACCGCCGGGTCGTCTCGACGAGCCTGGTCTGTGCCAAGTGCTCCGGGCATTAGGAACGCTCTCATCGAGAGGATGTAGCGCAACGGACGCTAGGTCGGCCATCGCGCGTGCAACTACAGAGACAGCAGCGCTCCGACGCGCTAACGCGCGACCGAGCTCGCCTAGGACCGAGACCTCGGCCAACTCAATCACGATCCATTCGTGTCGTCGCCGGCGTGGAGCCCGCTAGCGCCCTGGCGACCGAGCGCTACTCCCGCCCCGCCCCAGAGGAGCCGTTGGTCGCAGGCGCTCGCACTGTCACGCTATTGCGGTTGTGTATCGGCCGCACGACGAGGAATCGTCCGCGCCACAATCGCGTGCCGCGTGCAGTCCGTGGGCCTAAGCGCCGCGCGTGGTCAACTCCCGGCTCGTGGCCTCTGTAGCCGCGGGGTGGAGTCAGGCGCGCGTCGGTCGCGCCGGCAACTGGTCCTCGGCGCGGGCGGCACTTGCGCTAGGTCTGGGGGGTGCTGCCGTTGTTATGCATGCAGAGCAGACCATGAGTGACCTGGACCCGGACGTGCCGAGGCCCGTCCGAGGCTCTGACCGTGAACGTGACCCGATCGCCCATGCGATATCCCCGGGTCCGGAAGGACGCCGAATACCAGGCCAGGCTTGCGCTGTGTCCCCGTGCGGGCTGGCAGCGGCCGGCGAGGCAAACGGTGACGTGATTGCCCGCCGCTGGGCCGAGGTCGGAGTAGACGAAGACGTCGACCGTGTGGGTGACCGTCGCGCCGCCGAAATAGCCGACCTCCTCACCTTTGATCAGCGAGTTGGAACGACCGACGGCGGCGGCGGGCAGCGTCGTCGTCGCGGCCAAAGCGGCGAAGGCGATCAGGAGCCTCGTACGCAGCATGCCGCATCCATCGGCAAGCGGCGGCGATCGACTGACTGCAACACCCGGAATATCCGAAATTGGTCTACCTGCCGGGGACCACACAACAAAGCCTCCGAGCTCTCGGAGGGTCGATTTCGAGGTATTTCTGCCTCACGGCAGGATCAGATGGCTATCGCCAAACTCGTGCCACAGGTAACCGCCCGCCAGCGCTCGCTCATACGAACGCGTCACGAGCGGCTCGCCTCCGATCACCTCCAGCATCTGCAGGTGCGAGGCCCTGGGCTCGTGCCAGCCGGTTAGGAGCCCGTCCACGACCTGAGCGGGATGGTTCTTGGAGATCACCAGGTTGGTCCAGCCCGCGCGCGGCTCGACCGTTCCGTGCGCCGTCACGGCCGACTCGAGGGCACGGACGACGGTGGTTCCGATGGCAACGACGGCGCGGCCCGCGGCGCGGGTCTGGTTGACAAGCTCCGCGGTTGGCGCGGGCACCACGTATTCCTCCGGGAACGGCGGTTCGTGGGCCTCCGGTGAGGAGACACCCGTGTGCAGTGTCACCGTCGCGATGAGCACGCCGGTCGCGACGAGGCGTGTAAGCAGCTCCGCAGTAACGGGCCGGCCCGCGCTGGGCATCTCGGCGCTGCCGGGCACCGTGGCGTAGACCGTCTGGTAGTCGCCGAGCGGCCACGGCCGGCGAACGTAGCCGTAGCGGATCGGGTGCCCTTGTTCCTCGAGGTACCCGTGCATCTCTTCGATGCCATCGGTACACGCGAGCCAGAGCCGTCCGCGGCCAGCGAAGGGCGCTAGGAGCTCAAGCGTCGCCCGGGCTGGAAGCTGGATCTTCTCCCCCTCCCGGCCGTCCGCCAGCGGCGAGAGACCCCCGGCGCCACGGAGCTCCACGACGAAACGACCCGGATGATCGCCTTGAACAGCTCCGGTGCGCGACGGCGCGCGGGTGGAGAAGCGCACCTCGATGATCGTTCCATCGCTCCGAGTGGCCGGGACGGCGGCTGGCAGCGTCGCCGAATTGTTAATGACGATTAGGTCCCCGGGCTCGAGGTGATCCGCCAATGCCCGGAAGAGCGTCTCGACGATGGCGCCGCTGGACCGGCGCGCCACCATCAGGCGGACCTCGTCACGTTGAAGGCCGCGCGCCTCCGGCGGCTCAGCCGCCTCGCGCGCAGGTAGGAGGTCGAACGCGATTGAGCTCACCGCACCGCCGCCAGTAGGTCTCGCGTCCGGAAGCGGCCGCTCGGCAACGACTCGTCGATCAGAGTGAGAAGACCGGGAACGCTCTCCTCGGGCAGCGGACGATCGGAGATGTCCTCGCCAGGAAACGCCTCCTGATGCATGCGGGTGCGCATGTCGCCAGGATCGACCGAGTAGACGCGAAGCTCCGGATGCTCGGCACCGAGGATCGCCGTCAGCTGGTCCAAGGCGGCCTTCGCCGACCCATAGCCACCCCACCCCGAATACGGCTCCACGGCCGCGTCCGAGGTGACGTTGATGATGCAGCCACCCGCGTCCATCATCGGCAGGGCCAGCTGGATCAGCGCGAGTGGCGAGATCACGTTGATCCGGTACACCTGCTCGAGCTCGCGCAGCGGGTACGCGCTCAGCTCCGGCTGGGGGCTCGGACCGAGGACACTCGCGTTGTTGACGAGCAGGTCGATGCGGTCACCTGCTGCCGCCACGAGCGCCTGCCGGTGCCACTCGTCGCTGACGTCCCCCTGGACGGCGTCCACATCGGTGAGCTCGCTCAGCTCGGCGGCGGCGCTCTCGAGTTCATGGCCTGTGCGGGCATCGATCACCAGCCGCCACCCGCGGTCGGCCAGCGCCCGTGCCAGTGCCCGCCCGAGACCCCGGGAGCCGCCGGTGATGATCGCCGTTCGCCGGTCGCTCATTGGTCTGCTCCGTCCTGTGATTCGGTGACGCCGTGATGGGCCGATATGCGGTCGTAGTTCAGGCGCATCAGTCGGATCACGTCCGCGACGTCGTCGTCGTTGTTGATCCGGCGAGCTGCCGGACCCTCCGCGTTCGGAAACACCGGATGCGGCTCGATGCGGCGCTGCTCCATCAGCTCGGACCAGACCGTCTTCGGGAAGCTGAAGTGGGCAGCGTGGTCCCCATGCAGATGGCCGACCTCCCGCCGCCCGAGGCGGAAGGCGAACTCGCCTCGGCGCCCCGGTCCGGCTGTCACGCCGGGCCATGAGGTGACCTCGCCGGTAATTCGCTCACTTGCGCTCTCGACTGCTCGACTTGCTTGAGGCGCTGCCATGCTCGGCTCCTTTTCCGTTGCGTGTGTCCGGCTCAGGCGGAGAACCTACAAGTTCAAGTGAACTTGAAGTCAAGGGCGATTTCTGCTTTCTTTTGTAATGTGGCTGAGCTGCTCACGATTTCCGAGATCTCGCGCCGGAGCGGCGTCGCCTCGTCAGCCCTCCGCTTCTACGAGGATCGTGGGCTGATCCGGTCAGAACGCGCCGGTTCAGGCCACCGCCGCTACCCCCGCTCAGTCCTCCGGCGGATCGCCTTCATCATCTTCGCCCAGCGGATCGGCCTCAGTCTCGAGGAGATCGGCGCGGAGCTGGCCAAGCTGCCCGCTGACCGCGCACCGAACCGCCGTGACTGGTCGCGCCTGTCGAGCGGCTGGACAGCTCGGATCGAGCAACGCATAGCGGAGCTCGAGCGGCTGCGGTCCGGACTGACCGAGTGCATCGGCTGCGGCTGCCTCTCGCTCGACCGCTGCGCGCTGTCGAACCCCGGTGACTATGCGGCGAGGCGCGGCCCAGGTCCGAGATTCTGGATTGGCGACCGACCCGGCACTGCGAAGGCCGTCGCGGCCAGCAACGCTTGAGGTCTCCCCCCGGCCGGTCCAGGGCTCGCGCGGAAACGCTCGGCGGCGACCGCCAAATCAATACCCCAGCAGGGCAGCAGCCACGTGGGGGGCCGCATATACCTCCCAGAGCGACGCGATCAGCAACGTGGGGACGGCGACCGCCGACGTGACGACGGTGGCGGCGAGGAGCTGATCCCATTCGTCTCTCCGGCTTGCGATGATCCAGGCGGAAAGGGGCATGAAGAGGGCCGCGAGCTCCGGCAGGGCATGGGGCAACAGACCCAAGAGCACGAGGCCCGGCTCGACGTGGAGGCCGCCAGCGACTTGCGCGATTCCGCCCCCTAGCGAGTAGGCCTGCATGGCGAGCGAGAAAGCGGTGGCGCCGACGACGCAGGTCATGGCAACCGTCCGGCCACGTTCGTGGATGACGCGGTTTACGCCAGTCTGGTACTTGGCCTGGAGCGGGAGCGAGCTGCCGGCTATGAAACCCGCCACGCAGGCCATCGTGTGGAGGGCCAACACAAGCAGGTTATGGACCAAGATCCGTGCCACGTCTCCGATACCGCCGGTGGCGAATGGAGGTTCCGACGGAGCGGCGGCGGCCACCGTTCCGGACCGCAGAAGCGCGATCAGCCAGATCGACAGCAGGAGCAGCGCCGCGGTTGTCAGGCTGCCGAGTAGCCACAACCGAAAAATCGGCCACGGCCGTCGGCGCCACGCTGTGAGCGCGTTTCGCGTGGCACGCACGCCCTGCGTAAATGCGTACGCCGAGGCATCCACTCCTGAGACATCGGCCACGCCAGGCGAACCATTGAGGCAAAGTCGGGGGCCGGGATTCGGCGGTCGACGGGCCCTTCAAAATGGCGTACGTGTCGTGGCTTGACCGTTCTGACCTTCGGATTGGCCTCGGTTGCATGCGTTTACCGGTTGATGAGCGGCTCGCGCTCGACACGATCACGGCTGCCCGCACCGCTGGCGTCACGGTGTTCGATACCGCGCACGCCTACGGGGCAGCCTCGGGCGGGCTCGGGAGCAATGAGCGCTTCGTCGCCCGCGCGCTGCGCGCCGCGGGTCGGCCGCCAGGCGCGCGGATCGTCACCAAGGGCGGGATGACCCGACCCGGGGGCGCCTGGGTGCCGGATGGACGGGCAAAGGCGATCGCAGCTGATTGCGAAGCAAGTCTCACGGCACTCGAAGGGCTGCCGATCGACCTGTACCTGATCCATGCACCGGACCCGCGGACACCATGGCGAACCTCAGTGCGGGCGCTCGCTCGTCTCGTGGAGGAGCGATTGGTGCGGCGGGTCGGGCTGGCGAACGTCTCGCGGGCCCAGCTCGACGAAGCGCTCGAGCTAGCCCCGATCGCCGCGGTCCAGGTCGGCGTGAGTCCGTTCGACGACCGGGCGCTGCGAGGTGGTGTGCTCGCGCGCTGTAGTGAGCTCGGGCTGACGCTTATCGCTCACAGCCCGCTGGGAGGCCCGCGGCGCGCCGCATCGCTGGATCGCCGCGCGGAGTTGACTCAAGTCGCCGCGGGCATCGACGCAACCCCGGCAGAGGCAGCGCTTGCGTGGCTGCTCGGTCTGTCGCAGGTGGTTGTGGCGATCCCGGGTGCCCGGCGACCGGAGAGCGCGCGTTCCGCCGCGCGGGCGGCCGTGCTCGAGCTCCGCGCCGACGAACAGAGCATTCTGAACCGGGCTTTCGGCGGAGCTCACAGGTTCGCGCGGCGGCCGGGCCCGAACGCGCCCAGACAAGCGCGGGCTGGGGAAATCGTGCTCGTGATGGGTATCCCCGGTGCCGGCAAGAGCCGCGTCGCGGCTCGCTACGTCAAGCGGGGCTACGTTCGCCTCAACCGAGATGAGCGCGGCGGCTCGCTCCGGGCGTTGGCGCAGGAGCTCGATGCGCAGCTCGAAACAGGACTGCGCCGGGCGGTGCTCGATAACACATACCTGACGCGCTCGGCACGCAGCCATGTCGTCGAGACCGCCGAGCGACATTCGCTCGTTGTGCGCTGCGTTTGGCTGGATACCCCGCTCGCGCAGGCACAGGTGAACCTCGTCGAGCGGCTGCTCGACCGATTCGGCTCGCTCCCCACACCTGAGCAGATCCGCGCCGCGGCTCGGCGGGAGCCATGGTTGATGCTGCCGACTTCGCAAATGCGCGCATTGAGAGAGCTCGAGCCGCCGTCGGCGGACGAGGGTTTCACCGCGATCGACCGCGTGCCGTTCTCTCGCACTTCGGTCCGCCGCGGGCGGTCCGGCGTCTTCGTCGGAGCTGCCGCGACGGAGAGTTGCGGCATCCTCCATGCGCTCGCGGGCGCCGACCCGGACGCGCCCCACCTGGTCTTCGATTGGAGCGTGGACAGCCAGGCAAGAGCGCTACGCAGTCACGCAGCCCGTGTCGCGAAGGTCGTCAGCGGACCGGTAGAGGTCGCGGTGTGTCCTCACCCCGGCGGTCCGCCCAGCTGCTGGTGTCGCCCACCGCTTCCCGGCATGCCGCTTGCGTTCGCGCGCGCCCGCTCAGTCGACCCAGCACGTTCGGTCCTGGTCGGCTGCTCGCCCGCGCACCGGACGCTCGCAGCCGCGCTCGGTGCCCGTTACATCTCCACCTAAGGTTCTCACTCCCACCAACCGCGTCCTGAGAGCGCTGACCGCGTGTTGCCCGCAAACGGATCAGCGGAACGAACGGGTCGTGCGCTTTATGTCGTTCCTTGGGCGGCTCATGGGTCGAGATCCGCGTTTGTGCTCGCTCGCGCACCGGGTGGCGCGCGGCCTCGTGACCGCCTGCGTCCGCGAGCGACGGCGGAAGCCCGGCGTTTGCGAGCCGCTGTGGCGGAGGTATTACGCGATTGTCCTTTGAGTGATGAAGCGGTGGATGGCCTCGTTGGCGTGGTCCTGAAAAGTCGGGTTGGCCAGGTCGGGGAAGATGTCTGCTTGGTTGACCACGAGACCCTTCAGCTTGCCGGCCGCGCTGGCGTAGAACACGCCGCTTGACAGGGTCGGGTCGGTGACTCCGTCGACCAGTCGCTTGGCGCCCACGTCCAGGCTGTGGGAGATGCCTAAGTGAGGCATGACGTATTTGGCCGCGATACGGAACGGCAATGCGAGGTCATTGGGTGCTTGGGTGCCGGTGGTGTTGCCGGGGCTCATGGTGATGAATCGGCGGTCGGGGTATTGGCGTGCTAGGTAGGCCATCCATAGGGCCCCGATCAACTTGGCCTGCCCATAGGCCAAGTTGACGTCAGTTTTGCGGTCGGCGAAATAGCTGCCGTCGATGACCGTGGCGAGTTCGTCGGCAGACTGTGAGACAAACGACGGCCTTTTGAACCCCATCTTCGGAAGTCCCCTGGCTGCTTCGCTTCCGGCGAAGACCGCCACCTCGCCGAGGCGGTCCTCGGCGAGGAGCGTCTCGAGCAGGACGACATGGCCGAGAACATTCTGAGCGAACACGTACGTGGCCCCGTCGGCCGTCACGGCCATGGGCGTCTTGCCGCCCATCCCACCGGCGTTCATGACCACGGCGTCGATCGATCCGTCAATGCCATCCAGGGCGGCGCGAACCGAGGCCGAATCGGAAACGTCCATGAGAACGAGGTCGAAGATGCGCCGGCCGGTTTCCGTTTCGAGCTCGGCCTTTGCCGTCCTCGCCTTCGCTTTGTTTCGGCACGCTAGGTAGACCTGGGCGATCTCGGGACGCAATGCCATTTGCCGGGCTATCTCCTTGCCGATCCCGACGTTGGCGCCCGTGATCAATACGGTCTTTTCCGGGGTTGTGCTCATCGAGTTCCTCTCACGTTTGAAGGTCCAGCCAGGGCTGGCTGAATGGTGCGCTCAGGCCGCCGGGCAGATACGACAGCTGGGCCCTGCTTGGCCTTGCCCACCAGGGCGGCCTGTTGCTTTCCCGGGCGGTAGCAGCCCGTTGTTGTTTGGTTTATATTGGATCATCTGATCCATTCTGCCAGCCATATTATGGAATGTCAACGCCACTTTGATCGATATACTTTGCTGAATGTCTTCGAGCAGTTCTGGTCGACCGCGGTTAACCCGCAAGGGTGCTGAGACGCGTGCGCGGATCGTCGACGCCGCGGCGGAGCTGATCTTTCAGCGGGGCGTTGCCGGCACGACGATCGAGGAAGTGCGCGACTGCGCACACGTGAGCAGCTCGCAGCTCTACCACTACTTCGAGGACAAGCCGGCGCTGGTCCGCGCCGTCATCGAGCGCCAGGCCGAAATGGCCATCGCCACGCAGGAGCGGTTTGACCTCAGCAGCCTCGACGGCCTACGGGAGTGGCGCGATTTCGTGGTCGATCACAACCGCGACACGGGCGGGCGCGGCGGTTGTCCAGTCGGCTCGCTCGGTTCCGCGCTCGCTGAGACCGAGCCCGAAGCCAGGGCAGTGGTTGCGGCGTCCTTCAAACGCTGGGAGGCCAGCATCATGGCCGGCGTTCTGCGGATGCACGCGCTTGGCCGCCTCGCACCCGAGGCCGATCCGCGCCAGCTCGCGCTGGCCTTGCTCGCCGCGCTTGAGGGCGGCCTCCTGCTCGCTCAGATACAGCGCGACCCCGAGCCGCTCGCGGCCGCGCTCGACGCGATGCTCACCCTCATCGCCACCCTCAGCAGCACCACGAGCACCTCGCTCGACCGCTGAGCCCCCCGACCGGACGACCTCACGGAAGCCGTCGTGGAGCGTGTTATCCATATCGGGCTGATTTTGGATCACGCGAGCCAATTATGCTAGAGGTCGACGTCAGCAAGAATGGATGGTGTGTTCCAACTCATGCAGGAATGTCGACGATGGATCTGCAAGACAAGAAGGCGCTGATCACCGGTGGCACCTCCGGGATGGGTTCCGCCGCCGCGCTGGCGATGGCCGAGAAGGGAGCGTCGATGATCATCACCGCCCGCGATGAGACCCGCGGCGCGAGCACCGTGGAGAAGATCCGCGCGGGTGGGCACGATGCGGAGTTCATCGCCGCTGATTTCTCGGAGATGTGCCGAGGTGGGGCGCGTTGCCGACGCGGCACGCGAGATTGATGTGCTGATCAACTGTGCCGGCTTTGCCGCCCTCGCACCGACGGCTGACACCGACGAGGCGGAGTTCGACGGTCTGTTCCAGATCAACGGTCAAGGGGCCGTTCTTCCTGGT
>Ga0070731_10000675_pt1 | contig 42089 bp, 41 predicted proteins | sample Coa_R1_2_FD_66448 | JGI IMG/M metagenome (GOLD analysis project Ga0070731, IMG submission 66448) | Surface soil microbial communities from Centralia Pennsylvania, which are recovering from an underground coalmine fire - Coalmine... | ecosystem: Environmental > Terrestrial > Soil > Unclassified ...
CCGTGGATGCGCGGCTCGGGGTTTTGCAGGGCTTCCTGCGGATCGGCAATGGTTTTCAAGACCTTGAATTTCACGTCGATCAGGTCCAGCGCCTGCGTGGCGGTCTGCTCGTCCGTGGCGATCACCGCCGCGACCGGATCGCCGACATAGCGCACCCGGCCGTTGGCGAGAGGATATTCGTCCTGCGACACCGGCATGATGCCGAAGGGCACCGGGAAATCCTCGCCCGTGAGGATGAGGTGGACGCCCGGGATTTTTTTCGCCTTCGCCGAATTTATTTCCAGGATGTCCGCGTGCGGATGCGGCGAGCGCAGCAGCCGGCAATGCAGCATCCGCGGCAGGACGATGTCGTCGGCGAAACGCGTCTGGCCGGTCACCTTGGCGCGGCCGTCGACGCGCCGGCGCGGCTTGCCGATTACCTTCAGGCTCATTTCACCCCCATCCGCTCGACCGCTTCCTCGATGGCCTCGAATATCTGCAGGTAGCCGGTGCAGCGGCAGAGATTTCCCGAGATGGCCTCTTTTATCTGTTCTCTATCCGGATTCGGGTTTCTATCCAAAAGCGCCTTCGCCGTCATCAGGATCCCGGGAGTGCAGTAGCCGCATTGCGCCGCGCCGCAGTCGGCGAAGGCCGCCTGCAGCGGGTGCAGCGTGCCGCCGTCGGCCAGCCCTTCCACGGTTTCAATACGCTTGCCTTCGCACTCGACGCCCAGCACCAGGCAGGAGAGCTGCGGTTGGCCGTCCACCAGCACCGCGCAGGCGCCGCATTCCCCCAGTTCGCAGCCGTGCTTGGTGCCGGTGAGGTTCAGGTCCTCGCGCAGCACTTCGAGCAGGGTCTTATAGGAGGAAAACGAAACGGGCGCGAACTCGCCGTTGACGGTAAGCTCCATATGAACGCGCTGTGGAATTGCGGCCATGGCGATTGTTGGGACCCCAAACAATCTACACTTTACTACAATGACCCCATGAAAGTCTTTCAGATCCAGGACGACTGGGGCATGGAGCACCTGAAGCTCTCCAGCCGGCCCGACCCGAAACCGGGTCCCGGCCAGGTGCTGCTGCGCATGAAGGCCGCCTCGCTCAACTACCGCGACCTGGTGGTGCCGATGCGCGGCTACGGCTCGCACACCGGCACGCTCCCCCTGATTCCCGTTTCCGACGGAGTCGGCGAGGTGGTCGAGGCCGGGGCCGGGGTGACGCGCGTAAAGACGGGCGACCGGGTCTGCCCGCTGTTCGCGCAGAACTGGATCAGCGGCGAGCCGACGCCGGAACGGCTGTCGAGTTCGCTCGGCGGCCCGGTAGACGGCACCATGGCCGAATACATGGTGCTGCCCGAGAAAGGCGTGTCGAAGGTTCCCGCGCACCTGAGCGACGAGCAGGCCGCGTCGCTCCCCTGCGCCGCCCTCACCGCCTGGAGCGCGCTCGTCACGCACGACAATCTCGGGCCGGGCTCTCGGGTATTGGTGCAGGGCACCGGCGGCGTGGCGCTGTTTGCGCTGCAGTTCGCCAGGCTGCGCGGCGCGCACGTCACGCTGATTTCCTCCAGCGACGAAAAAATTGCGCGCGCCAAGGCGCTCGGCGCCGATGCAGCGATCAACTACCTCGAGGTCCCGGAGTGGTACAAGGCGACGCGCGAGATCACCGGCGGCCAGGGCTACGACCATATCCTCGAGCTGGGCGGCGAGAAGACGCTGCCGCAATCGCTGCGCTGCGTTCGTCCCGGCGGCACGCTGTCGATGATCGGCGTGCTCTCGGGCGGCATGCTCTCCGCCCCGCTCGGCCTCGTGGTCACGCGCCAGGTGCGGCTGCAGGGCATCACCATCGGCAACCGCGACGGCTTCGAGGCGATGCTGCGCGCCATCGGCCAGCACCGGCTCCAGCCCGTAACCGACAAGGTGTTCCCCTTCGAGCAGCTCAAGGAGGCAATGGGCTACCTGAAGAGCGGCGCGCACTTCGGCAAAGTCTGCATCCGGCACTGATTCCGTGGATCGCAGAGAGTTCCTGCAGGTACTGGCCATTGGAATTTCGAGCGGGGTTTTCCGGAATACTTGGGCAAAAGACCCCTACGACCTGCCCCGTTTCGGCAACGTCCATCTGCTCCATTTCACCGACTGCCACGCCCAGCTGCTGCCTTGCTATTTCCGCGAACCCGACACCAACCTCGGCGTCGGCGCGGCCGCCGGGCAGCCGCCGCACCTGACCGGTGAGGCGCTGCTGAAGCATTTCCGGATCAAGCCCGGATCGGCCGACGCCCACGCCTTCACCAGTCTCGACTTCACGCACGCCGCGCGCATCTACGGCATGGTCGGCGGTTTCGCGCACCTCGCGACGCTCATCAAGCGCCTTAAGGCCGGCCGCCCCGGCGCGCTGCTGCTCGACGGCGGCGACATCTGGCAGGGCTCGGCGACCGCGCTCTGGACCCAGGGCGAAGACATGATGGCGGCTGCCCGGCTGCTGGGCGTCGACCTGATGACCGGCCACTGGGATTTCACGCTGGGCGCGGAGCGCGTGCTGCGGTACTCGAAGCAGCACGGCAATTTCATCGCGCAGAACGTGCTCACCAACGACTTCGAGGACGCCGTGTTTCCGGCCTACGCCATGCGCGAAATGAACGGCGTGCCGATCGCGATCATCGGCCAGGCCTACCCCTACACCCCGATCGCCAATCCGCGTTACTACGTTCCCGACTGGGGCTTCGGCATCCGCGAGACGCGGTTGCAGCAGATAGTCGGCGAAGTGCGGGTCAAAGGCGCGCAGGCCGTGGTGCTGCTGTCCCACAACGGCATGGACATCGACCTCAAGCTCGCGGGCCGCGTGCGCGGCATCGACGCGATCCTCGGCGGCCACACCCATGACGGCGTGCCCACGCCGACGATCGTGCCCAATGCCGGCGGCAAGACGCTGGTGACCAACGCCGGCTCGAACGGAAAATTTCTCGCCGTCCTCGACCTGGACGTGAGAAACCGGCGGGTCGAGGGCTTCAAGTACAAGCTAATGCCGGTATTCTCAAATTTATTGCCAGCTGATGCTGAAATGCTTTCCTTGATCGAAAACCTGAGAGCCCCCTTCAAAGCAAAACTCGAAGAACCCCTCGCCGTCAGCGAAGCGCTGCTCTACCGGCGCGGCAATTTCAACGGCAGCTTCGACCAGCTGATCCTCGACGCGCTGATGGAGGTCAAGGGCGCCGAGATCGCGTTCTCGCCGGGATTCCGCTGGGGCACCACGCTGCTGCCGGGCCAGGCGATCACGCGGGAGCGCCTGATGGACCAGACCGCGATCGCCTATCCCATGACCACGCTCACGGCGATGAGCGGCGCGGCCATCAAGACGGTCCTGGAAGACATTTGCGACAACCTGTTCAACCCCGACCCCTACCTGCAGCAGGGCGGCGACATGGTGCGCGTCGGCGGCATGACTTACGCCTGCGATATCCATGCGACGATCGGCTCCCGGATTTCGGCGATGTCGCAGAACGGCAAGCCGATCGAAGCGGACAAGACCTACAAAGTCGCCGGCTGGGCGCCCGTGTCGGAAGAAGCGCGCGATGCCGGCGGTCCGCCAATCTGGGATATCGTCGAGCCTTACCTGCGCAGCCGCAAGACCATCACAACACCTCAACTCAACCTGCCGAGACTCATATGAATATCATTTCCCGACGCTCGTTCATTGCCCTGCTGGCCGCGGCCGTCCTTGGCGGCTGCGCCGGAAATGCCCCGCGCGATGCAAAGCCGCCGCTCATCTTCGTCCACGGCAACGGCGACACGGCGGCGCTCTGGACCACGATGGCGTGGCGCTTCGAGTCGAACGGCTGGCCGCGCGACCGCCTGTTCGCGCTCGACATGCCCTATCCCCTCGCGCGCAACGACGACAGCCAGCCGCAGGAAGGCCGCACCAGCGCCGCCGAGAGCATGCAGCAGCTCGCCGCGGAAGTTGTGCGCGTGCGCAAGCTCACCGGCGCCGACAAGGTGGTCCTGGTCGGCAATTCGCGCGGCGGCTACGCGATCCGCAACTACATCCGCAACGGCGGCGGCGCCGCCACGGTGTCGTGCGCCGTTCTCGGCGGCACGCCGAACCACGGCGTCTGGGCCGGCGACTACCTCCCCGGCAGCGAGTTCAACGGCAAGGGCCCCTTCCTGACCGCGCTCAATGCGCCGCAGGGACCGGAAGGCCTGGAAACCACGCCCGGCGTGAATTTCATGACGCTGCGCTCGGACGGCAACGACAAGTTCGCCCAGCCCGACGGCCGCTGGATAGGGCAGCCGAAGATGCAGACCAACATCACCTCGGACGGCCCGGCGCTGAAAGGCGCGGAAAACCTGGTGCTGCCCGGGCTCGACCACCGCGAGGTGTCCTACCACCGGCTGGCGTTCGTGCAAACGTATCGATTCATCACGGGCGAGTTTCCCGGGCGCAGCGACATCGCGCCCGAGGCTGCCGTCGTGCTCGACGGCCGGATCACCGGATTCCGCGGCAACGATCCGAGCAACCTGCCGATCGCCGGCGCGTCGATGGAGATATTCGAAACCAACGCGCAGACCGGAGAGCGTATCGGCGGCGCGGTGCACGCGAAGACCGTGGGTCCCGACGGCCAATGGGGCCCGTTCACCGCGAAGCCGGACGCCAGCTACGAGTTCGTGATTCGCGCCGAAGGTTTTGCCGTCACCCACATCTATCGCTCGCCGTTCCCCCGCTCCTCCAGCCTGGTCCACCTCCGGCCGGCGCGCATCGCGGACGCCGACAGGGACGCGGGCGCCGTCGTTACCATGACGCGGCCGCGCGGCTATTTCGGCGTCGGGCGCGACAGCATGAGCCTGGACGGCGTCAGCCCGCCGCCGGGATTGCCGCCGGGCGTGCCCGGGGTGGCGGCGTCGAAACTGAAGCTGAAGGAAACGACCGTGCGCAGCGTGGCCGCGGTATTCAACGGTGAGCGCATCGTGGTGCGGTCCTGGCCGCTGAATGAGAACCACCTGGTATTCGCGGAGTTCCACTACTGATGCCGGTCCGGGCGGCGCTCCTCGCGATCCTGCTGTCCGGGCAGGCCGCGTTCGCCCAGGAATCCGCGCCGCCGGCGCTGCGCCTGCCAGATTCGGTGCAGCCGCTGCGCTATGCCGCCGAGCTGGCCATCGTCCCGGCCGAAAGCAGCTTCCACGGCACGATCGACATCGAAGTCGAGGTGCAGCGCGCTACGCCAGTGGTGTGGCTGAATGCGCGCTTTCTGTCGATCGACAGCGCAAGCATCGGGACAACCCCGGCGCAAATCGTTCCGGGCGGCGATGAATTCGTCGGCCTGCGCGCCGACCCGCCGCTGGCGCCGGGCAGGACCCGCCTGCATCTCGAGTACCGCGGCGAGCTGAGCGACCGCGAAACCGTAGGCGCGTTCCGCATGCGCGAAGCGGGCGAGTGGTACGTCTCCACGCAACTGGAATCCATCTTCGCCAGGCGCGTGTTTCCCTGCTTCGACGAGCCGGGCTACAAGGCGCCCTGGCAGATATCGCTGGTCGTTCCCGCCGCGCAGATGGCTGTATCGAATACGCCGGCCGTTGCCGAGGACACGCTGCCCGAGGGCATGAAGCGGGTCCGCTTCGCGCAGACCCGGCCGCTGCCCGGCTACCTCATCGCCTTTGGCGTCGGGCCCTTCGACATCGTCGATGCGGGCACCGCCGGCAGGAAGGCGACGCGCGTGCGCATCGTCGTGCCCAGGGGCATGGCAGCTTCCGCGCGCTACGCGGCGCAGGTCACGCCCCGCCTGCTGGAAATGTCCGAGGACTACACCGGCGTCCCCTACGCCTACGAAAAGCTGGACAGCCTCGCGGTGCCGCGGCAGGGCGGCGCCATGGAGAATCCGGGCCTGATCACCTACGCGAGCAACCTGATCCTGGCGCGGCCGCAGGACGAGACCCCGCGCTTCAGGCAGGGTTACGCTTCCGTCGCAGCGCACGAGATCGCGCACCTGTGGTTCGGCGACCTGGTCACCCACGCCTGGTGGGACGACATCTGGCTGAACGAATCCTTCGCCACCTGGATGGCGGACAAGACCATCGACAGGTTCGACGCGTCCTGGAACATCCGCGCCAAGAGCGCGCTCGAGCGCAACTATGCCATGAAGAACGACAGCCTGGTGAGCGCGCGCCGCATCCGCCAGCCCATCGAGAGCAGCAACGACATCTTCAACGCCTTCGACCCGATCACCTACGCCAAGGGCGGCGCGGTGCTGGGCATGTTCGAGCGCTGGATGGGCGAGGAACGTTTCCAGCGCGCGCTGCAACGCTATCTCGTCAAGTACGCCGACCGCAACGCCACCGCGGCCGAATTCCTGGCCGAGCTGAGCGAAGAGGAGCCGGCGGCCGGAGAAGCGTTCGCCAGCTTCCTCGACCAGGCCGGGCTGCCGCTGCTGTCGGTCGACCTCCTTTGCAGCCGCGAGGGCGCGAGCCTGCGCCTGTCGCAGCGGCGCTACCTGCCGCTCGGCTCGGAAGGCAGCAGCGCCCAGGTCTGGCGGATGCCGGTGTGCGTACGCTATGCCGGCGCCGGCGGCGAGCAGCGCGCCTGTACGCTGATGACGGGCGCAAATGCGATCCTTCCGCTCGGCAAAACCTGCCCCGCGTGGATCACCGCGGATCCGTTACGCTACTACCGCGTGGAATACCGCGGGAAAACGGAAAGAAACCCACGCGCGCAAAACGACTCCGTGGCCGATTCCGTCGCCGCGATAGGCGACCTGGACGCGCTCGCGCGCAACGGCGCGAGCAGTCTCGGCGCCGTACTGCAACGTCTTCAACCCTACGCAGCGAACGGCAATCGCGACATCGCGCAAAGCCTGATCTGGACGCTGGCCGACTTGCGGCCGCTGATCGCCGGCGACCTCTGGCCGAACTGGGAGCGCTACGCCAACAAGCTGTTCGCGGACCAGGCACGCGCGCTGGGTCTGGCGGCCCGGCCACAGGACAGCGAAGACACCCTGCGCCTGCGGCCCACGCTGATGTCTTTCCTCGCCAGCGACGGCAACGATGGCGTGCTGCGCGCCGGGGCGACGCGCCTGGTAAACCGCTGGCTGGATGACCGCACGGCGATCGACGGCAACATGGTCGAAGCGCTGCTGCAGGCCGCGGCGCGCCACGGCGACCGCGGGCTGTTCGAGCGCTTCCGGGACGCAGCGCTAGCAGCGAAAGACCTGCGCGACCGGCGCAACCTCTACCTGGCGCTGGGTTCTTTCCAGGATCCGGCCATCGCGGAATCGGCGCTGGCCCTGATCCTCGACCCGGCGCAGGACTACCGCGATGCGTTCCAGATCGCCTGGACCCAGTCCGGTACGCCGCGGGGCGGCGCGCGCGCCTACGACTTCATGAAGGCGAACTTCGACGCGCTGGTGGCCCGCGCGCCGCGCGACGCCGCCGCCTACTACCCGCGGCTGGCTGGGGGCTTCTGCAGCGACGCGCAGCGCAGCGACGTGGACAATTTCTTCCGCAAGCGAGCGCCGAAGTATGCCGGCGGTCCGCGCATCCTCGCGCAGACGCTGGAACGCATCAGCCTGTGCGCGGCATTCAAGCAGAAGCAGCAGGCCAGCCTGTCCCGATTCCTGAGGCGATACCGATGAACCGCATCTCATCCGACTGCATAGACATCCACAACCACATCGTCCCCGAGCGTTTCCCGGCCTATGCCGGCAAGGGGCGCGACGTGCCCTGGCCCTCCATGGCGGAAGCGCACGCCTGCCACAAGCACGTGATGATCTCCGGCAAGAACTACCGCACCGTCGCCGACGGCAGCTGGAGCGTGCCCCGCCGCATCGAGGCCATGGGCGAGATGCGCGTCTCGCGCCAGGCGCTCTCGCCCATGCCCGAGCTGCTGTCCTACTGGCTGCCGCTGGAGGATAGCAAGGCGCTGATCCGGTATCTCAACGAGCAGATCGCGGAAATGATCGCGCTCGCGCCGCAGCGTTTCGTCGGCCTGGGCGCGGTGCCGCTGCAGGACATGGAGAGCGCGCTGCTCGAACTGGATTTCGTCCTGAAAAAGCTGAAATTCTCCGGCGTGGAGATCGCCAGCCACGTCAACGGCGTGTCCATCGGCGACGCGCGCTTCGAGCCGTTTTTCGCCGCCGCCGAGAAAGCCGGCGCCGCGGTCTTCGTGCACGCGCTACGCCCCGCCGGGCAGGACCGCATCGTCGGCGCCTTCACCGAGCAGGCGGTGTGCTTTCCGGGCGATATCGCGCTCGCCGCGGCATCCATGATCACGGGTGGCATCGCCGCGCGGCATCCGATGCTGCGCATCGCGTTCAGCCATGGCGGCGGCGGCCTCGCCATGCTGCTGCCGCGGCTGGTGCGCGCCTGGAACGTCCTGCCGAAGGCGAAGGAATCGCTCGCCGAATCGCCCGCCGTGTATGCGCGCCGATTCTTCTACGACGCGCTCATGTTCGATCCCGCGACGGTGCGGATCGTGGTCGAGAGCTTCGGCGGCTCGCAGGTCTGCGTCGGCAGCGACTACCCGTTCGCCATGGGCGACACCGACCCGCTGGGCACGCTGGAGAAAGCCGGGCTAGACGCCGGCGTGGTCGAAGCCATCAAATCAGCCAACGCGCGGCGCTTCCTGGGAATCTAGCGATCATTCGGCATCCGAATGCGGTAACACGGGCTGCCAGCCGGTGGCGCAGGAGTCCACGTACGGGTAGTAGGTGCCGCTGGCCTGGCAGAAAAACCAGTAGTACTTCGGCTCGGGGTCCGACTGCTCGATGTAGTAGAGCGGCAACGGTGCCGGCGAGAAATAGGCCGGCGGAAAGTAGTAGGGCTGCGGGTAGTAGTACCAGGCCGGGAACATCGCCCCCGCAAAGAACGCGAATCTGGCGCCGCTCCCATGGTGGTAGCTGTCCCCATGATTGTGGCTGTAGCTGCCGGAACTGTGGCCGTGGCTGTGACTGCCCGACCCCGCCGCCGAATTCCCCGCCAGCGTTGCCGCCAGTACCGCAGCAACCAGGAGGGCCGCAGTTTTACCTGATTTCACACGCCCACATTACTCCCGTTAGCGGCGTCCGTCATACCAGGCGCGGCAATCGGCGGCGCTGCGTAGCGCCCGGCGCGGATGCTGCAGCATCCTGCCGGCGAAGCCGAACAGTTCGCCCCAGGTGTAGAGGCGGATCTTCCGGTCGCTGGTATGCAGCGGATGCCGATGGAGTATCCGGATCCCGCGCCTGCTGCGGCGCGCCAGAGGTTTCAGGCGCCGGAAAAAATCGAGTTCCTCCGATGCATAGAGTTCCTCGCTGAAGCCGCCGATTGCGGAAAACGCAGCGCGCTCGCAGAAGATGAAGGACCCGGCGCCCCACCGGCTGATGCGGCTGATCGTGTTCCAGACCCTGATTGCCAACCGGAAGCCGGGGTCGTCGCTGTCCGGGGCGATGGTGCTGCCGCCGGCCAGGCAGGTGCCGCTTTCGATCGCCGTCCTGAGGTCGCGGAACAAACCCGCGCTGGGCGAAGAGTCCGCGTCGACGAACACCAGCCACTCTCCATTCGCGACCGCGGCACCGCTGTTGCGCGCGCGGGAAATCTGGTTGTGCGCCTCGAACACGACCCGCGCACCCGCAGCGCGGGCGATTTCCGCCGTGCGGTCGGTGGAGTTGTTGTCGCAAACGATGAGTTCCCAGCCAGAGGAATCGTCGAACGTCTGCGCCGCCGCCTTGATGCTTTCGAGCGTCGCGCCGAGCAGGCGCTCTTCGTTGAACGCCGGGACGACGATGGAAAGCTTCAAGCGCGCAGCTTGAATCGCTGGATTTTTCCGGTAGCCGTCTTCGGCAGCTCGGCAGCGAATTCTATCCAGCGCGGGTATTTGTAGGGCGCCAGTTTCGACTTGACGTAGTTCTGCAGTTCCTCAGTGGTGGCCTGTTTGCCGGGTTTGAGGACCACGAAAGCTTTCGGCTTCACCAGTTTCTGCTCGTCTTCCTTGCCGACGACCGCGGCTTCGAGCACGCATTCATGCGACACCAGCGCGGCTTCGACCTCGGCGGGCGAAACCCAGATGCCTGACACCTTCAGCATGTCGTCGGTGCGGCCGCCGTAGGCGTAATAGCCGTCCGCGTCCTGGCTGTACTTGTCGCCGCTGCGCGTCCATTCGCCGACGAAGGTGCCGCGGCTCTTGGCGCGGTTGTTCCAATAGAGGTTGGCCGTGGTCGGACCCTTGATGAGGAGCTCTCCGAGATCGCCCTGCTTCACCGCGTTGCCCTGCTCGTCTACCAGCTTCAATTCGTAGCCCGGCACGGCTTTCCCCGTCGTGCCGTAACGGAAATCGCCCGGACGATTGGAGAGAAAGATATGAAGCATCTCGGTCGAGCCGATGCCGTCGAGGATATCGACGCCGGTCTTTTCCTTGAAGCTCTTGGCGATCTGCGGCGGCAAGGCTTCTCCAGCCGAAATGCAGGTTCTTAACTTTAAATTCTGTTTAGAGGGAAACGCCGGAGACGCCAGCATTCCCGCGTAAAGCGTCGGCACACCAAAGAACAACGTCGGCTTCTTCTCCGTCAGACGCTTGAAGACAGCATCCGGCGTCGGGCGCTCCGCCATGAGCACGGTGGTCGCGCCGGTAACGAGCGGGAACGACAATGAATTGCCCAGGCCGTAGGCGAAGAAGAATTTCGCCGCGGAAAAGATGACGTCCGAGTCCTTCAGGCCCAGCACGCCCTGGGCGTAGAGCTCGGAGGTAATCCGCATGCTCGAGTGCACGTGCACCGTGCCCTTCGGCATCCCAGTCGAGCCCGAGGAATAGAGCCAGAAGCACGGGTCGTCGCTGGTGGTCGGAGCGGCGGACAGACTGGGGTTTGACCTGGAAAGAATTTCGGCAAAAGGCGGAACAAGAACATGTTTCAGGAACGGCAGCTTCGGGATCAACGGCTCGAACTGGGGCTTGAGCGCCGCCGACACCAGCAGGGCCTTGGCCCGGCTGTCGGAGAGCATGTACTCGTAGTCCTTCGGCGTCAGCAGCGTATTGACCGCGATCGGCACGATGCCCGCCTTGATGGCGCCGAGGAAAGCGACCGGCCAGTCGATGGAATCGTGCATCACGATGAGAATCCTGTCTTCCATTCGTAGGCCCAGCGACAGCAGATGGTTGCCGAAGCGGTTCACGCGCCCGGCAAGCTCGCCGAAGGTGCATTGGCCCGCATCGTCGATGTAGGCAAGCTTGCCGGCGCGGCCGGCTTGCACGTTGCCGTCCACCAGGTCGGCGGCGGCGTTGTAATCTCGGGGAATGTCCAAGGCGCGCGGGATTTCCACGGGATGAATTGTACTTAGGTACTTACGGCAACCGCATCCTTCGCCAGCGCGATCCAGCCCTCGCCCCACTCCACGGCCATCTCCTCCGGCAGCACGCCCGAAGAGGCGTCGTGCTGCACGCGCTCGCCGATGCGCTGGGCGCCCAGCTCGGCGAGGATGTCGTCGAAGCGCTTGCCGCCGAAGTTGAAGGTTTCGGCGTAGGTGCGGTCGCCCAGGCCGAACACGCCGTAGCGGACGCGCGCAAGGTCCGGGCGCTTCGCTTTCAGGTCCTCGTACAGCGCCTTAGCGTTGTCCGGCACGTCGCCCTGGCCGTAAGTAGAGGTAACGATGAGGAAAATCCCCTCGCGATCGAAGACCGACGCGTCGAGCTTGTCCATGAGCAGCGTCTCGACCTTGAGCTCGCCGTCATCCCAGACCAGTTCGAGCTCCTGCGCCACGAGCTGCGCCGTGCCGGTCATGGTGCCGACCAGGAGGTTGAGTTTCATTGACATCTAATATAGTGCAGCATAGAATCCACGTCAAGCACTATACTACATGAACGCCCCCCTCCCTCCCGCGCAGCAGGAAGCGGCCTACCTCTCACGGTTGGGCGACCGGGTACGCGCATGGCGCACCGAGCACGGCATGACCCGCAAAGCGCTCGCGGCGGCCTCCGGCGTATCCGAGCGCTACCTCGCGCAACTCGAATCCGGCCAGGGGAACATCTCGGTGCTGCTGCTGCGCCGCCTCGCGCAGGCGATGAACGTCGCGGTGGAGACGCTGGTGCGCGAAAACTCCGGACAGGACGCGGCCAGGCGCAGCATCGCGCTGCTCGGCCTGCGCGGCGCCGGCAAGTCGACGCTGGGCGCCAAACTGGCCGCGGCCCTGGACATGCCTTTCGTCGAGCTCGACCGCGAAGTCGAGCGCGAGGCCGGCTGCAGGCTGGGCGAAGTCTTCGCCATGTACGGGCAGGAGGCGTTCCGCCGCTTCGAGCGCCGCGCGCTGGAACGCGTGCTGCGCGCGCACGAGGCGGCAGTGATCGCCGCCGGCGGCAGCCTGGTCACCGACCCGGACACCTACCGGCTGCTGCTCGACAACTGCCACACCGTCTGGCTGAAGGCCAAGCCCGAAGAACACATGAACCGCGTCATCGCGCAAGGCGACATGCGCCCTTTCAAAGGCAGGTCCGCCGCGCTGGAAGAGATCCGCAAGCTGCTCGCCGACCGCGACCGCCTCTATTCGCGCGCCGACGTGACGATTGAAACCTCGGGCAGGTCCCTGAAATCCTCGCTGGACGAACTGAAGGCCAAGGTAAAACCATGACCAGTTTCGATACCCATCCCGACAGATACAACCACTGGAAGCTGTCCTTCGACGGCGCCGTGGCCACCCTCACGCTCGACATCGCCGAGGACAAGGGCATCGCGCCCGGCTACAAGCTCAAGCTCAACTCCTACGACCTCGGCGTCGACATCGAGCTGCACGACGCGGTGAACCGCATCCGCTTCGAGCACCCCGAGGTGAAGGCCGTCGTGGTCACCAGCGGCAAGAGCCGCATGTTCTGCTCGGGCGCCAACATCTACATGCTCGGACTCTCGACGCACGCCTGGAAGGTGAACTTCTGCAAATTCACCAACGAGACTCGCAACGGCCTGGAGGACTCGAGCCGGCACTCGGGGCTGAAATTCCTCGCCGCGCTGAACGGCGTCACCGCCGGCGGCGGCTACGAGCTCGCCCTCGCCTGCGACGAAATCGCGATGATCGACGATCGCTCCAGCACCGTGAGCCTGCCGGAGGTGCCGCTGCTGGGCGTGCTGCCCGGCACCGGCGGCCTGACGCGCATCGTCGACAAGCGCAAGGTGCGCCGCGATCTCGCGGACATGTTCTGCACCACGGCCGAGGGCGTGCGCGCCGACCGCGCCAGGGAATGGAAGCTGGTGGACCATGCCGCCAAGCCGCAGCAGTTCGCCGAGTTCGTGAAGAACCGCGCGCTGGAACTGGCAAAGGGCTCCGACCGGCCCGGAGGGCGGGGAATTGCGTTGACGCCTTTGAAGCATCAGCTTGTCGACCTTCAGGTAAATGCTCAGGCAAGAACAGCTGAAATCACCGTGAAAGGCCCCACGAAAGAACAGATTCAAATTCAAAGAAGTGCGGAATGGTATCCGCTGCAGCTGGCGCGCGAACTCGACGACGCGATCCTCAATCTGCGCCATAACCACCTCGATGTGGGCCTGTGGATCTTCAAGACCAAGGGAAGCGTTCAGGACGTGCTGGAACTCGATGCAGTTCTGGAAAAGAATTCGAAGGACTGGTTCGTGCGCGAAACCCTCGGTTACCTGCGCCGCACCTTCGCGCGCCTGGACGTGTCCTCGCGCTCGATCTTCGCCGTTGTCGAGCCCGGCTCCTGCTTCGCCGGCACGCTGGCCGAACTCTTGTACGCGGCCGACCGCAGCTACATGCTGGACGCCGAAGAGAACGGCCCGTCCATCGCCCTCTCCGCGCTCAACTTCGGCACTTACCCGATGGTGAACGGGGAATCGAGGATTTCGGCGCACTACTGCGGCGAAGTACCGGCGCTTCCCGCGAACACGCCCTTCGACACGAAAAAGGCCAAGCAGCTCGGTCTCATCACCGCTGCGCCCGACGACATCGACTGGGAGGACGAGGTGCGCATTGCGATCGAGGAGCGCGTCGCGCTGTCGCCCGACGCGCTCACCGGGATGGAAGCCTCGCTGCGCTTCAGCGGCCGCGAAAACATGCTGACGCGCGTGTTCGGCCGCCTGTCGGCCTGGCAGAACTGGATCTTCATCCGGCCGAATGCGGTCGGCGAGCAAGGCGCACTGAAAGTCTACGGAACGGGCTCGAAAGCGAAATTCAACTGGGAACGGGTGTAACCATGAGCGGCATCAACTACTCCGAGAAAATTCCGAACAACGTCAACCTGGTCAACGACCGCACGCTGCAGCGTGCGCTGGAGCACTGGCAGCCGAAATTCCTCGACTGGTGGCGCGGCATGGGGCCCACCGACTTCCAGGGCCTGGACGTCTACCTGCGCACCGCCGTGTCGGTGGACGCCGACGGCTGGGCGCAATACGGCGCGGTGAAAATGCCCGACTACCGCTGGGGCATCTTCCTCGCCGATCCGACTGGCGAACGGAAAATCGGCTTCGGCGACGCCATGGGCCAGCCTGCCTGGCAGCAGGTGCCGGGCGAGTACCGCTCTACGCTGCGCCGGCTGATCGTCACCCAGGGCGACACCGAACCGGCGTCCGTCGAGCAGCAGCGCCTGCTCGGTCATACCTGCCCTTCCCTCTACGACCTGCGGAACCTCTTCCAGATCAACGTCGAGGAAGGCCGCCACCTCTGGGCGATGGTCTACCTGCTGCACGCCTATTTCGGCCGCGACGGCCGCGAGGAAGCCGAGGAGCTGCTGGCGCGCCATTCGGGCGATGCCGACAAGCCGCGCATCCTCACCACCTTCAACGAGCCGATCTCGGACTGGCTGTCGCTGTTCTGCTTCACCTACTTCACCGACCGCGACGGCAAGTACCAGCTGAAGAGCCTGGCCGAATCCGGCTTCGACCCGCTGTCGCGCACCTGCCGCTTCATGCTGACCGAGGAAGCGCACCACATGTTCGTCGGCGAGACAGGTCTGGGCCGCGTGGTGAAGCGCACGCTGGAAGTGATGAAGGAACTCGGCACCGACGATCCGGCGCGCATCCGCGCGCACGGCGCCGTGGACCTGCCGCTGCTGCAGAAATACCTGAACTTCTGGTGTTCCTCCTCGCTCGACCTGTTCGGCTCGGAAATTTCATCGAACTCGGCAGCCAACTTCGCGAATGGATTGAAAGGAAGACCGGATGAATCGACGTATGACGATCACGTTCTCAGGGAAAAAACCTTTGAACTGAAAACCCCGCAAGGCGCAGAACAAGTCCCGATGCTGAATGCGTTGAACGAAGTCATGCGCGAGTCCTATCTGAAGGACTGCGAGATCGGGCTGCGGCGCTGGAACCGGAGCATCGAGCGCGCAGGCCACCCTGCGCTGGCGCTCAAGCTGCCGTCAACGCGCTTCCGCCGCTCGATCGGCGCCTGGGCGGGGCAACCGGTTACCCCGGAAGGTGTCGTAGTCGACAGAAACTCCTATGAAAAAAATCTGGGCAGCTGGATCCCCTCCGCAGCCGACCGGGCTTTCGTGCAATCGCTGATGCAGCGAGTGGTCGAGCCCGGCAAGATGGCCGGCTGGGTGGCGCCGCCCGACCGGGGCATCAACAACCTGCCGGTGGACCACGAATACGTCAGGCTGCACTGAGACCACGGCGCCCCGGGCCGTCATTTGTCAGTGCGCGCCGCGCTCCCGCAGCATTTTGGCGATGCGCTCGAAGTTCGCCGCGTCCGCGAGCGATAGCGGCGTCACGCCGCTTACGCTCTTGGCGTCGATCTCGGCGCCCTTGTCGATCAGGTATTCGGCGACTTCATAACGGCCGTAGAGCACGGCGGTGTGCAGCGGCGTCGTGCCGCTCTTGGTGCGGCTGTTGACGTCCGCGCCGCGCTGTATCAGCAGCGCGACCAGAGGCATGTCTCCCTTCATCACGGCATAGTGCAGCGCGGTCGCCCCGGCGCCCGGGTCCTTGGCTTCGATATCGGCGCCGCCCTCGATCATCTTGAGCGCGCTGGCGTAATCCCCCTTCGCGATCGCACTCTGCAGGCTGAGCGCCGGAGAGGCGTGCGCCGTCACCGCGACAGGCTGCGCATAGGTCGCGCCGCCATGCTTGCCGAATCCCGGCTTCTCCTCCTCGGCCTGCGCCGGCGGCTGCGGCTCGGCCTGGGTTGCAGGCGCGGCGGCGTCGCCCTGGTCCTTGTTTTTATCCTTGTCCTGGCCGAACAGGGAACGGAAAAACCCTTGAATCCCCTCGATCAGCCGATCAGGGAAGGCCGGTTCCTGCTGCGTCTGCGGTTCCCGCTGCTGGGCATGCGTCGGCAGCGCCACGATCAGCACTGTCGCCACCAACGCCATCCCCCATGCCCTGATGCGCAAGCCTGGTCCCCCCCGGGTCTCCGGATAATACGCTCCCTTGGGTAATAATACCGTCCGCATGAAGTTCCTCTACGACCTGTTCCCGGTAATCCTGTTCTTCATCTCCTTCAAGCTGGCGGACATCTACGTCGCGACCGGGGTCGCCATCGGCGCGACCGTCCTGCAGATCGGCCTGCTGGCCGTGCTCAGAAAGAAAATACATGCGATGCTGTGGGTCAGCTTCGGCATCATCGTCGTGTTCGGAGGCGCGACGCTGATCCTGCACGACGAGACGTTCATCAAGTGGAAGCCTACCGTGCTCTACTGGACATTCGCCGCCGCGCTCGCAGGCTCGAGGCTGCTGCTGCGAAAGAACCTGATCCGCTCCTTGCTGGGCGCGCAGTTGCGGCTGCCCGGCCCGGTGTGGTCGAAGCTCAACTGGAGCTGGGTGGCATTCTTCCTTTTCATGGGCGCCGCGAATCTCGCGATCGCGTTCAATTTCACGACCGACCAGTGGGTCACCTTCAAACTGTTCGGCGGCACCGGCCTGATGGTGACGTTCGTCGTCGCCCAGGCGCTGCTTCTCGCCCGCCACGTGCAGGAGGAAGACAAACCCACGGCAGGCGAGCCGTGACGGTTGCCGGGGAAATCCGCCGGCGCCTGGAGGCGCTCGCGCCGGCACGGCTGGAACTGCTCGACGAGAGCGCGCAGCACGCGGGCCACTCGGGCGCGTCGCCCGGCGGCAACACGCACTGGAAGCTGACTATCGTGTCAGCCGCCTTCGCGGGCAAGCCGACGGTGGCGCGGCACCGCATGATCTACCAGGCGCTGGGCGAACTGATGCGGCACCCGATCCACGCCCTTTCCATAGAGGCGAAATCGCCGGACGAAATTGGCGGATAATGACGCCTGACCTCGAAAGGAAACGAATGAAAAAGCGGATTTTCCTGTTTGCCCTGTTCCTGCCCTCGCTTGCGCTGGCGCAGACACCCGCCAAGCCCGCTGCCGCGAAGGACGGCGCGCCCATCACGGTGAATGGCGTGCAGATCCCGCGCAGCCGCATGGACGCGGTGGTGCGCCAGCAGGTGGAACGCGGCGCGCAGGACAGCGAGCAACTGCGCACGCAGGTGCGCGAAGCGTTGATCAACAACGAACTGCTGGTGCAGGACGCGAATCGCAGCGGCATGGCCAAGAAGCCGGAGGTGCTGCAGCAGATCGACCTGGCGCGGCAGGAAGTGATAGCGAACGCCGTGGTGGCCGAGTACGTCCGCGCCCATCCCATCAGCGACGCCGATATACAGAAGGAATACGACCGCGCGAAGGCCTCCACCGGCGACAAGGAATACAGGGCGCGCCACATTCTGGTCGCGACCGAAGAGGACGCGAAGAGCGTGCTCGCCGACCTGAAGAAAGGCGTCAAGTTCGAGGAAATCGCGTCGAAGCGCTCGCTGGACGAAGGCACGAAGGCGCGCGGCGGCGACCTGGACTGGAACGTGCCGAGCAATTTCGACAAGGCCTTCGCCGACGCGATGGTGAAGCTCGAGAAGGGCAAGATGACGGAAGCGCCCGTTCGCAGCCGCTTCGGCTACCACATCATCCTGCTCGAGGACGTACGCCAGGTGAACTTCCCGGCGCTGGCGCAGGTGAAGACGCAGATCCAGCAGCGCCTCACGGGGCAGCGCGTCGACGCCCTGATCCGCGAGCTGCGCGCCAAAGCCAAGATCGAGTAGCCGCCCGCGTCTTGAAGATGCAGCCCGCGCTGCCCCGCCCGCGACCAGGGCGGGTCGTTCTCGACGGGCTCTATGTGCGCCTGGAACCTCTCGCCGCGGGCCACGCGCCCGCCCTGCTGGAAGCGTCCGCCGCGCCCGGCGCCGAAGGCCGCTTCGCCTATCTGTTCGACATGCCGCCCACCGGCATCGCGGACATGCGGGCCTGGATCGCAAAGACGAGCGCCGGCGACGATCCGCTATTCAGCGCGGTCATCGACAAGGCCGGCGGACGCGCCGTCGGTCGCCAGGCGCTGATGCGCATCACGCCCGAACACGGCGTGATGGAAATCGGCAACATCTACTGGGGCCCGGCGATCTCGCGCACACGCGCCGCCACCGAAGCGCTGTACCTGGCCGCGCGCCACGTGTTCGAGGACCTCGGCTACCGGCGCTTCGAATGGAAGTGCAACAACCTGAACGAGCCTTCCAAGGCGGCCGCGCGGCGCTTCGGCTTCAGCTACGAAGGGCTGTTCCGTCAGCACATGTGGGCCAAGGGCGCTAACCGCGATACCGCCTGGTTCTCGATGCTCGACTCGGAGTGGCCGCGGCTCAGGGGCGAATACGACCGCTGGCTCGACCCGGCGAATTTCGACGCTGCCGGGAAGCAGCGGTCGAAACTTCAGCACGGAACCTGAAGTTCTCTCAATCGTACCGGCCCAGGCGCAGGACGGTGGTGCCCGGTTTCACGTGCGCCAGCGACGGCATCACCATGACGCAATTGTCGTAGGGCGTTTTCCAGGTCATGTCGCCGTCGGTGGCGACCACGGTGCCGGCCTTGCGGATCACTTCCAGACCTTTGAATAAATATGGAAATTTAAAGTTCATGCTGTTCGCCACGACGGCCTCGGTGACGCGGACGACCCGCTGCACCGCAGGCGGCGCGAGGCGCGCGTGGGATCCGCAAACCGAAGCGCTTACGGCGCCGGTCGCGTGCAGAAACCGGAACAGCGTATCCACCGCCACGTCGGCGGCGCCCTTCTCCCAGTGCTGGCCGCATTCGATCAGCACCGCCGTTTTCGGGCTCGCCGGATCGCTGAAGGCGCCGTGCTCGATCATGCGCAGGCCCGCCGGGTGGCCGGTGTCGAGCAGCAGATCGCCCGGGACGCCGATCCGGCGCGACAGCGCGACGCTCTTTTCACTCTTCGCGCACACCATTATCGGGCGGCAGGGCTCGTGCATCGAATGCAGGTCGAGGAGATAGTCCGCTGCGTCGACGAACGGCCGCAACTCGCGGGCGCGGCGCAGCTCGGCGGAATCGCGCGGCCCCAGCAGCACGTCATCGCCCCAGACACGGTTGTAGTCCTCGTCTATATAGCGCGAGCGGTCGGGATCATTGAAGTCGAAGCGCGCGAAGGCGGCGACGTTGGCGAAAGCGAGGGTCAGCCTGCCCTGCTCCGGTTTTATGTTTTCGTCAAAAATGCCTTTCAGCGCGATGGCGCCGCAGAACTCGTTGCCGTGCGTCAGCGCCTGCACCATGACGTTCGGACCGGGCCTGCCGGAATCGAGCACGTGCACGTAGTCGACGCCGGTATTGCCCGTCCTGCAGCCCGAGATGTCGGGCGGGGAAATTTCGATGGGATGGCTCAATTTGGCGCCCAGTACGTCAGCAACCAGTAGTGCTCCAACAAGTCGACGTGCGCACCCCATCCATGCTTCGAAGCGCGCCGGATCAGTTCGCTCTCGGCCGGGAAATTCTTCACAACTTCGTGACTGCTGCCGTCTTCCAGCTTGCGCATCTGGTAGCCGTTGCCCTGCGCATCGCGCCTCGATACCGGCGTGCTCGAACCTTCCACGTAGCGGTTGTCCAGGAAAGCGATCAGCGCGCCCGGCGCGACGGCGCGCGACACGCTTTCCAGAAAACCATCCATCCTGTCGAGCGGTACATGCGACCACCAGAATCCGGCGAACAGGGCATCGTGCCGGCGGCCAAAATCGGCGATTTCGTAGGCGCTGCCACGGGCGAATTCCACCGTTGCGGCGCCTTTCTTCGCGCGCGCAATCGCCAGCACTTCCTCGTTTACGTCTAGGGCAGTGAGTTGCGCTGCCTGCAGCGCGATCACTTCGGTCCAGTAGCCGGTGCCGCAGGCAAGTTCCAGGACCCGCCTGCCGGCGAGCATTTTCCCGATCCTTGCGCGCAGCGCGGCGAGATCGGCCTGGCGCTCCGGCTTGGAGTAGACGCGCTCGTATTCGGTCGCGCGCCGGGCGTAATAGGCGGCAAGTGCATCCATGGCGCTATTCGTAAGGAAGTGTGGGCAAGGATACATGGAATAAAATCAGCGTATGCCCGCTGGATTGATTACTGGTCTTCGGGGCGTCGATCTTGGGGTGCCCGACGTCGCCGCCCATGCGCGCTTTTACACGGAAGTATGGCGACTTTCGGTCGCTGCCGAACGCGACGGCGCGGTCTACCTGCGGGGCACCGGCGAATACCACCACGTCCTCTCCCTGCGGCCGCGCGACAAGCCCTCGCTATTGTGCGTCAACCTCGCCGCTTCCAGTCGCAGTGACGTGGGCCTGCTTCACGCGCGCGTGAAGCAGGCAGGAGCGGCGCAAATCGACGCGCCCGCGGCCATTCGCGAGCCCGGCGGCGGCTATGGCTTCGCCTTCCTCGACCCGGAAGGCCGGGCGGTGCGCGTGGTCGCGGAAGACAGCCGCCACGCCGACGCCGGCGTGGTCCCCGACCGGCCGGCGAAAATCACGCATATCGTGCTGAACACGCCGCGCCAGGAGGACGCCGCGGCGTTCTGGATCGAGGCGCTGGGCTTCGAGGTCAGCGACCGCTCCCTGCTGACCTTCATCCGCTGCAACTCGGACCACCACAACATCGCCTTCCACCCCGGAGATTCGTCGACGCTGCACCACATCGCCTTCGAAATGGACGGTATCGATTCGGTGATGCGCGGGGCGGGCCGGATGCGCGACGCCGGCCACCCGATCGAATGGGGGCTGGGCCGGCACGGGCCGGGCAACAACGTCTTCGCCTATTTCGTCGGCCCGGACGACTTCGTCATCGAATACACCGCCGAAGTCGAAAAGGTGGACGCGAGCCATCGGGTGCGGGAGCCTCGCGAATGGGCCTATCCGCCCGGCCACAGCGACCTGTGGGGGGCCACGGCGCCACCCAGCGCGCGCATGAAGGCGGCGCAGAAGAAAATCCAGTTCGCCGCGGGGCTATTCCGCCCATAGAATGGCACCCTCAGGGGGAACGTAACAGCAAGATGGCCGAGGAATCCAAGCGGTTCGACCCGGACGCGACGGTGCAGCAGCCCATGGGCGCGCTGGATCCGGATGCGACCGTCAACGGACCGATCCTGAAACCGGAATCCGATCCGGAAGCGACCGACAGGCATCCGGCGTTCGATCCCGACGCCACGGTGAACCCGGCCGAACGCCCCAATATCGATCCCGAGGCCACGGTGCGGATCCCGAGCCCCGGCAGGGTGCGCAAAAATCCGTTCGCGCCGAAATCCGTTCCCGAAACCATCCAGGCAAACCTGTCCGCCCTGGGCGGGCTGAATGCGCTGATCGCGATGGCGAACCCGATCCTCGGCGCGGTGCCGCAGATCCGCCGCACTCTGAAACACCCGGACCAGGCGAAGCTGCGCGCGAATCTGCGCGACCAGATCGAATCCTTCGAGACCAGCGCGATGTCCGGGGAAATTCCGGATTCGACCGTCACGCCCGCCGTCTACGCGCTGTGCGCGCTGCTGGACGAATCGGCGGCCGCCACGCCCTGGGGCGGCGGCTGGATCGAGAAAGGGTTGCTGCAGGAAATGCGCGGCGTCACCGACGGCGGCGAGGGATTCTTCAAGCTGCTGGACGAAATTTCGCTGGACGCCGAGGCTAACGCCGACCTGCTCGAATTCTTCTACGTCTGCCTCGCGCTCGGCTTCGAAGGCCGCTACCGCCAGGCCGAAGGCGGCCGCCTGGCGCTGGATCAGGTCCGCAACAGTCTGTACGCAACCATTTCCCGCCGCCGCCCGCGGCCCGCCGACGGGCTCTCGGCCCGCTGGCGTAGCGCTACCGCGCAGGCAGCCGCGGCGCCCGCTCTGGAGGTCGCTGCCAAGGTGGCCGAGCAGCTTTCGGCGCAGGCGGCCGCACAGGCGGCAACGCGTGTGGATGGCGAAGACATCACCCTGCCCCCGGTGCGCGGCAAGCGGAATTTTTCCCTCTCCCGCCTGCCGCGGCGCGCGATATGGAGTGCGGTGGCCGGACTCGTCGGCACCCTGATCGTGTTCTACCTGCTCGCGCTCAGGCTGCTGGAAGACGATGCGAACAGCGCCATGGCGGTGAAATCGAAAGGCAAGGCAAAGGCGGAACTGGTTGCGACAGCGCCCGCGCCTGCCGCGCCTGCGCCCGCAGTTGCGGAAGTCGCGGCAGCACTGCGGGGGGCGCCGGTGTCGATCACCGAAAACGGCGGGCGCATCGCCATCGCGCTGCGCTCCGATCACCAGTTCGCGCCTGGCAGCACGCGGCCGGCGCTGGAATCGCGCGCACTGTTGCAGAAAATCGCCGCGTCACTGGACAAGGCGCCCGGCGCGATCGTCGTCGTCGGCTACGCGGACGCATCGCCCACGCAACGCTATGCATCCAACCTGGAACTGTCCGCCGCGCGCGCGAAAACGGTGGCGCAGATCATGGCGGCGAAGCTGGCCGACCCCAGGCGCCTGAGCGCCGAGGGCAAGGGCGAAGCCGAACCCCTGGCGCCGAACGACACCGACGCCAACCGCGCGAAGAACCGGCGCGTCGTCATCGTCCTGAAGCCGAATTCATGAACCTGCTCGAGAAAATCGCCGGCAGCGGCGAGGCGATCGCCGACGAGCGCGTTGCAAAGGAACTGGAGACGCTGCGCGCGCGCTTCAAGCAGGCCGCCGCGGACCTGGAGGATGCCCGTTTCCCCAGCCCGGACGGCCGCTCGCGCGCCGTCGAGGAACTGCCCTGGTACGTGATGATCGGCGCTCCGGGCTCGGGCAAGACCACCGCCCTGGTCAATTCCGGCCTGCGTTTCCCGCTCTACACGCGCGACACCGGCGCCTCGATTCCGGGGGTGGGCGGCACGCGCAACTGCGACTGGTGGTTCTCCGATGAAGCGGTGCTGCTCGATACCGCCGGCCGCTACACGACGCAGGACAGCGACCGCAAAGCGGACGCCGCCGCCTGGCACGGCTTCCTCACGCTGCTCAAGCAGGCGCGCCCGGACCGGCCGCTCAACGGCGCGCTGGTCACCGTCAGCGCGCTGGACCTGATGCTCTGGACCAAAGCCGAGCACGCCAAGTTCTCCGCCCACGTCAGGATGCGCCTGTCGGAGATGTACGCCGCGCTGAACGAGCGCTTCCCGATCTACGTCCTCGTCACCAAGACGGACCTGCTGGCCGGCTTCACCGATTTCTTCGGCGACCTCGACGCCACCGGGCGCATGCAGGTCTGGGGCACGACCTTCGATCACGAAATCGACCCGGCCTTCATCGCCAAGCCCTACGCCAAGGATTTCACGGAGCTGGAAGAGCGCCTGGGCGCCGAAATGCTGGCGCGGCTGCACGAGGAACGCGACCTGCAGCGGCGCGCCTCGATCTACCGCTTCCCGCAGCAATTCCATGCCATCGGCCCGCTGGTCGGGGAATTCCTCGCCCAGGCCTTCGGCACGCTGGTCAACCACCGCACGCTGCAGCTGCGCGGCGTCTACTACACCAGCGGCACGCAGGAAGGCAACCCGATCGACCGCGTGCTGGTCTCGCTGGCGCGGGCGTTCAGCCTGGAGCGCGGCGGCGTCGCGGTGACCGGCAACTCCGGCAAGAGCTATTTCGTGACCCGCCTGCTGCGCGATGTCGTATTCCCCGAAGCCAGCCTCGCCGTGGTCGAGGAAGCGCCGCCCGTCCGGTCCGCCTAGTCCGCTTCGTCGATCCAGGCCATCTGGATCGCTTCCAGGATTTTCTCGCCGCTGCGCTTCGGGTCGTCGTCGAACTCCGGCAGGGCCGTCACCCAGTTCCGGAGGTCGACGAAGTTGACCGCCTTCGGGTCCTGCTGCGGAAATTTTTCCAGCAGCGCGATGGCGATGTCGCGGGAATCGGTCCACTTCACTTGCGGCTGCCCCCTTCGCGTTCGTAGTTGATGGTGTATTTCGGGATTTCGATCACGAGGTCGGCGTCGCGCATTCGTGCCTGGCAGGACAGGCGCGAGGTCGCCTCCAGTCCCCAGGCCTTGTCGAGCAGGTCCTCTTCCTTCTCCTCGGGCGCATCCAGTGAATCGTAGCCCTCGCGCAGCACCACGTGGCAGGTGGTGCAGGCGCAGGATTTCTCGCAGGCATGCTCGATCTCGATGCCGTGCGCGAGCAGCAGGTCGCAGAGCGTTTGGCCGGCCGGCGCGTCGATCTCGGCGCCGCCGGGACAGAGCGCAGCGTGCGGCAGCACGGAAAGTCTAGGCATCCAGGCTCGAAATGGCCCGGCCGGCGAGCACCTTGCGAACGCTGGCGTTCATGCGGCGCGCGGCGAATTCCTCGGTGGCGCGGTTCAGCGCGTCGCTCGCCAGCTTGATGGAACGAGGGTCCGGGGTATTCATGACCTGTTCCAACGCTCTGATCTTCTCTTCGATCGAAGAAGACTCCTGGGAAGAAAGCAGGGCCCCATCGTCGCGCAATCCGGTTCTCGTTGCATCGACAAGTCTTTGCGCATCCACGCGGTGCTCGTTGAGCGCCCTGGCGCGCATGTCTTCCTTCGCGTGCTCGAAGGAATCACGCAGCATGCGCTCGATATCGGCGTCGCCCAGGCCGTAGGAGGGCTTCACGGCCACCGACGCCTCGGCGCCCGTGGTGCTTTCCTTGGCCGCGACGGACAACAGACCGTCGGCATCCACCTGAAAGGTCACCCGCACGCGCCCTGCACCGGCCGCCATCGGCGGGATGCCCTTGAGCTCGAAGCGGGCGAGCGAGCGGCAATCGGCGACCAGTTCGCGCTCGCCTTGCACGACGTGGAAGCTCATGCCGGTCTGCCCGTCCTTGAAGGTGGTGAATTCCTGCGCCTTGGCGCAGGGAATGGTGCTGTTCCTGGGAACGATCCGCTCGGCGAGACCGCCCATGGTCTCGATACCGAGCGAGAGCGGAATCACGTCCAGCAGCAGCCAGTCCTCGCCCTGCGGCTTGTTGCCGGCGAGGACGTTGGCCTGCATCGCGGCGCCGAGCGCCACCACCTTGTCCGGGTCGAGGTTGTTGAGCGGATCGCGGCGGAAGAATTCCGCCGCCGCGCGCTGGATCTGGGGCATGCGTGTCGCGCCGCCCACCATCACCACGCCTTTCACCTCCTCCACCGTCAGGCCCGAATCGCGCAGGGCCTTACGCACGGGGGCCAGCGTCTTCTGCACCAGGTGCTGCGTGATGCGGCAGAAAGTTTCGGTGTCCAGCGTCAGGTCGACGAATTCCCCCGTGCTCAGCCGCGCGTCGACGCGCGCCTCCGCGTGGCTGGTCAGGTGTTCCTTCGCCTCGCGCGCCTTGACCAGCAGCAGGCGTGCGTCGCGCGGGCCGAGCGGCGCGAGCTTGGCCTGCTCGACGATCCAGCAGAACACGCGCTGGTCCCAGTCGTCGCCGCCCAGGGCGGCGTCGCCGCTGGTGGCGATGACTTCGAACACGCCCTTGGACAGCTTCAGGATCGAGATGTCGAAAGTGCCGCCGCCCAGATCGAACACGGCGTAGGTGCCTTCGGAAGAATTCTCCAGGCCGTAGGCGATGGCCGCGGCGGTCGGTTCGTTCAGCAGCCGGAGCACGTTCAATCCGGCGAGCTTTGCGGCATCCTTGGTCGCCTGGCGCTGGGCGTCGTCGAAATAGGCGGGGACCGTAATGACGGCGCCGGAAAGATCGCCGTTCAGCGATTCTTCCGCCCTTGTCTTCAGAGTCCTGAGAACTTCGGCAGAAACCTCAACCGGGCTTTTCACGCCGGCTGCGGTTCTGAGCTGCACCATGCCCGGCGCATCGACAAAATCGTAGGGAGCGTTCTCGGCATGGGCCACGTCCTTCAGTCCTCTTCCCATGAAGCGCTTCACCGAAGCGACCGTGTTGCGCGGGTCGTCGGCCTGGTGCGCCTGTGCGGCGTAGCCGACTTCGACGCCGCCGTCCGGCAGGTAGCGCACGATGGACGGCAGCAGCGCCCTGCCCCGCACGTCCGTCAGCGCCGTGGCGGCGCCGCTGCGCACTGTCGCCACCAGAGAATTGGTGGTCCCCAGGTCGATGCCGACCGCGAGCCGCTGCTGGTGCGGCTCGGGCGACTGCCCCGGCTCCGAGATCTGGAACAACGCCATCAGCGTTCCTTGACGACCATCAGGACTCCAGCGCCTCGTAGGCGGCGTTGATTTCCTCGTCGAGCCTTTCGAGGAACATGAGCTTGCGTACCAGGTCCGAGGCGCGGCGGTAGTCGCGAGCGGCGTCGATGCACCGGGCGATCTGTTCTTCAATCAGCAGTTTTTCTTCATTCAGCTTTTTCTCGAGCGCGCCAAGCGCATCCGCGTCCGGTGCTCCTTCCAGCGCTTCCCGCAGTTCCATCTGCTCCACCAGGAAATCCGCCGGCATCGCCGTATTGGTCTCGAAACCGACGTCGACGCCGTTCAACTCGAGAAGGTACTTCGCGCGCTGCACCGGGCTGCGCAGCGTGCGGTAGGCCTCGTTCACCTGCGTGGTCATCTGCATGGATGCGCGGCGTTCGGCGTCTCCGGCCTGCGCGTGGCGGTCAGGATGGACTTTCGACTGGATGTCACGGTAGGCGCGGTCCAGATGGTCCAGGTCCAGCGCATAGGCCGGCGTCAGGCCGAACAACTCGAAATGGTTCTTCAAGCCCTCAGACGCAGTTCACACATTAAAGCTTTCGCCGCAGCCACACTCGTCCTTGACGTTGGGGTTGTTGAACTTGAACCCCTCGTTCAGGCCTTCCTTGGCGAAGTCGAGTTCGGTGCCCTCGAGGTAGGGCAGGCTTTTCGGATCGATTACCACCTTGACCCCGTGACTCTCGAACAGCAGGTCGTCGGGATTCACCGCGTCGGCGTACTCGAGCTTGTACGCCATCCCCGAGCAGCCCGAGGTGCGCACGCCCAGGCGCAGCGCCACGCCCTTGCCCCGCCTGGCGAGGTAGTTCTGGACGTGGGTCGCGGCTTTCTCGGTGAGAGTAACGGCCATGGTGATCTATCAGGCCGCCTTGGCGGCCTGATCCTTCCCGTGTTTCTTCCTGTAGTCCTCGACCGCCGCCTTGATCGCATCCTCGGCGAGAATCGAGCAGTGGATTTTCACCGGCGGCAGCGACAGCTCGGCGGCGATCTGCGTGTTCTTGATGCCGGCGGCTTCGTCCAGCTTCTTGCCCTTGACCCATTCGGTCACCAGCGAGGAAGAGGCGATCGCCGAACCGCAGCCGTAGGTCTTGAAGCGCGCGTCCTCGATGATGCCGTCCTTGTTGACCTTGATCTGCAGCTTCATCACGTCGCCGCAGGCCGGGGCGCCGACCATGCCGGTGCCTACCGAGTCGTCGCCCTTGTCGAAGGAACCGACGTTTCTCGGATTCTCGTAGTGGTCCAGTACCTTGTCGCTGTATGCCATATGCTTGCTCCGGTTTACTTCAGTGTGCAGCCCACTGCACCGTGCTCAAATCGATGCCTTCCTTGTGCATTTCCCACAGCGGCGAGAGATCGCGCAGCTTCTCTACCTTGCTCTTGAGGTGATCGATCGTGTAGTCCACCTCTTCCTGCGTCGTGAAGCGGCCCAGCGTGAAACGGATCGAGCTGTGCGCGAGTTCGTCCGAACGTCCCAGCGCGCGCAGCACGTACGACGGCTCGAGCGACGCGGAGGTGCAGGCCGAGCCCGATGACACCGCGATGTCCTTGACCGCCATGATGAGCGACTCGCCCTCGACGAAATTGAAGCTGATGTTCAGGTTGTGCGGCACGCGGCGCACGAGGTCGCCGTTGACGAACACTTCCTCCATCTGCTCCATGCCTGCCAGCAGCTTGTCGCGCATGACGCGGATGCGCGGGTTCTCCGCCGCCATTTCGAGCCTGGCCAGGCGGAAGGCCTCGCCCATGCCGGCGATCTGGTGCGTGGCCAGCGTGCCGGAGCGGAAACCGCGCTCGTGGCCGCCGCCATGGATCTGCGCTTCCAGCCGCACGCGCGGCTTCCTGCGCACGAACAGCGCGCCGATGCCCTTGGGCCCGTAGGTCTTGTGCGCGGAAAACGACATCAGGTCGACTTTCAGCGACTGCAGGTCGATGTCGCACTTGCCGGTGGCCTGGGCCGAATCGACGTGGAACAGTATCCCGCGCTTGCGGCACATCTCGCCGATCGCCGGGATGTCCTGGATGACGCCGATCTCGTTGTTCACGAACATCACGGAGACGAGGATCGTGTCCTTGCGCATCGCCGCTTCCAACTGGTCGAGATCCAGCAAGCCGTCAGGCTGGACTTCGAGGTAGGTCACCTCGAACCCGCGGCGCTCGAGCTCCCGCATGGTGTCCAGCGTCGCCTTGTGCTCGGTCTTGACCGTGATCAGGTGCTTGCCCTTGGTCCTGTAGAACTCCGCCGCGCCCTTGAGCGCAAGATTGATGGACTCGGTCGCGCCAGAGGTCCAGACCAGCTCCTTGGCATCGCAGCGCACCAGCGCCGCCACGTGCTCGCGCGCCTCCTCGACCGCTTCTTCGGCCTTCCAGCCGAGCGAATGCGAGCGGCTCGCCGGATTGCCGTAGTCCTCGGTGAGGAACCGGATCATTTTCTGCGCCACGCGCGGATCGACCGGCGTGGTGGCGGAGTAGTCCAGGTAAATCGGAAAGGTCAGCGGCTGCTTCAGCTTCATTACGCGGCCACCTTCGCCTTGTCGATGGGACGGAAGTCGCGGATCACCGCGACCTGCTTGCCCTGCTGGTGCGACACCACGTCGGCGAGCGATACCGAGCTCAGATAGTCGTTCATCTTCTCGTTGAGCGTCGCCCACAGGTCGTGGGTCACGCAGCGCCGGTCGTCGATGCAGTTTTCCTTGCCACCGCACTGGGTGGCGTCGATCGGCTCGTCGACCGCGGTAATGATCTCCGCCACCGAAATTCCGTCGGTCGGCCTGGCGAGGCAATAGCCGCCGCCCGGGCCGCGCACGCTGGTCACCAGCTTGGCGCGGCGCAGCTTGCCGAACAGTTGCTCCAGGTAGGACAGGGAGATGCGCTGGCGCTCGCTGATGGCGGCGAGCGTCACCGGCCCGCGCGTCTGGCGCATCGAAAGATCCACCATCGCGGTTACCGCAAACCTGCCTTTGGTCGTAAGTCTCATGGTTGTGCCGTAGAGGTCCGTCAATACCCGATTCAGATGCTCAAGTATACCAAATCCCGAGTGATCCTATCAGGTATAAATACCATTAACAATCAACTACTTGATTGATCTCAGTTGCTCCGATTTGGACTTCTCCGCCGCCTGCTCCATGCGCCGCATTTTTTCCGTCAAGGCCGACAGGGTCTGCTCGAGTTCCTGCGCGTGATCGACCAGCGACTGCAGCGTCTTGGCGTAGGGATCTTCCTGGTTCGGCACCACGCCGTAGGCGGCAAAGTGCGATTTCTCTTTTTCCTTCACGCTCTCTTCCACGATGCGTCCCGGAATGCCGACCACCGTCGCGCCCGCGGGCACTTCCTTCACCACCACCGCGTTGGAGCCGACGTTGGCACCATCGCCGACTGTGAATCCGCCGAGTATCTTCGCGCCCGCGCCCACCACCACGCCCTTGCCCAGCGTCGGATGGCGCTTGGCGCCGCGATACAGCGAGGTGCCGCCCAGCGTCACGCCCTGATAGATGGTGCAGTCGTCGCCGATCTCCGCGGTCTCGCCCACCACCACGCCCATGCCGTGATCGATGAATACCCGGCGGCCGACGATCACCGCCGGGTGGATTTCGATGCCGGTGAGCCAGCGTCCGATGTTCGAAGTGAAGCGGCCGAGCCAGCGCAGGCCGCTTTTCCAGAACCAGTGCGCCAGCCGGTGGATGTAAACCGCGTGCAAACCCGGGTAGCAGGTCAGCACTTCCCAGGTCGAACGGGCGGCCGGATCGCGCTGGAAAACGCTGGCGATGTCTTCACGTAGTTGCCTGAACATGAAAGGCATTTTACGGTGCCCGACTAAAACTCTCAACTATTTGGACTTGGGATCCTGCAAGGCGTTCAACAGGCCGCGCAGAATGTTTACCTCCTCCCTTTCCAGGTCCGGCACGCGGGAAAACAGCCGCCGCAGGCGCGTAGGCAGCCGGGAGCCGGAAGCAGGGTCGAAGAAAGCGCTGTCGACCGCCGCCTGCTCCAGGTGGCCGTAGAGGCCTTCCCGATCCGCCACCGTCGCGGGTTTTTCCGCTCTCATCTGGAATGAAGCCGAAGAGGAAACCATGAACATCTCGTACGCCACGACCTGCACCGCCTGCGCCAGGTTCAGCGAAGTGAATTCCGGATTGGCCGGAATATGCACGAGATACTGGCAGGCGATCATTTCCTCGTTGGTCAGGCCCGTCTGCTCGTTGCCGAACACGAATGCGACCTCCCCGCCCAGCGCGGCGGCGCGTGCCGCCGCGGCGCGCACGTCGAGCACCTGCGTCGACCACTCGCGCGGCCGCGCCGACAGCGCGAAGGCGGCGACGCAGTCGGCGATCGCCTCCGTCAGGGATGGATGGACCTTCGATTGATCGAGAATATCGATGGCATTGGTCGCCATCCAGCGCGCCTCGGGCGCCGGAAATTTCTCGGGGGCGACCAGGCGCAGGTCCGACAGGCCCATGGTCTTCATGGCGCGCGCGGCGGCGCCGATGTTGCCCGGATGGCTCGGACGGCAGAGCACGATTCGAATGCGGGAAGAACTCACCATACTAGAATACGCGCCCCATGCATCCGATGCTCAACATCGCGGTCAAGGCCGCAAGGCGCGCCGGTTCGATCATCAACCGCGCGGCGCTCGACCGCACCCAGCTCGAGATCCGCGCCAAGCGCGCCAACGATTTCGTGACGCAGGTGGACAAGGCCGCGGAGTCGGCAATCATCGCCATCATCCGCCAGGCCTTCCCGGACCACGCGATCCTCGCCGAAGAATCGGGCAGCCTGGAGGGCCGCGGTTCATCCGGCAAGGCCGATTACCTCTGGATCATCGACCCGCTGGACGGCACCACCAATTTCATCCACGGCTTCCCGCAATACTGCGTCTCCATCGCCCTGCAGCACCGCGGCGCCGTTCAGCACGGCGTGATCTACGACCCGTCGAAGAACGAGCTGTTCACCGCGTCCAGGGGCCGCGGCGCATTTCTCGACGACCGGCGCATCCGCGTCACCAGGTGCGCGAACCTGAAGGACGCGCTGGTGGGCACCGGTTTTCCGTTCAAGGAAATGTCCCGGCTCGACCTGTATTCCAGGCAGCTCAAGGAAATAATGACGAACTCCGCCGGCGTGCGGCGCGCGGGCGCGGCGGCGCTCGACCTCGCCTATGTCGCGGCGGGACGCATGGATGGGTTCTGGGAGATGGGCCTTTCTCCGTGGGACATGGCGGCCGGCGCGCTGATGATCCAGGAAGCGGGCGGCCTGGTGGGCGACCTGCAGGGAGATTCGGGCTACCTCGAATCCGGCGACATCGCCGCGGCGACGCCGAAGGTGTTCTCGCAGCTGCTGGCCGCGCTCAAATGACGTTCAGCCCGGTTTCTCCGGGCGCAGCGGCATCCAGCCGAAACTGCACCACGCGGTTCCTTCCCGTCTGTTTCGCCTCGTACATCGCCCGGTCGGCCCGCGCGACGACGGCATCGATGCTGTTGCCGTCCGCCGGATGGCTGGCGAGGCCGATGCTTACCGTGCAACTCACGCGCTTGCTGTCGATCTCCAGCGGCGCGCTGGCAATCGACTCGCGGATCCGCGACGCGACTTCGAGCGCACCCGCGGGCGGCGTTTCCGGCAGCAGCACGATGAATTCGTCGCCGCCGTAGCGCGCCAGCACGTCGGTGTAGCGCAGCTCGGCGTGCACCAGGCGGGTGAGCTGCTTCAGCAGGCGGTTGCCGGCCTCGTGGCCGTGCGCGTCGTTGACCACCTTCAGGTTGTCCGAATCGATCATCAGTATCGTGGCGGCTCGGTTGTAGCGTACTGCCTGGCCGAACAGGCGGTTGGCCGCGATCGAGAAGCCGCGCATGTTCAAAAGCCCGGTCAGCTCGTCGGTCTCCGACAGCAGCTTGGCGCGGCTCAACCCGTAGCGGATGTCCGCCGAGAACATGCTCACGATATAGGCCACCAGTATCACCGGCGCGATCTGCGCCGCGAATCCGCCCAGGAAGGCGAGCGACAGCAGCTGGTCCATCGAAAAACTGCCACTCAGGAACACCTGGCAGGCCGCGATCAGCGCGACTTCGATCAGCGTCGTGACTTTCCCCAGCGTAAGCGACGAGGTGATCACGGGAAGCAGGTAGGTGTTCAGCAGCGGGCTGGCCAGCCCGCCGGTGTAGAAGCACACCCAGGTGATGAATCCGATCATCGCCCAGGTCTCCAGCGCCACCTTCCAGCGCGTTTCGCGCTTGTACAGGTTGGCGTAGCGGAAGGCCATGACGAATGCGGCGTAGAAAAACAGCGCCGCGATGACCGCCGTCTCCGCCAGTTTGTCCGGCGTGCCGAATATGATGAACAGCAGCACCAGGATCAGCAGCAGCCAGTGGATTTCGGCCACGGTGCGCGAAATGCCGCGCAGTTCCTCCTGCTCGATGCTGGGAGGCGAGGATCGGACCGCGGCCGGGGACGGGACTATTGACATCTTCTTGTACCGTTAGGATAGCTTATCGTCGTGCGGGCTCTGTGGTAAACAATCAGGCGGGGTGAAAAGTCCTTCATGAACTCGGCGGGCGAAGAGAAGGCGCGCGAAGACGGTTTCCTTCGGGAAGAAACGCGCTACCTCGGCCGCGTGCTGGGCCAGGTGCTGCGCGACCAGACCGGCATCGAGGGCTACGAGCGCGTCGAACATATCCGGCAGGAAGCCGTGCGCTTCCGCCGCGCCGAACGCGCCGAGGCGCAGGCGGTGCGCGCAGGCCTCGAGGCGCGGCTCAACGCCCTCGCCCCCGACCAGACTCTGGACGTGGTACGCGCCTTCAGCTATTTCCTGCACTTGCTGAACGTCGCCGAGGACCGCCAGACCAACCGGCTCGCTCTAGAGCAGGAACGCGGCGGCGAGGCGCCCGGGCCCGGCAGTTTCGCCTTCGCGCTGGCCAGCGTGCGCGCCGCTGGCGCGAGCGAGGCGGGGCTGGACGAGTGGCTGGCGCGGGCATCGGTCGTGCCGGTGCTCACGGCACACCCGACCGAGGTGCAGCGGCAGAGCATCCTGGACTGCGAACGCGGCATCGCTGCAGCGTTGTCGCAACTGGAGGACGAGCGTCTGCCGGCGCGCCAGCGGGAGCGCGTCGACGCACGGCTGCATGCGCGCGTGCTGACGCTCTGGCAGACGGCGATGATCCGGCTGTCGCGGCTGCGCGTCATCGACGAGATCGAGAATGCGCTCTCCTTTTACCGCCTCACCTTCCTCAGCGAGATTCCCCGCCTGTACGAGGAAATGGAAGCCATAGTAGGGGCAACTGCGGGCGGCAAATCCCTGCCGGCGCTGCTGCGGATGGGCTCCTGGATCGGCGGCGATCGCGACGGCAACCCGTTCGTCACCGCGGAGGTGCTGCGGGAGGCGGTAAAACGCCAGGCCCGGACGGCTTTCGCCCACTACCTGGAGGAAGTACACGCGCTGGGCGCGGAACTCTCCATGTCTCTGCGCCTGGTGGAACCGACATCCGCGCTGCTGCGGCTTGCGCACGCGGCCCGCGACCCGTCGAAGCACCGCCAGGACGAACCCTACCGCCAGGCGCTCTCCGGCGTCTATTCCCGGCTGGCTGCGACCGCCAGCGCTCGCACCGGCTTCGTGCCGCCGCGCGAACCGCATCGCGCGATCGAACCCTACGCCGACGAAGCGGCGTTTGCCGCCGACCTGCAGGTGATCGCGGATTCCCTCGCCAGCCATGGGGCGTCGCCGCTCGCCGCCGTGCGCCTGAAGCCGCTGCGGCGCGCGCTGGACGTATTCGGCTTTCACCTCGCGGCGATAGACCTGCGCCAGAACGCAGACGTGCATGAAGTAGTGGTGGCGGAACTTCTATCCGCCGTAGGCGTGGAGTCCACCTATCTTTCGCTCGACGAACCGGCGCGCGTTGCGCTGCTGCAGCGCGAACTCGCGACGCCCAGGCCGCTGGTTTCCCCGCACCTCGCCTATGGCGAAAAGACGCGCGGCGAACTGGCCATCCTGCGCGCGGCGGCGGAAATCCACGCGCTTTACGGCCCAGCCGCGCTGCCGCACTACGTCATTTCCAAGGCCGCCAGCGTGTCGGACCTGCTGGAAGTGGCGCTGCTGCTCAAGGAAGTCGGCCTGTTCGCGCTTGATAAAGGCCTGGCGATGGATATCGTCCCGCTGTTCGAGACCATCGCGGACCTCGAGAATTCGCGCGACGTGATGAGCGCCGCCTTCGCGCTGCCTGCCTACCGAAAATGGGTGGCGGGCCGCGGCAACATCCAGGAAGTGATGCTCGGCTATTCCGACAGCAACAAGGACGGCGGCTACCTGACCGCCAACTGGGCGCTGCACAAGGCCGAGCGCGTGCTGGTGGAAGTGCATCGCGAGGCCGGCGTGCGCATGCGCCTGTTCCATGGCCGCGGCGGCACCGTCGGGCGCGGCGGCGGCCCCGCCTACGACGCCATCCGCGCCCAGCCCATGGGCGCCGTGGATGGCGCCATCCGCCTCACCGAACAGGGAGAAATCATCGGCAGCAAATACGCCGACCGCGATGTCGGCCGGCGCAACCTGGAGACCCTGGTGGCCGCGACGCTGGAGGCGAGTTTCGCGGGCGCCGCGACGGGCGCGCAGGACAAGCGCTTCGATCCGGTGATGGAATCGCTGTCGGAGCGCTCCTATGCCGCCTACCGCTCGCTGGTCTACGAGACGCCGGGCTTCGCCGACTACTTCCGCGCCTCCACGCCGGTCGCGGAAATCGCCGACCTGAACATCGGCAGCCGGCCCGCATCGCGCACCGCTTCGCAACGCATCGAAGACCTGCGCGCCATTCCCTGGGTGTTCAGCTGGAGCCTGTGCCGGCTCATGCTGCCCGGCTGGTACGGCTTCGGCACCGCCATCGAAACCTGGTGCGCAGAGCGCCCCGACGGCATGAAAATACTCGGCGACATGTACCGCGAATGGCTGTTCTTTCGCACCATCATCTCCAACATGGAAATGGTGCTCGCCAAGAGCGACCTCGCCGTCGCCTCGCGCTACGCCGACCTGGTGCCCGACGCAAAGCTGCGCGAAACCGTGTTCGGCCGCATCCGCGACGAATGGCACCGCACCGTCCAGACCGTGCAGTCGATCACCGGGCAGAAATCGCTGCTCGCCGACAACCCGGCGCTCGCGCGCTCCATCCGCGAGCGCCTGCCCTACCTGGATCCGCTCAACCACCTGCAGCTGGAGCTCTTGCGGCGGCACCGCAGCGGCCAATCGGATGACCGGGTGAAGCGCGGCATCCATCTCACCATCAACGGCATCGCGGCCGGCCTGCGCAACAGCGGTTAAGCGTCGTGGATCACACGCCGATGATGCAGCAGTACCTGCGCCTGAAAGCGCAGCATCCGGGCATCCTGATGTTCTACCGCATGGGAGATTTCTACGAACTGTTCTACGACGACGCCGAAAAGGGTTCGCGGCTGCTCGATCTCACGCTGACTTCAAGAGGTCAATCGGCCGGAACTCCGGTGAAGATGGCGGGCGTACCGGTGCACTCAGTGGAGCAGTACCTCGCAAAGCTGGTGAAGATGGGCGAGTCGGTGGCGATCTGCGAACAGGTCGGCGATATCGCAACCGCGAAGGGTCCTGTCGATCGGGCGGTAACGCGGATCGTGACACCGGGAACGCTCACGGACCCCGCGCTGCTGGATGAAAAATCCGAAAATGTCCTGCTGGCGATTCATCCGGTCAAAGCCGCCGTCGGGCTGGCGTGGCTGTCGGTCGCCAGCGGCGAGTTGCGGGTTGCGGAGATCGTCCCGCAATCGCTGGAAAACGAACTGCGCCGCATCGCGCCGGCCGAGATCCTGGCGGCGGACGGACTGGAACTGCCCGGCTATACCGTGACCCGCCTGCCGGCCTGGAATTTCGAATTAGAAGCGGGCAGGAAGCGCCTGCTCGAGCAGCTGGGCGCCGCCACCCTCGCCGGCTTCGGCGTGGAAGACCTGGAGCCGGCGATCGCCGCCTGCGGCGCGCTGCTGGATTACGCGAAGAAGACCCAAGGATCCGCGCTGGCGCACGTTTCGGCGGTGCGCGCCGAACGCGCAGGCGAGTACCTGCGCATGGACGCGGCGACGCGGCGCAATCTCGAAATCACGGAGACGCTGCGCGGCGAGCCCGCGCCGACGCTGTTCTCGGTGCTGGACGAATGCGCCACCGGCATGGGCAGCCGCATGCTGCGCCACTGGCTGCATCATCCCGTGAGAGATCACGGGGTTCTGGTTTCCCGCCATGACGCTGTCGAACTGCTTGGCGGGAAAAACCAGGGAATCAAAACCGTCCTGCGCCGCTTCGCCGACGTTGAGCGCATCGCTTCGCGCATCGCGCTGAAGAACGCCAGGCCGCGCGACCTTTCGGGCCTGCGCGAAAGTTTGGTCTTTCTTTCTGAATTACGGCCTGTCGTTCCTTCTTCCGCCGCCCTGTTGAAAAAGCTTCTGGAAGAACTGCAAACCCCGCAGGAATGCCTGCGGCTGCTGTCCGGCGCCATTGCCGCCGAGCCTTCGGCGATGGTGCGCGACGGCGGCGTGATCGCGGATGGATATTCCGCCGAGCTGGACGAACTGCGCGGCCTGCAGACGAACGCGGGCGCTTTCCTGATCGAGCTGGAAAAAAAAGAAAGAGACAGGACGGGAATCCCCAACCTCAAGGTCGCCTACAACCACGTCCATGGCTACTACATTGAGGTCACCCACGCGCAGGCGCAGAAAGTCCCCGACGACTACCGGCGGCGCCAGACCCTGAAGAACGCCGAGCGCTACGTCACGCCCGAACTGAAAGCTTTCGAGGACAAGGCGCTGTCGGCGCGCGACCGGTCGCTCGCGCTGGAGAAATCCCTCTACGACGCATTGCTTGAAAAGCTTGCGCCGCATGTCAAAACCCTGCAGCAGATCGCGCGCGCCCTCGCGCAGCTCGATGTCCTGTGCTGTTTTGCCCGGATCGCGGCGGCAAAGAACTATTGCCGGCCTGTTTTCACGAGCGAAATCTCGATTCAGATCGAAGCCGGACGGCATCCGGTCGTCGAATCTCTCGTCGATCCCTTCATCGGCAACGACTGCCGCCTCTCGGCCATCCGCCAGCTGCTGCTGGTGACCGGCCCGAACATGGGCGGCAAGTCCACCTACATGCGCCAGGTGGCGCTGATCGCGCTGCTGGCGCACACCGGCTGCTTCGTGCCGGCGCGCACGGCGACCATCGGCCCGCTGGACCAGATCTACACGCGCGTCGGCGCCTCGGACGACCTCGCGGGCGGCCGCTCCACGTTCATGGTGGAAATGACCGAGAGCGCCAACATCCTGCACAACGCCACCGCCTCCAGCCTGGTGCTGATGGACGAGATCGGCCGCGGCACGTCCACCTTCGACGGCCTCGCGCTCGCCTGGGCGATCGGCAAGTTCATCCTGGAAAAGAACAAGTCGCTGACGCTGTTCGCCACCCATTATTTCGAACTGACCCGCCTCGCGCTGGAATACAAATCCGCCGCGAACATCCATCTCGACGCCGTGGAGCACAAGGACGCGATCGTGTTCCTGCACGCGGTCGAGGAAGGCCCCGCCGACCGCAGCTACGGGCTGCAGGTGGCGGCGCTCGCCGGCGTGCCGAAGCCGGTGATCCGCCAGGCGAAAAAGTACCTGGAGATGCTGGAGCAACAGAGCCTCCAGCGAGATGGTCAAAATGATTTATTTTTCAGTACAAAAAAACAGGAAGCAGAACCCGAAAGCGACCCATTACGTGACGCCTTGCAGTCCATGAATCCGGATGAACTGACACCGCGCGAAGCGCTTGAACTTCTCTACCGGCTAAAAAAACTCTAGCGGCAGTCGGGCTGCGCGGCGATCCAGGCGCCGATCTCGCCGACCGCGCGGTTGGCTGCCCGCGCCAGTGCAGCCGCGCCGCTGGGCGCATCGGTCCCGGCGTTGCTCTCGGCCACAATGAACTGCTTCGGTTGCGCACCCGGCGACAACAGTACGCGCAATTCGATGCGCGCCGAACTCTCCGCCGGCGCGGAGAACACCTGGCTGAACTCCTGGATTTCGACCGCCAGCGTGCATTTCCCGGAACCCGGGCTCACTGCGCGCTGCAGCTGCTTGCGGAACAGGTCCGCCGGCGCGGCCGCCCAGCGGCTGCCGGCGTAGGGGCCGATTTCCGAGCCGCTGCGGTAGGCAAGGCGGTACTGCATGTCGCCCTCGTCGAAAGGCGCCACCGCGCGCACCGCGCCGATGTGCACCGCAGGCAGAGCGCCGGCCGGGGCGTCCAGCCCGAGATCGTAGGTGCGCGGCTCGGGCGCGGCGGCGCCGCCGCAGCCGCCGAGGGCCAGTATCAGGGAAAGCAATGCGCTGCGATTCATTTGAACCCCGGTTCGCCGGGCCCGGGCCTGCCGGGCTTGCGGCCGTAAATGAGACTCTGCGGGTCCCGGTCGAGCTGCAGGGAAAGGTGGCCGAAGCGCTGCGAGGTCCGGTCGAGCGATTCGGTGAGCGCGTTCACGCGCGGCAGAGTGTCTTCGTGCACCGATCCTGTCGCCGCGTGCGCCTCGTCCGACAGCTTGCCGACCTGGCCGACCAGTTCGCGCGTTTCCTTCAGCAGCAGTTGCGCCTCGCGCGTCAATTCCGGCAGCTGCCTGGCCGATTCGTTGATGCCTTCCAGCGACCCGGTGAGGAGGCGCCGATTGTCTTCCGAAAGCCAGGCCTCCGTGCGCGCGACGACCGCCGGCAGCCTCGCCGATGCCGATTCCAGGTTGGCGGAGATGCGCTCGAGCGACGCCAGCGTGGTGCCGATGCGTTTTCGGTTGTCCGGCGTCAGCAGCCCGTTCAGGCTCGCCATCAGCTCGCGCGCGTCGTGCATCGTCCCCTCGGCATCGTCCGAGATCGCGTCGAAGAATGAGGGCCTGAGCGGCAGATCGACAAAGCCGTCCGGGCCCTTCACCGCAGGCTGCATGTCCTTGAAATTATCCAGCAGGTGCACGTACGCAATTCCCGTGATGCCCTCGACGCCGAGCTGCGCGTAGGTACCGCGCGTCACCGGGATATTGCTGTCCACTTCGATGTTGACCAGGATGCGCCGCGGATCCTTGCTGTCCAGCGCGATCGAACTCACGCGCCCGACGCTGATGCCGCGGTAGCGCACCTGGGCTTCCGGGTTGAGCCCGGCGACGGGCACGGTGGAAACCACATGGTAGGCGGTGCGCGCGACCGGCACCTTGGCGAGCCAGTTCGCCCAGACCACGATGCACCCCGCGATGCCGAGCACGAACAGTCCGGTGATCAGTGCATAAGCCCTGCTTTCCATTACACGCGGCTTTCCATGTCGCCAGTTCCGGATGCTCGGTCGTGCTCCAAGGCACGGCGGCCCCGCTCTCCCCCGAAAAAGTTCTGCACGAATTTGTGGTCCATTCCCCGGACCGCGCTGAGCGTATCGCAGGCGATTATATGCTGCTCGGCGAGCACCGCGACCCGGTCCGTGAGCTCGAACAGCGTATCCAGGTCGTGGGTCACCATCACCACCGCGAAGCGGTGGTCTTCGCGCAGGCGCTTGATCAGCCGCACGAAGCCCTCGGAGCGGTCCGGATCCAGGCCCGCGGTCGGCTCGTCGAGGATCAACAGGTCCGGCGCCAGCGCCAGCGCGCGGGCGAGCGATACGCGCTTCACCATGCCGCCGGAAAGGTTGGCCGGCAGCAGCCTGCCGTGCCGCGGCTCGAGTTCGACCTGCGCCAGCTTGGTGTTGACGATGGCGCGGATGTCGTCCTCCGCGATCCCGCCCCGCTCGCGCAGCGGAAAAGCGATGTTGTCGTAGACGGTCAGCGCCGAATAGAGCGCGCCGTTCTGGAACAGCATGCCCATGCGCCGCCGCGCATCGCGCACCTTCTTGGGATTGGGGTGCTCCCAGTCGACGCCGAAGACGCGCACCACTCCCGCCGCCGGGCGCTTGAGTCCCAGGATGACGCGCACCAGCTGGGTTTTGCCGCTGCCCGATCCTCCAACCAGCGACATCACCTCGTCGCGCCGCACCTTCAGGTTCAGGTTGCGGTGAAGGACGGTACCCGCCCCGACGGTATTGGTCAGGCCCTCTATCTCTATGACGTACTGCCCGTCTTCTTCCGCCATCTCAGCCCACGTTCCTCAGCATGACGGCGAATATGGCGTCGAGAACGATCACGCAGGTGATGGACACCACCACCGAGCGCGTGACGCCGACCGCGAGGCTGTCGGTGTTGGGCAGCACGCGCAGCCCGTAGTGGCAGGCGACGAACGCCACCGCGAAGCCGAAAGCCACCGACTTGCCGATGCCGATCCAGAAGTTGACCACCTCGACCGCTTCGGGGAGCGCCTGCAGGAATGCGCCCGGCGTGATGCCCAGCGTGAATTGCGACACCAGCATGCCGCCCGCGAGCGCCGCGATGTCGGTGCAGAACGCGACCAGCGGCAGCGCGACGGCCAGCGCCAGCACCCTGGGCAGGATCAGGCGCGTGGTGACCGAAATTCCCATCACCGACAGCGCCTCCACCTCTTCGGTGACGCGCATCACGCCCAGCTGCGCCGTGATCGCGGACCCCGAGCGCCCGGCCGAGATGATCGAAGCGAGCATCGGCCCCAGTTCCCGGATCACGCCGACGCCGACGATGTTGATCACCAGCAGGTCGGCGCCATAGCGCTTCAGCTGCAGCGCCGACAGGTAGGTAAGCACGATGCCGACCAGGAATCCGACCAGCATCGTGACCGGCAGCGCGGTAACGCCCGCGCGGTAGATGCCCGCGGAGATTTCGCGCAGCGGAAATTCGCGCGGCCGGCGCAGCAAGTCCGCGAAGTCGAGCACCAGCTGGCCGAGGAGCGCGATGCCGTCGCGCAGGTGGATCGCCGCGTAGCCCGTTTCCTGTCCGGTCCAGACCACGCCCGCCAGCGGATCGAAAGGTTCGCGCTCCGCCGGCACCAGCATCCCCTGGCTCACCTGGCCCAGGATTTCGCGGTGGCGCTGCGACGCTTCCACGCTGGGAGCGCCGCGCAAGGCGTGCACAAGCCAGACCGCGCCCGCGTCGTCCAGCTCCCGCACGCCGGTGAGATCCCACGCGATGCGGCCGGGCGGCTGTTTTTCCAGTTCAGCGAGGCGCAGCGCAAGCTCGTCGCGCCGCTCCTTCATCCCGCTGAAGGTCCACATGCCGCTTGCCCGCACGCGGACCGGCACCGGCTCCTGCGCGAGGGTCTGGATCTCGAGCGCGGCTTCGGAACTCGGCATGTGCGCGCGAGTATACTCCGCGCGCCATGGAGGATCAGACCCGATCACTCGTCGATATTGGTGCAAATCTCACGCATCCGGCGTTCCACGGCGACCTGCCGGCGGTGCTCGAGCGCGCGCGCGAGGCGGGCGTCGGACAGATGGTGATCACCGGAACTTCGGTGCTCGAAAGCGCGAAGGCCTCCGGGCTCGCCAAGGACCATCCGGACGTGCTCTTTGCCACCGCGGGCATCCATCCGCACCACGCCAGCGAATGCGACGCGTCCACCATCCCCGCGCTGCGCGCGCTGGCGCAGCAGCCGCGCGTGGTGGCGATCGGCGAATGCGGCCTGGACTTCAACCGCAACTATTCGCCGCATCCCGACCAGGAAAAATGGTTCAGGGCCCAGGTGGAGCTGGCGATAGAGCTAAAAAAACCGCTGTTCCTGCATTCGAGAGATGCTTTTCCGGAATTTTCCGATTTGATAAAAACATATAAGAACGAAATGCCGAAGGCAGTCGCGCACTGTTTTACCGGCACGCCCGAGGAACTGCATTCCTATCTCGACCTGGGCCTGC
>Ga0070731_10000677_pt1 | contig 42075 bp, 39 predicted proteins | sample Coa_R1_2_FD_66448 | JGI IMG/M metagenome (GOLD analysis project Ga0070731, IMG submission 66448) | Surface soil microbial communities from Centralia Pennsylvania, which are recovering from an underground coalmine fire - Coalmine... | ecosystem: Environmental > Terrestrial > Soil > Unclassified ...
TACTTCTACGTGTGGCTCGATGCCCCGATCGGCTACCTGGCAAGCCTGAAGAACTATTGCGCGAAGAAAGGGCTCGATTTCGGCGAATTCGTAAAGCCGGGCTCCGGCGTGGAGATGGTCCACTTCATCGGCAAGGACATCATCTACTTTCACACCCTGTTCTGGCCCGCGATGCTCGAGTACTCCGGCTACAAGACGCCGGACCACGTTTACGCCCACGGCTTCATCGGCGTATCGGGCGAAAAAATGTCCAAGTCGCGCGGCACCGGCATCGACCCGCTGCGCTATCTCAATCTCGGCATGAACCCCGAGTGGCTGCGCTACTACATCGCCGCCAAACTTAACGCCGCTGTCGAGGACGTCGACTTTAATCCCGACGACTTCGTCGCGCGCGTCAACAGCGATCTCGTCGGCAAGTACGTGAATATTGCGAGTCGCATCGCGCCATTTCTTGCCAAGCACTTCGGCAATCAAATGCCAGAAATTCGCATGAGTTTATTCGGCGGCGTCGCGCCAGTAACCGCCGATACTGCCGGACTAACACTCGCCGTTGCTAACAGCAAATTGATAAAAAACTGGTTGGAAGAACGTGAGTTCGGGAAAGCTATTCGAGCAACCATGGAAGTTGCCGATGCCATCAACAAAGAAATAGATGGATTTAAGCCTTGGGCACTCGCCAAGGATGCGCAAACAAACCCCAAAGCAAAGGATAGTTTGGCTCAAATCTGTGCATCTTCAATTGCTGGATTTAAGCTACTAACAATCTTCCTTAAGCCGATTCTTCCCAAACTCTCTGAGGAAGCCGAGAAATATCTAAACTGCGCCCCCTTAACTTGGAAGGACGCTGAACTACCTCTTAGTATCGAAAAGTTTCTGCCGACTGGTCACAAGTTCGGACAATTTCGACCACTCTTAACCCGCGTCGAAGAGAAGCAGCTCGACGCGCTGTTCAACATCGAATCCGTGCCGCAGGTTACAGCACCGCAGCGGCACGCGGAAAAACAGCAACATGCAGCGAAGGAGCAATCCGTGAGCGACGGGACTATTTCGATAGACGATTTCAACAAGCTGGATCTGCGCGTGGCGAAGATCGTCAAGGCCGAGCATGTTGAGGGCGCGGATAAGCTGCTGAAGCTCACGCTGGATCTCGGTGGCAGCAGCCGCACTGTGTTCGCCGGCATCAAGTCGGCGTACGCGCCGGAGCAGCTGGAAGGCCAGCTCGCGGTGGTGGTCGCCAATCTGGCGCCGCGCAAGATGAAGTTCGGCGTCTCGGAGGGCATGGTGCTCGCCGCCTCGGGTGAAAGCCCCGGGATCTTTCTGATTTCACCGGCTTCGGGTGCGCAGCCTGGCATGCGCGTCAAATGATATTGATATTATAATGTCGTTGTAATACGCTACCGGCGTTCACCCGAGGAACGCCGATGGAAAACAAGACCGCCCGCTTCACCGTCCTGCTCGACCCGCGCAAGAAGCGCATTTTCGAAGAGATTTGCGCCGCGCAGGACCTGACCCCGTCCCAGGTGGTCCGGCAGCTGATTCGCGAATACGTGATCGCCAACGCCGGCGACCGCGAGCTGCCTGACTGGCTGTTCAAGGCGGTGGCAAAGAAGCGCGTGCGCGCATGAGCACTGGGGCCGCATGACGATGTCCGGCGCACCCGTGCACGAGGTGCTGGGCGTGGCCTGCGCCTGGCTGCTGATCGGCGCGCTGGGCCTGCTGCGCCCGGCCAGCGTCGACTGGACGACACGCTTCCTGTATCCCGCGGGCGCCGTCGCCGGGCTCGCCCTTGCCGCGATCGCGCTGTCCGCGATCTTCCAGCCCGCCGCTTCAGTCGTGCTGCCGCTCGGGCTGCCGGATCTGCCGTTCCACGTGCGGCTTGACGCGCTGTCCGCGTTCTTCCTGCTGCTGCTGGGTGCCGTATCGGCTGGTGTCTCGATCTACGCGTGCGGCTATTTCCGGCAGGCCCAGGGAACCTCGCTCGGACTCGTCTGCCTGTACTTCCACGTCTTCCTTGCCAGCATGGCGCTGGTAATGGTGGCGGACGATGCCTACTTCTTCATGGTGTCCTGGGAAACGATGGCGCTATCGTCGTTTTTTCTGGTGACAGTCGATCACGACCACGCGGAAATCCGCAAGGCGGGCTACCTCTACCTGCTCATCGCGCACCTTGGTGCGATCGCGATTCTGTTGTGCTTCGGCGCGCTGCAGGCCGGGACCGGCGACTATACCTTCGAGCACATGCGCGCGCTGCAACCCTCGGCGTCCTGGGCGACTGCGGCCTTCCTGCTCGCGCTGGTCGGCTTCGGCGCCAAGGCGGGTATCGTGCCGCTACACGTCTGGCTGCCCGAAGCGCACCCCGCCGCGCCTTCGCCGGTGTCCGCGCTGCTCTCGGGCGTGATGCTTAAGACCGCGATCTACGGGCTGATCCGCGTCACCTTCGACCTGATCGGTTCGCCGCTGTGGTGGTGGGGCGTGCTCGCGCTCGCGCTCGGGCTCGTTTCCGCGCTCGGCGGCATCGTCTTCGCCGCGGTGCAGATCGACATGAAGCGACTGCTCGCCTATTCGTCGATCGAGAACATCGGCCTCATTTTTGCCGGCCTCGGCCTGACCATCATCTTCCACGGCTTCGGCATGGGAGCGCTGGCGGCGCTCGCGCTAACTGCGACGCTCTTCCATTGCCTGAATCACGCCGTCTACAAGAGCCTGCTGTTCCTCTGCACGGGGTCGGTGCTGCACGCGACTCGCGAGCGCTCGCTCGGACGGCTGGGCGGACTGATCCGCCGCATGCCCTGGGTGGCGTGGTGCGCGCTCATCGGCACGATTGCGATCGCGGGGCTGCCGCCGTCCAACGGCTTCGCGTCGGAATGGCTGCTGCTGCAGGCCTTTCTCTTCACTCCCGGCCTGCCCCACGGCTACCTCAACATGCTGGTGCCGGTAGCCGCGGCCTCGGTGGCGCTGACTGCGGCGCTCTCGGGCTACGTGATGGTCAAATTTTTCGGCGTGGTGTTCCTCGGCCAGCACCGTGAAGCGCGCCTCGCCGAAGCGCAGGAAGCAGGTGTCTGGGAGCGCACCGGACTCGCGTGGCTGGCGGCCGCCTGCATATTCCTCGGCTTGGTTCCCGCAACCGCGATCGGATTGCTCGGCCCGATCACCCGCGCGCTTACCGGCCACGGCATCGGCAATCTCGCCCAAGGCTGGCTGTTCCTTGCGCCGATCAACGCCGAGCGCGCCAGTTACAGCCCGCTGCTGGTGTTCGCGGTCACGTCCCTCCTGGTAGCCGTCGCCTGGCTGGCGGTACGCGCTTTCTATCACGGGCGCGCGTGCCGCGCCGCGGCCTGGGGCTGCGGCTTTCCAGACCAGAACGCGCGCATGCAGGACACGGCCGAGGGCTTCGGCCAGCCCGTCCGGCACGTATTCGAGCCGTTCTTCCGCCTTGAGCAGCACGAACCGGCGCCCGACGACGCGAATCCGCGCTTCAGTTCTTCCGCCGAGGACCGGCTGTGGTACTGGATTTATCTGCCGATCGCGCGCGCCGTAGCCTATCTGACCGCGCTAGTGACCCTGTTGCAGCGCGGCCGTATCTCCGTTTACCTGGCCTACAGCTTCGTCACGTTGCTGGCCCTGCTGCTGTTTATCCGATGATCAGCCTGTCCGGCGTCGCAGCGCAATTCACCGAACTGGCGCTGGCAGTGCTGCTTGCGCCGCTGCTCACCGGCTGGGTCAACAAGTGTCGCGCCTGGCTGCAAAACAGGAGCGCGCCGCCGCTGCTGCAGCCGTATCGCGCGCTCAACAAGCTGTTCCAGAAGGAAGTGGTGCTCGCGCACAATGCCTCTCCGCTGTTTCGCGGTGCGCCGTACCTTATCTTCGGCTGCCTTTGCGCGGCGGCGGCGATCGTGCCGACACTCGGCACCGATTTGCCGCTGAATGCCGCTGCAGACGCGATCGCCCTCGTCGGTCTGCTAGCGCTGGCGCGCATGTTCATCGCGCTCGCCGGCATGGACATCGGCACGGCCTTCGGCACGCTGGGAGCGCGGCGCGAGATGCTGGTCGGCTTCCTCGCCGAACCCGCGCTGCTGATGGTGCTATTCACCGCCTCGCTAATCTCCAGTTCCACCTCGCTTACCACCATCGTCGACACCCTCGCGCACAGGGAATTCGTGATCTATCCCAGCATGGCGTTCGCCGGCGTCGCCTTCACCATGGTTTCCCTCGCCGAGAACGCGCGCATCCCGGTGGACAACCCGGCGACGCACCTGGAACTGACAATGATCCACGAAGCCATGGTGCTCGAGTACTCGGGACGGCACCTGGCGATGATCGAGTGGGCCGCCAGCCTCAAGCTGTTCGTGTATTCATGCCTGGGACTGGTGCTGTTCTTCCCATTCGGCATCGCAGGTGGCAGCGACTGGCTCGGCATCGTGCTCGCGCTGCCCGCCCTGCTTGCCAAGCTCGCGGCGGGCGGAGCGGCGCTCGCGCTGATCGAGATGCTGCTGGCCAAGATGCGGATCTTCCGGGCGCCCGAATTCCTCGGCACCGCGTTCCTGCTCGCCGTGCTCGCGATGCTGGTGCACGTCCTCCTGGAACGCTGAGATGCTGCAGCACTACGGCCCGCAACTCGTCAACCTGCTCGCCGCCGTGATGCTCCTGCTCGCGTTTGCGATGCTTGCGCAACGCCGGATCATGTCCCTCATAAATCTGTTCGCGGCGCAGGGCTTCACGTTGTTCCTGTCCACGATACTGGTCGCGTCGCTCACCGGTCAGGCTCATCTGTACGGTTCGGCGCTGCTCACGCTCGCGCTCAAAGTCCTCGCCCTGCCATGGATCCTGCACCGGCTGATTCGCCGGTTGAACGTCAAATGGGACGTGGAGACGCTGCTCAACATCCCGACCACCATGCTGTTCGGCATCGTGCTGGTGATACTCGCCTTCAACCTCGCGTCGCCGCTCTCCCTGCTGGCTGGAACGGTGACCAAATCAACGCTGGGGATCGCGCTGGCCTGCGTGCTGCTTTCGTTCCTGATGATGATCACGCGCTCCAAAGCCGTGCCCCAGGTCATCGGCTTCCTGGCGATGGAGAACGGCCTGTTTTTCGCCGCCACCGGGGCCGTCTACGGGATGCCGATGGTGATCGAGTTCGGTATCGCCCTGGATGTGCTCGTCGCCATGCTGATCCTCGGCATCTTCTTTTTCCAGATTCGCGAGCGCTTCGATTCGCTGGATACGCGCCACCTCGAACGGCTGAAGGACCAGTGATGCCGGCCGAGATGCTGCTGCTGCTCGTCAGCCCCCTCGCCGGAGGTCTGGCGCTCGCGCTGGTGGGACACCGACCACGCGCCGCCGAAGTCAACGCAGCGTTCAGCACGACCACCTTCGCGGCGGCGGCGGCCCTGGTGACGCGCGTGGTCGCCGACGGGCCCTTCGATGCATTTCACCGCCAGTTCTTCGTCGACCCGCTGAATGTGTTCCTGGTCGCGCTCACCGCGTTCGTCGGCATGACCACGGCGCTCTTCTCGAGACCCTACATGCGGGTCGAGCGCCAGCACGGTCGGGTATCCGACGGCGGCATGCGCCTGTACCACAGCATGTACCAGACGTTCACCTTCACTATGCTGCTCGTGCTCACCACCAACAACCTCGGCATCATGTGGGTGGCGATGGAAGCAGCGACGCTGACCACCGTGCTTCTGGTGGCGCTGTACCGGACCCATGCCTCGCTCGAAGCGGCCTGGAAATATTTCATCCTGTGCGGCGTCGGCATCGCCCAAGCACTGCTCGGCACCATCCTGGTGTACTTCGCATCCGAGAAAATTCTCGGCGCCGGGACAGGGGCGCTGCTCTGGACGCAGCTGGACTCCGTCAAGGGCCGGCTTGAGCCCGGCATCATATCGATCGCCTTCGTGTTCCTGCTGGTCGGCTACGGCACCAAGGTAGGCCTCGTACCGCTACACAACTGGCTGCCCGACGCACACGCCGAGGGCCCGACCCCGGTTTCCGCCGTGCTTTCCGGGCTGCTGCTCAACGTTGCGCTGTATGCGCTGATCCGCTTCAAGGTCATCACCGACGGCGCGCTCGATCGGCCGTTCGCGAGCCACCTGCTGATTGGGTTCGGCCTGCTCTCAGTCGCGGTCGCCGCCCTGTTTCTTTCCCGGCAGCGCGACGTCAAGCGCATGTTCGCCTATTCTTCGATCGAGCACATGGGCCTGATCACCTTCGCCTTCGGGCTGGGCGGGCCGGTGGCGAGCTTCGCCGGACTGCTACACATGACGATGCACTCGCTCACCAAGAGCGCGATCTTTTTCGCTGTGGGGCACGCGACGCAGAAAGCCGGAACCCAGTTTATGGCCGATATCCGGGGACTGATCCGCCTGAGTCCGACCGTCGGCTGGGGCCTGACGCTCGGGACGGTCGCCATCCTGGGGCTGCCCCCATTCGGCGTCTTCGCGAGCGAGTTCCTGATCCTCACACAGGCTATCGCGCAGGCGCCCTGGGCGGCGCCGATCCTGCTCGCGTCGCTCGGCATCTCGTTCGCCGCGATTTTCGGCAAAGTCCAGCCCATGGTCTTTGGCGAGGCTAGCGTGGCCCGCCTGCCGCACCGGCCCGCGCTGCTGCCCGTTTTCGCGCATCTGCTGCTGGTTCTGATGTTCGGCTTATACATGCCCCCCTACCTTGCCGGCTGGTATCGCCAGGCTGCCGCGCTGATCGGATAGCACCATGCATTTACCCGTCGCCGGACTGAAAACGGAATCCCTGCCCGGCGCGACGCCTGCCTGGCGCGTACGGTGCGATGCTGGCCAGTGGCTCGAGGCCTGCGAGGCGGTAGCGGCTGCCGGGGGACGATTGGCGGCGCTCTGGGCCAGCGACGAGCGAGATTTGCATGGCGGCTATTCGGCGCACGCGCTGCTGGTCGCCCATGAGGGCCTGCTTTGGCTGGAACTCCCCGTCGCCGATGCGGCGACCGGCTATCCGGATTTGTCTGCCACCTTTCCATGCGCCAAGCGCATGCAGCGCGCCGCTTTCGACCTGGTCGGCCTCGGCGCGCTTTCGCGGGCCGGTACGCGCCCCGACGCTCGCGGCTGGCTTCGCCACGGCGCATGGACCGTCGATACCCACCCGCTATGCCGCGACTTGGCGCTCGATGAGCGCCTCGCGCCCGGCGATCCGCGCTACGCGTTTGTCGCGGTGGAGGGAGACGGCGTGCACGAGATCGCGGTCGGGCCCGTGCACGCGGGGATCATCGAACCGGGACATTTCCATTTTTCCGTGGTCGGCGAGCGCGTGCTGCGTCTGGAGCAGCGCCTGGGATACAAGCACAAGGGCATCGAAAAGCGCTTCGAATCGCTCTCGCTGGCCGAAGGCGCGCGGCTCGTCGGTCGCGTTTCCGGGGACAGCACGGTCGCCTATGCATGGGCGTACGCGATGGCGCTCGAAAGCATGGCGCACGCACAGCCGGGCGCGCGCGCGCTGCGCCTGCGCGCGCTGCTTCTCGAGCGCGAGCGCGTCGCCAATCACCTTGGCGACCTCGGGCACATCGGCAACGATGGCGGGCTCGCCGTCGGGCTGGCGCAATTTTCGCGACTCAAAGAGGACCTGCTGCGCACCAACGCCGCTCTGTTCGGCCACCGCTACCTGATGGATCGTGTCGTTCCCGGCGGGGTCGCGATCGATATCGACGACCGGGGTTCAGAGCGGATCCTCGCCGAAGCCGATCGGCTGGAGGCCGAACTGCGAATCATGCGCGCGATCTACTACGACCACGCCGGCCTGCAGGACCGGTGCATCGGCTGCGGCCGGCTGGCGCCGCGGACCGCGGCGTTACTGGGCGTGGTCGGGCTCGCCGCGCGCGCGAGCGGACATGCCATGGACGCGCGCGCGTATCCCGGCTTCGCACCCTATGATGAATTCGCGCCCGAAATCGCCTCGCACCGCAACGGTGACGTTGCCGCGCGCATCGTGGTTCGATTCGAGGAGATACTGGCATCGCTGCAGCTCGAGCGCAGGCTGCTGCAAGGCATGCCCGCGGGTTCGACGCGGATCCCGTTTGCCGAGCCGCCGGCCGGCGCCTGCGGCCTCGGCTGGGTCGAAGGCTGGCGCGGCGAAGTCCTGATTGCGCTGCAGGCCGGCGCCGACGGACGGGTGCGACGCTGCCATCCGCACGATCCTTCCTGGCAGAACTGGCCCGCGTTGGAATACGCGGTGCTCGGCAACATCGTTCCGGACTTTCCGCTGATCAATAAGTCCTTCAATCTTTCCTACGCCGGCGCCGACCTCTAGTCATGTACAAGATCCTGCTCCAGATCGCGCGTACAGGCATCCGCACCGAAAAACCGCGGCCTGCCGACGCTGCGCTGCGCGCACTCGCCCCGCGCCTGAGCGACGACGTACTCGGCCTGCTGGGCCGGGCCCTTGCGATACGCCACGTGGACGCCGGCTCGTGCAACGGCTGCGAACTCGAGATTCACGCCACCACCAACCCCTACTACAACCTCGAGGGCCTCGGCATCAGGTTCGTTGCCAGTCCACGGCACGCTGATCTGCTGCTGGTGACCGGGCCGGTTTCGCGTAACATGGAAGAGGCACTGCGCCGGACCTTTGATGCGATGCCCGGACCGAAACTGGTGGTTGCCATCGGCGACTGCGGTTGCGACGGTGGGGTATTCGGCGAAAACTACGCCAGCCGCGGACGCGTCGCCAACGTAATTCCGGTCGACATCGCGGTCCCGGGCTGCCCGCCCGAGCCGGCTGCGATTGTGCAGGGAATATTGACCGCCGTGACGTCAGCGACTAGGGCTTGAGGTACGCAAAACCCTCTTTTTGCTGCAGCCGGGTGATCTCGGCGACGCCAGACGGAACGAAGGTCGCGTAGGAGATGAACTGTTCCCGCGTCAACTTGCGGTTGCGCAGCGTGATCTCGCAAACATCGAACTGCACGCCGCGCTGCACCAGCTGCTCCACCAGGTCTTCGTACTTGTTGCCGTTGGCGTCCTTCGCGCCCTTCATCATGAAATCGACGCCGAGCGCATGCGATACCACCACGATCTTCGCTGTTGGATTGACTTCGAGCTGGTTGTTTATGTTGCGCAGGCCGTTGGTCGCCTGCGGCAAGCCTTCGCTCAGGTGGTAGACGACTTTGTCCGGCTGCGTGCTGCCGCCGCCGCCCGACCCGGCGCAGGCGGCGAGCGCGAGTGCGGCCAGCGCCGTCGTCAGGAGCCCGCCGAAGCGCATTTATCCCCGGCCGCCGCAGGCCGCCGGCATGGAGGCGTTCGGATAGCCCCGGCAGGACCAGTCGACCTTGCCGCCTTCCAGTTTCGGCGTCACCGAGATCTCGATGGCGTTCTTCTCGTTCCAGCCGCGGATCGCGCCGTTGATCTCGACGATCCATTTCAGTTCGCCGACTTTGGCGTCGCTCTTTGGGGCAGCCTTGATGTCTTTTCCGGAGCCGGAAAGATTGCCCGCCTTCTCCGCCACGGCAGCCACCTGCGGCTTGAGCGCGTCCGCGCCCGTGATGAGCGCCTGCGCCGCCTCCTTGGCTTCCGAGCCCGACATGCCGGGCAGAACCCAGGCCACGGCGATGAATCCCGCGAGGGCAAGTCCGGCGATGACGAGAAGTACGGTGCGCATATAGTGTCCCCGTGATGCTTTCGGCGCACTTTACCACGGCAGAAGGGCGGATTCAGCGCCGCGGGGAAGGCAAAATTCGGTCATGAACGTTACGCGCCACCTGCGCATCGCCGGCCGCGTGCAGGGCGTCGGCTACCGGGACGCGCTACGCCGCGAATCCCTCGCAAACGGCGTTTCCGGGTGGGTGAGGAACCGGCGCGACGGCACTGTCGAGGCGGTTTTGCAGGGCCGGCCCGAAGCGGTCGACGCGGTTTTCGCCTGGGCGCGGCGCGGCCCGCCAGCCGCGCGCGTCAGCGGCATCGAAGCGCAGGCGGCCCAGGGCGAGCACGACCGCGCCTACAACGGTTTCGACAGCCTGCCCACGGCCTAGCTACCCGCAGTCGCGATTTCCGATACTTCCGCCGTTGCTGTTGCAGCGCAGCGGGCGCCGTGAAAAAAATGCGCCTGACGACAACTGCAACCGGAGACCGCCATGTTCGCCACGCTGACGCTTCCCGCCGCTTATGACCCCGGCATGCCGCAACGCGCACCGACCATCCGGGTGCGCTCCGCCGACGACCTGCGCAACGCGCTAAGGCAGGCGCGCGCGCACGTCGTAAAGCTGGACGGCACAGGCATGGACCGTGTGCTGCGCATGGATACCGCGCGCGGCCTGATCGAACTCCAGGCCGCGACGCCCTGGACTGAACTCGCCCGGTATCTGGCGCCGCACGGCGTCGCCATCGACGCCTATGCCCGAACACCGGGCCTCCCTGCGACGGTCGGCGAGTCGGTGTCTCAGGCGGCGGCCGGACCGGACGGGCTGCCCGTATCAGCGCACGTGGCCGCCATCACGCTGTTTACCTCCGACGGAGAACTGCGGCGCACCGACCGCGATACAAACAGCGAGCTGTTTCGCCTCACCGTCGGAGGTCAAGGCGTGGTAGGTGTGATCTACAGTGTCACTTTGTCGATTGAATCCCTGCAGCACAGTGCCGCCGGTGCGGTAACGCCGGTCGAGTTGTGCCTGGAAGAACCGTCAGCGCCGCCGGCACACGAGTGCGCCATCGAATGCCTGGTGCCGCCTGCGGCGCTGGACGCCTACCTGAAGGACATCCGCTCGCTGGCGGAGGAAAGAAGGCTGGCCCTGAACGGCATCACGGTGCGCCGCTACCGGGCCGACGCCCATTCTTTCCTGCGCTGGGCACAGCAGGAATGGGCCGGCGTCAAGGTGCGCTTCGGCGTCAAAACGACGATAGGCGCGAGCGTGGCCGCGGCCGAAGTGCGCCGCGCGCTGCTCGCCGCAGCTTTGGCGCACGGTGGCGCGTTCCCGATCCGCGACCTGCGCGACGCCACGCGCCGGCAACTGGAGGCCTGCTACCCGATGATCGCGGGTTTTCTCGCGGACAAGCGGCGCGGCGATCCTGCGGAACGGCTGCAGAACGCCTGGTACCGGAGCCTGCTGGTGACGATGCGCAGCGAATCCTGCGAGGTGCGCTGGACCCCAAGCCAGGGTGCTGCATGACACGACGCGGCGCTCAAGGCGCCGCGTTGCCATACTGGAACTGCACCGCCTCTGGAGACAGCCACGACGACAGTTCCCCGAGCAGCAGGTCGTCCGGCCGGACCCGCCAGGCGTCTCCCAGGGCGACATCGCAGCTCCCGCCGTCGTTTTCGTAGTGGACCAGCACCGGACATCCGGCTTCGCCCGCGGCACGGTAGGGCGCCAGCAGGTCCATCAGACGCTTCGGATCCCGCTTCTTGTCCGTGCCGCCGTTCATGGCGATCCTGAGCCGCGCCGAGAACCGCGTCCGCATCGCCTGCAGGTCCAGCAGATCCTCGGCCGTCACGCGCAGCCCGTTGATGAATTCGTCGCGCTGCACCTTGCCCTGCACCACGAGCAGGCGGTCTTCCTTCATCTTGTCGCGGTGCTTCTCGAACAGTTCGTTGAACACCGAGAGTTCCAGCTGCGCCGTGCCGTCATCCAGCATCACCATCATCATCCGGCCGCGCCGTGTCATCTGCACGCGCGCCGCGGATACCACGCCCGCGACCCAGACCCGTTCGCCTGCGGTGGAAAGTCGGTTCAGCGGTGTGCGCGGAAATCCCTTCAGCTCGCGTTCGTAGACCGAGAACAGGTGTCCCGAGAGGCAATAGCCGAGCGCCGCCTTTTCCTCGGTGAGATGCTGCTTCAGATCCCAGGGCCTGGCATCTACCAGCACCAGCCCGGCCGTATGCGACGCCTCGCCCTCGCCGAACAGGCTGCTCTGCGACGCGGCGCGCTCGGCCTGCTCGGCGGCATCGATCGCACGGCCGGCAGACGCGAGCAAAGCGGCGCGGTTGGGATTGATGCCGTCGAAGGCACCGGCCCGCACCAGCGCCTCGATGCAGCGCCGGTTCACCAGGCGTTTGTCGACCCGGTGGCAGAAATCGAACAGGTCGGTGAACGCGCCGGCGCTTTTTCCTTTCTCACGCGCTTCGACGATCGAATCGATCGCGGAACGGCCGGTGCCGCGCACCGCGCCCAGGCCGTAGCGCACCGTCTTCTGGTCGACCGGCACGAAACGGTGGCCGGAGGCGTTGATGTCGGGCGGCAGGACCGTGAGGCCGTTCGCCACCGCGTCGTCGCGGAACTGGCGCACCTTGTCGGTATCGTCCATCACCGCCGACATGTTTGCCGCCATGAATGCGGCGGCATGGTGCGTCTTCATGTACGCGGTCTGGTAGGCGAGCAGCGCGTAGGCCGCGGCGTGCGACTTATTGAAGCCGTAGCCGGCGAATTTCTCCATCAGATCGAACAGCTGCATCGCCCTGTTGCGCTGCAGGCCGTTCTTCTGCGCGCCGGTGACGAAGATGTCGCGATGCGTCGCCATCTCGTCGGCCAGCTTCTTGCCCATCGCGCGCCGCAGCAGGTCCGCGCCGCCAAGCGAGTAACCGCCGATCACCTGCGCAATCTGCATCACCTGCTCCTGGTACACCATGACGCCGTAAGTGGGCGCGAGGATCGGTTCCAGGCGCGGATCGACGTAGTCGATGCGCTGCTTGCCCTGCTTGCAGGCGACATAGTCCGGGATCAGCTCCATCGGGCCCGGACGGTACAACGCCACCAGCGCGATCACGTCCTCGAAGCGCGTCGGCGGCGCCTGCTTGAGCAAGTCGCGCATGCCGCGAGATTCAAACTGGAACACCCCGGTGGCGTTGCCCGAGGCGAGCATGGCGTAGGCCGCCTTGTCGTCCAGCGGCAGCGCCTCGATGGAGAAGTCCTTCAGTCCCATCGAGCGCACGTAGCGCTCGGCCCAATCGAGCACCGTCAGCGTGGTGAGGCCGAGGAAGTCGAATTTCACCAGCCCGATCGCCTCGACGTCGTCCTTGTCGAGCTGGGAGATCACGTGCGTGGCGCCTTCGGCGGCGTACAGCGGGCAGAAGTCGGTCAGCTTGCCGGGCGCAATCAGCACGCCGCCCGCATGCATGCCGACGTTGCGCGTCAGGCCCTCGAGCTTCTCCGCGAGTTCGAGCAGGTCGCGCACCTCTTCTTCCTTCTTCTCGCGCTGCGCAAGCAGCGGCTCCATTTCGCGCGCGTCCTGCAGCGTGATGTTCTTGCCGGGCTGCACCGGCACCAGCTTCGCGATCTGGTCGCAGAAATTGTAGCCGAGGTCGAGCACCCGGCCGGTGTCGCGCAGCACGGCGCGCGCCGCCATGGTGCCGAAGGTCGCGATCTGCGAAACCGAATCTTCGCCGTATTTCCTGCGCACGTAGTCGATCACACGATCGCGGCCGTCCTGGCAGAAGTCGATGTCGAAGTCGGGCATCGACACGCGCTCCGGGTTGAGGAAGCGCTCGAACAGCAGGTCGTACTTCAGCGGATCCAGGTCGGTGATGCCGAGCGCATAGGCGACCAGCGAGCCCGCGCCCGAGCCGCGTCCCGGCCCGACCGGCACGCCGTTCGACTTCGCCCAGTTGATGAAATCGGCGACGATCAGAAAGTAGCCCGCGTAGCCCATCTGCGCGATGGTCTTGATCTCGAACGCAAGGCGCTCGCGGTAGCGGGGTATTTCTTCGCCCCTGAGATGCAGCTTCTCGATTCTCCGAGACAGTCCTTTTTCGGCCTCGCTGCCCAGAAAAGCGTCGAGGGAAACCCCCTTGGGCGTGGGAAACGCCGGCAGGCGGCTCCTGCCGAGCTCGATCTCGAGATTGCAGCGGCGCGCGATCTCGACCGCATTCTCGAGCGCTTGCGGCACGTCGGCGAACAGTTGCGCCATTTCTTCCTGCGACTTGAAATACTGGTCCGGCGCGAACAGCTTCGGCCGCCGCTGGTCGCCGAGCACATAGCCCTGCGAGATGCAGACGCGCGCTTCATGCGCCTTGAAATCGTCGGCTGAAATGAACTGCACGGGATGGGTCGCCACCACTGGAAGCCGGAGTTTTACCGCCAGCGCGAGCGTGGCCCCGACCAGCTGCCCGTGGCCGGCGCCGGTGCGCTGCACTTCGAGGTAGTAGCGCCCCGGAAAAAGCTTTGCCCAGGCCGCGGCGAGTTTTTCGGCCGCCGCCGCATTGCCCGAATCGAGCGCGTGGCCGACGTCCCCATCAGCAAAGCCGGACAGCGCGATCAGCCCCTCGGTGTCCTCCTCGGCGAACCAGGCCATCGCGAGCTCGGCGCGGCCCCGGTACTGATTCCTGAGCCAGGCTCGCGAGAGCAATTCGGACAGCCGGTGGTAGCCGGTGCGCGAAGCGCAGAGCAGCAGCGCGCGAAAAGGCTTGTCGCGGTCGCCGCCATTCTGCATCCAGCAGTCGACGCCGACGATGGGCTTTACGCCCGCGGCGCGAGCCGCGGTGTAGAACTTCACCATACCGAACACGTTGCCCGCGTCGGTCAGCGCCAGCGCCGGCATGCCGCCGGCCTTCGCTTTCGCCACCGCCTCGTCGATGCGGACGATGCCGTCCGACACCGAGTACTCGCTGTGCATCCTCAGGTGAACGAAACGTGGAGCGGACATGGCAGTCGTCAAAAGTTTACCATCGGCGGATGCGGACTCCGGCATTGTTTTCGCTCTTCGCGGGCGCCACTTTCATCGCGCTGTCCCCGATCTGGGTGCGCATCTCGGACGTAGGCCCGACTGCGAGCGCGTTCTGGCGCGTTTTCCTTGCGGTACCTCTGCTCTGGGTATTATTTTTTTCAGTAAAAACAAAAGAAAGAAAAATCCTGCCGCCGCCATGGCGCTACATGCTCGCGGCCGGAATCGCCTTTGCCGGCGACCTCGCGTTCTGGCATTGGTCAATCCGGTTTACCTCGGTCGCCAACTCGACGCTGCTGGCGAACCTGGCGTCGATCTTCGTCACGCTGGCGGCCTGGCTTCTATGGCGGCTGCGGCCGAGCGCCATGTTCCTGGCGGGGCTCGCGACGGCCCTGGCCGGCGTGGCCCTGCTTGTGCGCGCAAGCCTGGGCGCCTCCCCCGGCGCGCTGCTCGGCGACGGCCTGAGCGTGGTGACCGCGATGTTCTACGCCTGGTACCTGCTTTCGGTGAAGGAAGTACGCGACCGCGGCGGCGCCACGCTCCAGCTGATGGCCGTGACGACCACGATAACCGCCGCCATCCTGTTTCCCGTGGCGCTCGCTTCGGGCGAGGCGCTGCTGCCCGGAACGCCGGCCGGCTGGCTGACGCTGCTTGGCCTGGCCTGGATTTCCCATACCGCCGGGCAGGGCCTGATCGCGTATGCGCTCGCGCACTTGCCTGCGGCGTTCTCGTCGGTCGGGCTGCTGTTCCAGCCGGTGATGGCTGCACTGTTCGCGTGGGCGCTGCTCGGCGAGTCGCTCTCCACGCTGCAGATCGCCGGCGGCATGGTGGTACTCGCCGGAATCCTGCTTGCCCGGCGCGGAGCGCCAAAAACACCCTAAACGTAGTATTGTTCGGCTTCGTCCCGTGGCGCCGGGAGTCCGCCGGCACCCATAATTGCGAACTCGCAGCGCTAGCGCTGCACCACCTGAGCCTTCAGAGAATGACCGAAGAATTTCTCATGGATGAGGTCACCGATCTCATCGCCAGCGTCGAGATGCACCGCAAGGAAATAGAAAGGGAGTCCGGCCTGGAGGCGTCGCGCAGCTATGCCCTGCGCCGGCTGCAGGAAGCCCTTCAGAAGGAACAGGAAGCCGCGCAGCTGGACGGCTCCAGCCCCGTGCGCGCTGCCACGGCCGAAGCGCTTGCCATCGAGATCCGCAGGGTCGGGTCGCTGTCGCGCGCCGCGAGCCAGCGCCCGCAGCAGCGGGGCGGCCGGCCACAGCAGCCGCAGAACCAGCAGCGCCGCCAGGACCAGCGCCATCCCCCGAAATCCAGGGGCAGGCGGACGATGGGCCGCAATTCCGGCCGCTAGGTCGAGGCTGGGCAAAGCTGGTCAAGGATATCGGGCTGCAGCCAGAGTGAATCGCATGACAGTCTACAGTACGATCGCCTCCGGCTCGCCCGCGTTGCCGGCCTCGACGAAGCCGATTTCGTAGGCGAGTTCCCCTTCGCGCTTGAGCAGCATGGTCGCGGTGGCGGCATGCTCGCGCGCAACCGCGATCACCATGCCGATGCCGCAGTTGAAGACGCGGTGCATTTCGTCCTCGGCGATATTGCCGTTCTGCTGCAACCAGGTGAACAGCTGCGGTCGCGGCCACATCCTCTTCCTGAGCACTGCGCGCATGCCCTGCGGCAGCATGCGCGGAACGTTGCCGATGAGCCCGCCGCCCGTGATGTGGGCGAGGCCTTTTACCTGCACCGCCGCCATCAGCTTCAGCAGCGGCTTGACGTAGATCCGGGTCGGCTCCATCAGCGTGTCGGCGAGGTCGGAATTGGGCTTGTCGTCGCCCAGGATGCGGCGGATCAGCGAATAGCCGTTCGAATGCGCGCCGCTGGAGGCGAGCCCCAGCAGCGCGTCCCCCGGCGTGATGGATTTGCCGTCGATGATGCGATCCTTTTCCACCACGCCGACGCAGAAGCCCGCCAGATCGTATTCGCCTTCCGGGTACATGCCGGGCATCTCGGCGGTCTCGCCGCCAATCAGGGCGCAGCCCGCATCGCCGCAGCCCTCGGCAATACCGCGGATCACCTGAACCGCGACGCCTTTGTCCAGCTTGCCGCATGCGAAATAGTCGAGGAAGAACAACGGCTCAGCGCCCTGCACGACGACATCGTTCACGCTCATCGCGACCAGGTCGATGCCTACCGTACTGTGGCGCCCCAGCAGGAAGGCGAGCTTGAGCTTGGTGCCGACGCCATCGGTCCCGGAAACAAGCACCGGCTGCCGGTATTTTTCCGGGATGCTGCACAGCGCCCCGAAACCGCCGATCCCCGCCATCACCTCCGGGCGCATGGTGCGCCGGGCGAACGGCTTGATCGCTTCGACGAGCGCGTCCCCGGCGTCGATGTCGACGCCCGCGTCGCGGTAGGAGAGGGGTTCCGGCATGGCGGTTAAAATGATGTCTTTTCAGCAATTTTACGATGAAGCAGCTCGCGCTGGGCATTTCGCCACCCCCGCAGCCCACGCTCGAGAACTTCGTGGCCGGCGCCAATGCCGAGCTGCTGGCGCGCCTGCGCGAGTTCCAGGCGGGCGGATTCCCTGACGCCATCCTTTACCTATGGGGCGAAACAGGATCGGGCAAAAGCCATCTGCTGCGCGCCTGCGCCGGCCCGACCATCGTGGACGATGTCGAAACGCTGGACGAAACCGCCCAGATCGGACTTTTCAACGCCATCAACGAAGCGCGGCAGTCTGGCGGCAAAGTATTGGTCGCCGGCAACGCCCCGCCCGCGCAGCTTGCGCTGCGTGAAGATCTGAAATCCCGGCTCGCCTGGGGCCTCGTGTATCAGGTCAAGACGCTCACCGACGAAGAGCGCGCCATATTCCTGCGCGGCGAGGCCGAACGCCGCGGCATGCGCGTTCCCGAGGAAGTCATCAGCTACCTGCTGACGCATGTGCGGCGCGACCTGCCCACGCTCATGGCGATTTTCGAAGAACTGGACAGGAATTCTCTTGAAAGCCGCCGGCTGATCACCTTGCCCCTGGTAAAAGAAACCCTGAAAGCGCTGGAAGGATGAATCTTACGGTCAAGGAACGCTCGGCATGAACCTCGCGTTGTTCGACCTCGACAACACGCTGCTCGCCTGCGACAGCGATTACGAGTGGGGCCAGTACCTGGTGGACCAGGGTGCGCTCGGCCGCGCCGAGTACGAGGCGCTGAACGCCGCTTTCTACGAGCAATACAAGGCCGGCACGCTCGACATTCACGAGTTTCTCGGCTTCGCGCTGCGTCCGCTGGCCGAGCACGCGCCCGAGGACCTCGCGCGCTGGCACGCCGGGTTCATGGCGGCGCGCATCCGCCCTGCGATGAGCGCGCCCGCGAAGGCGCTCGTACGCCGGCACCTGGGCGCGGGCGACCTGTGCGCCATCGTCACGGCGACCAACAGCTTCGTTACCGCCCCGATCGCGCGCGAATTCGGCGTGCCGCACCTGGTGGCGACGGAGCCAGAGCGCGTGGCGGGCCGGTTCACGGGCCGCGTCGCCGGTATCCCATGCTTCCGCGAGGGCAAGATCGCACGCGTCGAGGCCTGGCTCGCGGGCCAGGGGCACAGCCTGCAGGAATTCGCCCGCAGCAGCTTCTACAGCGATTCGCAGAACGACCTGCCGTTGCTCGAGCGCGTCTCGCACGCGGTGGCCGTCGACCCGGACGCGAAACTGGCCGCCGAGGCCGGGCGCCGCGGCTGGCCCGTGATTTCCCTGAGATAATCCCGGCCGGCAATGATCAAACGCTTCATCCGCCGCGTGCTCGGCCTCGAAACCAGGGGACCGCAGCGCGTTCCGCAGGCGCGCCACGGCGTGACGCGAAGCACGATCAGCAGCAGCGCGCTCAAGGTCTGCGACGTGCTCGCCGAGCGCGGCTACGCCGCCTATGTGGTGGGTGGCGCGGTCAGGGACGTCCTGCTCGGCATCACGCCGAAGGACTTCGACGTCGCCACCGACGCGCGGCCCGAGCAGATCAAGCCGCTGTTTCGCCGCGCCCTGGTGATCGGCAGGCGCTTTCGCCTGGTACACGTGATGATGGGCCCCGAGACGATCGAGGTATCCACCTTCCGCGCGGCGGACAACAAGAGTTCGGAAAAGGACGAGCACGGCCGCGTGCTGCGCGACAACGTTTTCGGCACCATGGAAGAGGACGCGCGCCGCCGCGACTTCACCGTCAATGCGCTCTACTACGATTGCAAGACCGGCGAGGTGATCGACTTCCACGACGGCCTCGCCGATCTGAAAAAGCGCACCCTGCGCGTGATCGGGGACCCGGAGACCCGCTTCCGCGAAGATCCCGTGCGCATGCTGCGCGCCGTGCGGCTGGGAGCAAAGCTCGGCCTGCGGATCGACAGTTCGACGCGCGCGCCGATCAAGCGCCTCGCGCCGCTGCTCGAGCACGTGCCCCCGCCGCGGCTGTTCGAGGAGATGCTCAAGCTGCTGCTCTCGGGCCATGCCAGCGCCTGCCTGCGCCAGTTGCGCAACGAGGGCCTGCACAAGGGGCTGCTGCCGCTGCTCGACGTGATCCTGGATCAGCCGCTCGGCGAGCGCTTCGTCACGCTGGCGCTGGCGCAGACCGACGAACGCGTGCGCGCCGACCGGCCGGTATCCCCCGCCTTCCTGTTCGCCGCGCTGCTCTGGCACGAGGTGCTGGCAGCGTGGAAGCTGCACGAAAAGCGCGGTGAGCGCCGCATCCCGGCGCTCGAGCGGGCGATGGACGAGGTGCTGGACGCGCAAAGCGGCAAGCTCGCCATCACCCGCCGCCTGACGGCGACGATGCGGGAGATCTGGTCGATGCAGCCCCGGTTTGAGGAGCGCTCCGGGCAGCGGCCCTGGCGGCTGCTCGAGGCCGAGCGCTTCCGCATGGCCTACGACTTCCTCGCGCTGCGCGCGCAAAGCGGCGAAGTGCCGGCCGAAATCGAAACCTGGTGGCGCGCGTTCCAGAGCGCGGACGAGGAAACGCGCCGCGCGATGCTGCTGCCGGATTCCGGTCCGCACAAGAAACGCCGCCGCCGGCGCCGCGGCAAGAAAGCCGCCGGGTCTGCCGGCACGGGCGCGCCGCCAGAGGCATGACCGTTGCCTACGTGGGGCTGGGAGCCAATATCGGTGAACCGCGCCTTCAGCTTGAGGCTGCGATCGCAGAACTGAAGAAATTGCCCGATACGGATTTCGTTCTGGCTTCCGGCATCTACAAAAGCGGCCCGGTGGGCTACCTGGATCAGCCGGACTTCCTGAACGCCGTGGCGCGGCTCGATACCAGGCTCGCCCCGGAAGCGCTGCTCGGGCGACTTCAGGACATCGAACAGCGCCATGGCAGGGAACGTCTCTTTGCCGGTGCGCCGCGAACGCTGGATCTCGATCTGCTGCTCTATGGCGATCAGGCCATCGCCTCGGCGCGCCTAACCGTGCCCCATCCGCGCATGCACGAGCGCGCCTTCGTGCTCGAGCCGCTGACCGAAATCGCGCCGGACATCGTCATCCCCGGGCGCGGCGCCGCGCGCGAACTGCTGGCTGCCTGCAGCACCCAGAACGTGGAAAGGGTCTCCTGACATGCAGTTTCCGCCGATCGCCGCTGCCGCAGGCCTGTTGTTCATGTCGAACATCTTCATGACCTTCGCCTGGTACGCGCACCTGAAGGAGCTGCCGGCGAAGCCCTGGTGGGTCGCGGCGCTGGTGAGCTGGGGCATCGCGTTGTTCGAATACCTGCTGCAGGTGCCTGGGAACCGCATCGGCTACACCGAGCTGTCGCTGCCGCAACTGAAAATCATGCAGGAGGCGATCACACTCACGGTGTTCGTCCCGTTCGCGATCCTGTACATGAAGCAGCCGCTCAAGCTCGACTACCTGTGGGCCTCGCTCTGCATCGTGGGCGCGGTGTACTTCATTTTCCGCAGTGGATAGATTCCGCCATATCGCGGTGGAAGGGCCGATCGGCGCCGGCAAGACCAGCCTGGCGCGCCGGCTCGCCGAGCGGCTCGGCGCCGAGCTGCTGCTGGAACAGCCCGGCGAGAACCCGTTTCTCGCGCGCTTCTACCAGGACATGACGCGCTACGCGCTGCCGACGCAGCTTTTCTTCCTGTTCCAGCGCGCGCGGCAGCTGGCGACGCTGGCCCAGCCAGACATGTTCGGCCGCCCCACGGTGACGGACTTCCTGCTCGACAAGGACCCCCTGTTCGCGCGCATCACGCTCTCGGGGGACGAGATGGCGCTCTACCAGAAGATCTACGACGCCATCCGGCCTCAGGCGCCGGCGCCCGACCTGGTGGTCTACCTGCAAGCCCAGCCGGCGACGCTCTACGAACGAGTCAGGCGCCGCGCCGCGGACTACGAGCGGGGCATCGGCGAGGATTACCTGGCGCTGCTGGCGGAAGGCTATGCGCGTTTTTTCTACAACTACAGCGCGGCGCCCGTGCTGATCGTGAATTCGGAGAACCTGAACTTCGTGGCGCGCGACGCAGACCTGGAGCTGCTGCTCGCACGCGTGCGCGACATGAAAAGCCGCCGCGAATTCTTCAGCCTGGGCTAGCGGGCCGGGTTTACCTCGGCTAACTGGGATACGGCTCGAACATCATCGATTCGACCGGGCAGCCCATCGCCTGCGCGATCTTGTCCATGGCCTCGTCGGTGAGTTGCACCGCCTGGAAATCGGCGTCGCCGCCCTTGGAAGTGATGAAGGCCTTGGCCGCGGCCTCGGTATTCCATGTCACGACCGGGTCCGGACTTACGCCCGCGACCTGCTGGCAGACCGGGAATCCGTCGGACTTGTAGATGATTGCGTACATGAATGCCCCTCCGAACACCCTGCAAACGACGACCGGAAAACTTTAACCCAAGTACCCCGTTTCGGCTAGAACCCGGGTTGATCATTTCGTCTTGCCGGCCGTCCCGGCGCAATCACGCCCGTTCCGAAAAAGCAACACCCCGTTTGCACGGGGCAGGCATCCGGCGTCTAATGGTCCGCGGGAGGCTCCAGCATGGGCTCGGGGCCGAGTCGAATACCCCCCGCAAGGGGGATTTTTATCTGGGGGCAACGTCATGAGCAATTTAGGGGATACGGTCGGGCTGCGCAGCCCGTGCAAGACCTACGCGGAAGTGCAGTACGAGTACGAACCGGCGACGGGTACGGTGTGGGGCTATATGAACCAGCGGGGGAACCCCTGCTTCAACCTCGGCCTGCTCAAGGACATCCGCGCTTTCGGCGGCGAGCTGACCGCGAACAGCGGGCACATCGAATTCGAGGGCGCGATGCAGAAGGTGCACTACTACGTAGCGGCATCGCGCGTGCCGCGCGTGTACAACCTTGGCGGCGACCTGGCGCTGTTCCTGCTGCTGATCCGGTCGCGCGATCGCGACGCACTCGCGCACTATGCCAAGCTGTGCATCGACAACATCCACGCCCGGGTGCAGAACTATTTCTGCCCGACGCTGACCACCATCTCCCTGGTGCAGGGCGACGCGCTGGGCGGCGGCTTCGAGACCGCGCTGTCGTCGGATGTCATCGTTGCCGAGGAGTCGGCGATGATGGGCCTGCCGGAGATCCTGTTCAACCTGTTCCCCGGCATGGGCGCCTACAGCCTGCTCGCGCGGCGCGCGAGCCCGCGAATCGCCGAGGAGCTGATCCTGTCCGGCAAGATCCTGCCCGCGACCAAGCTGCACGAAATGGGCATCATCGACGTGCTGGCGAAGGATGGCGAAGGCGAGGCGGCGGTTCAGGCCTGGATCGAGAAGAACGCGCGCCGGCGCAGCGGCCACCAAGCCGTGATGCGGGTCCGCCAGCAGGTGAACCCGATTACTCGCGGCGAGCTCGATGCGGTCGTCGATACCTGGGTGGATTGCGCGCTGCGGCTCGAAGACCGCGACATGCGCATGATGAGCCGGGTGGTGCGGGCGCAGATGGAGCGCATGGACGCGGCAACTGCAGCGGCGATCCCGGCGGCCGGCGTGGCGATGGCGGCGGGCTGATCCCGGATGGTCAGTGCGCGAGGTGCGAGATGTGCGACACGAAGCCGCCCTCGGCGAACAGCTGGCCGAACTGGTGGAAGTTGACCTGCGTCGACTCGAGGACCGCGGCCTGGGCTGCCGGATCGTCGATGGTCTTCAGCAGCACGTTGAGCTTCGCCATGTGGTCCGCATCCATCGTCGCGTGGGAGGACAGGAACCGGAACCCCCCCGTCCCGGTCTCCCGCCCGATCGCGCGCGCGATGGAATCGGCCACCTTGCCGCCGTAGACTGAGGCCACGACCTCGAGGACGTAAAGCATGCCGAGCACCGAGCAGGGATGCACCCGCTCGGCGGCATAGTAGTTGTAGCCGATCATCGCCTGTACCGGCGCGCTGGGCGCCGCCTTCGAAGCGCGCGCGACGTCTCCCCCCACCGCACCGATGTCTTCCAGCACCCAGTTTTCGTGCCCCTTCTCCTCTTCTATCCTTTCGTAGAGCTCGTAGCGGATGTTGCGCAGCCGGTCGTCGCAGCGCGCCGCGGCGACGGCCATGATCGGGCAAAAATGCCAGACGATGTGGTAGAGGTCGTGCAGGAAAGCGCGGTACTCGGCAAGGGACAGACCCTTCTGCATCATCGAGTGCACCTTGGGCGAGGTCTCGATGGCGCGCCGGCTGGCGTCGGAGTTTTCCACCAGCGTGATGAAGAACGACATGCTTCCCTTCCGTTGCGAAAGCCGCGATTCTACAGTCGCGCGAGCCGCGCGCTGGCCCTATTTGTCCGGTGTTTCATCGTGGCCGCACGATCATTTTTATCGGTCCGTCCGGACGCAGGGTCACGGACGGCTTGGGGCGGATATCCTGGCCCGGAACCAGCTCGAAACTCCAGCGTTCGGCCAACGTGGCAAGAATCAGCAGTGCCTCCTGCCAGGCAAATCCCTCGCCAATGCAGTGGCGGTCGCCGGCGCTGAACGGGAAATAGGCGCCGCGCGGCAGCCGATCCTCGAGATCGCCCTCCCAGCGCTCCGGCTTGAATTGATCCGGTTCGGAGAAAAAGCGCGCGTCGCGATGCGTGACGTATTGGCTCATCATCACCACTGCTCCCTTGGGCACCGTGTAGCCGCCAAGCTTGACCTCGGACAGCGCTTGGCGGCCGATGAACCAGCCGGGTGGATAGAGTCGCATGCCCTCCTGCATCACCATGCGCGTGTACGCAAGGCGATCTAGGTCCGCAGCGGTGAACGCTGCGCGCCTGCCAAGCACCGTTTTCGACTCCTCATGCATCCGTTGCTCGGCATCGGGCCGCAGCGCCAGCAGGTAGAAGGTCCAAGCGAGTACGTTGGCGGTGGTTTCATGCCCCGCGATCAGCAGTGTCAGCACCTCGTCGCGAAGCTGTTTTTCATTCATGTAGACGTTGGTCTCGTCGTCCTTCGCCTGCATCAGCAACGACAGGAGGTCGGTTCCGGCACCCGCGGCGCGCTTGCGCCGCTCGATCATGCGGTAGATGATCACGTCGAGATCGCGCACCGCCCTCTTGAAGCGCAGCGACGATGGCAGCGGCAGGGCGAGAGCGAACTTGAGGAACGGCGACGACAGGCGGGTGAAGAAATCGAGAACTGCGCCGATGTTCCTGGAGACCGCCTGCGTATCGCTACCGATATCCTGCTCGAACAGCGCCTGGGCGGCGATCAACATGGTCAGCTTCATCATTTCGTCGGCAATGTCGATGGTGGAACCGGACTGCCACTGATCACGCGCGCGTCGCGACAACTCCGCCATCTGCGCGGCATAGGCCGCTATGCGCGACTTACGGAACACCGGCAGCATCAGGCGTTGCTGGCGCGCATGCAGTTCCCCACGCGAGGTGAATAACCCCTCGCCGACGACCGCATTGATCTTGGCCCTAAGTGCCGTCATAGTAAAGCTGGTGCGCTGCGTGATCAGTACTTCGCGGACGTAGTCCGGATGCCGGACGAAAAACACGTCAAGGCCGCCCAACCGGAAATTGGCAATGTCGCCGTACTCGGCGGCAACACCAGTAAGGAAGGCCAGCGGGTCGCGCGCGAAATTGCGCGCTTCACCGATAAGGGGCAGGCCACGCGGGCCGGGCGGGCGCGCAGTTCGGACGACGCGGACGGACATGCGGGAAATGCTACCGCAGCCCGGCGATCAGCCCGTGGATTTCTTCCGTGCCAGAAGGTAGCGCTCGAACGCGTCGCGGGTCGCCGCAAGTTCCTCGCGCAGGGATTTCAGCAGCGCCGGAATCCGGAGTTTTACCTCGGAGTCCGAATACCGCCCCACTTCCTTGCAGTAGCCCGTCAGCCGCTCGGCGCCCATGCTCGCGGCCGAGCCCTTCATAGCGTGTAGGTGGCTGCGGAATTCGCCGACGTTGCGCGCCGCCAGCGAGGCTTCCATCTTCGCCAGCAGGGTGATGTTGTCCGCGACGAACACGCCGATGAGCTTGTCCATGAAGGCGGCTGACGAACCCAGTTCTTCCAGGTCGGCGAGCGTATCGGCGTTGATGATCGGAACCGGACCCTCCCGCCTTTCGGCGCCCAACAGCCGCGGCGCATCCATCGTTGCCGCGGATTCCGCGATGTCCTGGCCCTTGCCGCCGCACAGCACCTGGAGCTCCTCCAGCAGACGGGCCGCCTCGATCGGCTTGGCGAGAAACGAATCCGCGCCTGCTTCCAGGCATTCGCGTTTTGCTTCAGGCGTGGCGTCGGCCGAAAGCACGATCACCGGAAGGCGCTCGCGCGCGCCGGTCGTGAGCCGGATCGCCTGCACGGTTTCGAGGCCACTCAGGCGGGGCATGTTGCGGTCGATCAGCGCGATGTCGAAACGCGTATTTTCGAGCGCGTCCAGGGCGCGGTCGCCGTCCGAAACCAGGGTTGCGACGTGGCCGCCACGCTCAAGGATCCGCCCCAGCACCTCGCGGTTGGTCGGATTGTCGTCGGCAACCAGCACCTGAAGACCTTTCGCCGCCCCGCTGCGCCGCGCATAGTCCTGCAGGCGCACCACGCCTTCGCGAGCTTCCTCGCCCGCAGTGACCGAATGCAGCACGTTGAACAGCTGCCGCTTGTCGAAAGGCATCTCGAGCACGGCGCCGAAGCCGGCCGACAGCGCCGCGAACCGCGGCACTTCAGCGGTGCGCTGCATCGCCAGCACGAGCGGGGGCGCCGGATCGGGCGCGGCGCGGCGGAAGCGCTGCGCGAGTTGCAGGTCCTTGCTCTCGGAATAGAGGAGCGCGCCATAGTATGGGCGCGCCAGGCTGATCTCCGCGATCAGGCGCGCTACGCCCTCCTCCACGCTGCCGACGGCCACGGCGGTGGCGCCCCAGCCGGCCAGGGACTGCTCGAGCGCTTCGCGCTGCGGCTGCGGAAAACCGACCAGCAGAACGCGCGCGCCCGCGAGTTCCCCGGCAACCGCGCCCGCGCGCTCAGGCTGCTTTTCCATGTCGGCTTCGAACCAGAACGTGCTGCCCAGTCCGACCGCACTCTCCAGGCCGATCTTGCCGCCCATCAGCTCGACCAGCTGCTTGGCGATGGTGGTGCCCAGGCCCGTGCCGCCGAAGCGGCGCGTCGTGGTCTGGTCCGCCTGCGTGAAACTCTCGAAGATCCGTTGCTGCGCTTCGGGCGCAATGCCGATGCCGGTATCGCGCACGGAGAATTTGAGCCGTACACCGGTCTCGCTCTCGCCCTGGCTGCTGACGTGCACCGTGACGGAGCCATGCTCGGTGAACTTGACCGCATTGCCGGCCAGGTTGATCAGCACCTGGCGCAGATGGTGCGCATCGCCGCGCACCGCCGGCGGCACCTCGGGCATGATCGAGACCACGAACTCTACGTCCTTCGCCACGGCCTGCGAGGACAGGATCCGGCAGGTGCTGTTGACCAGGGCATGCAGGTCGAAATCGGTGCGCTCGAGAACCAGCTTGCCGGCCTCGATCTTGGAAAAGTCGAGCACCTCCTCCACCAAGCCGAGCATCACGCGCGAAGAACTGCGCAGCGTCTGCAGCATGTCGGCCTGCTCGCGCGACAACTGGGTATCGCGCAGCAGGTCGGACATGCCGATGATGGCGTTCAGCGGCGTGCGCAGTTCATGGCTCACAACGGAGATAAAGCGGCGCTTGGCCTGGTTCGCGGCCTCAGCGCGCGCCACCGCGTCAAACATGCGCTTGACAAGCGACAGCACGTACACGCTTAGCGCCACCAGCCCGAGTGCGAGGCCGGCGCCAGCCGAGAAGTGCATCTGCCAGAACTCACTCGTGCAGAGCACAGTAACGAAACCGATCAGGCTTACCGCGAGCGAGAGCAGCAGGTAGGCCGGGCCGTAGCGGAATCCGTTGGCCAATGTGACCCATACGTAGATCAGCAGGCTCGGCAGCGCCTTGTCGCCGAAGTACCACATGGACCAGGTCGTGGTCGCAATATCCGCGACCAGAGCAAGGACTCGTCTCGCAGGCGAAATCGAATCCGACAACAGGTTCCAAGCGAGGATGGCCGCCGCAAAAACAAGGTAGGCCACGAAGACGATGTCGTAGGGCTCGAGCGAGCTCCATTCCCGGACATTAAGACCCTCGGGCAGGAGGTAGGCGCCGAGCAGCGCGGCGATAACCAGCCGGACAATGCCCTGCTCGTGTTCGGTATCCGGGCGCAAGGCGAGTCGCGCACGCACCTGGGCAAACAATTTTCTCAATGCCTCCATCAGGCCGCTCCGTTCTCGGCGGCTGGATCCTGGAGATCGCGCTGCACCTCGATCACCGTTTCGCTGGTGCCAAGGAAAGCATCCGCCAGGCGCGGATCGAAATGCTTGCCGCGCTGAGCGCGCACGTAGTCGAGCGCATCGGCCGGCTTCCAGGCCTTCTTGTAGGGGCGCGCCGAGGTAAGCGCGTCGTAGACGTCGGCAATGGCCACGATGCGCGCGCACAGCGGGATATGGTCGCCGTCCAGGCCGCTCGGGTAGCCCTTGCCGTCATAGCGTTCGTGGTGCCCGAGCGCGATCAGCGCGCCCATGCGCACGTATTTCGAGGCGCTGCCCTTGAGGATTTCATGGCCGATCACCGGATGGCGCTGCATCGTGCCCCACTCGGATTCATCGAGCCGCGCCGGCTTCAGCAGGATGCCGTCGGGGATTCCGATCTTGCCGATGTCGTGCAGCGGCGCGGCGAGTTCGATGGTCTCGGCCTCGTCGCGCTCCAGGCCGATCGCGTTCGCGATCAGCCGCGAATAGCGCGCCATGCGGATCAGGTGGTAGCCGGTCTCTTCGTCCCGGAACTCGCCGGCGCGCGCCAGGCGCAGCAGCGTTTCCTTCTCGCGTTCCCGGATCTCGCGCGTCGCTTCGTCGACCATGCCTTCGAGCAGGCGCCGCTTGTCTTCCAGCGCCAGCTGCTGGCGGCGCAGCGTGAGCAGGTTCCTGCAGCGCGCGAGGCACTCCCGCGCATCCACCGGCTTGGTCAGGAAATCGGTTATCCCGGCGTCCAGCGCGGCGTAGCGTATTTTCTTGTCGTCCTGGCTGGTGACCATGACGATGGGCACGTGCTCGTATCCCGGCAGCGAGCGCAATCGGCCGACCAGTTCGATGCCGTCCATGTCCGGCATCATGAAGTCGACCAACACCAGATCGGCGACGTGGCGCGTCGCCCAGACGACGGCATCGACAGGCCGCGCAAAGCCCTCCACCACCACCCGTTCGTCGAGGCTGCGCACCACCTGCTCGAGAATGGCACGGCCGGTGGACTGGTCGTCCACCACCATGACCGTGTTGCGCGCCGCGGGCAGCAGGTGAATCTGCGCCTTGGCCATCGAACCTCCACTCCGGAATCTGCGCCGAGACTACGCCCCGCCCCCCTGGATGTCCAGCGAAATGGGCCCGCTTTTTACAATCGTTTTCGTCGTGCCGCGCGAGCGTCCTGGTGCCGGAAGTGGGACTCGAACCCACACGCTTTTAACGGCGGCGGATTTTGAGTCCGCTGCGTCTACCAATTCCGCCATTCCGGCAACGGATCGAATTCTATAATGCGACGCAATGAAACTCGCCGAATTCGACTATGCCTTGCCGCCGCGACTCATCGCCCAGCACCCGGCGAAGGAGCGTACGGCAAGCCGCTTGCTGCATTTGGACGGCAGGAGCGGCGCGCTCAGGGACTTGGCATTCGCCGATCTGCCGCACCTCGTCGACGCGCGCGACCTGGTCGTGCTCAACGACACCCGCGTGATCAAGGCACGTCTGTCCGGCGCCAGGCCAAGCGGCGGCAAAGTGGAGTTCTTCGTCGAACGCATCCTCGGCGCCAACGAAGCGTTGGGACTGATGCGCACGTCGCGCTCGCCAAAGCCGGGCGCGCAACTGGTGATCGGCGACGGCGTGGCGGCGACCGTTCTAGGGCGCGAAGAGGATCTTTTCCGGCTGCGGTTCTCGGAACCGGTCGCAGCCGTGCTCGAGCGCTGCGGCAGCGTGCCCCTGCCTCCCTATGTTACCCATGAGGCCGGCGCCGAAGACGCGGAACGCTACCAGACCGTATACGCAAAACATCCCGGCGCGGTCGCCGCGCCCACCGCAGGGCTGCACTTCGACGAATCGATGCTGGAGAAAATCGCCGCCAAGGGAGCGGACATCTCCAAAGTGACCCTGCACGTCGGCGCGGGCACCTTCCAGCCGGTCCGCTGCGACAACATCGAGGAGCACCGCATGCACCGCGAACGCTACGAAGTGCCGGCCGCGACCGCCGCCGCCATCGCCGGACGCAGGGTCCTCGCGGTCGGCACTACCTCGCTGCGTGCGCTGGAAAGCGCGGCGCTGAGCGGTAACGCCTCCGGTGAAACGGACCTCTTCGTCCACCCCGGCTTCCGTTTCCGGATCGTCGAGCGGCTGCTCACCAATTTCCATCTGCCGAAATCGAGCCTGCTGATGCTGGTGGCCGCATTTGCCGGCATGGACAACATCAAGCGCGCCTACGCCCATGCCATCGCCGAGCGCTACCGGTTTTTCTCCTACGGCGACGCCATGCTGATCGAGCGCGCGGCGTGAAATTCTCGATTTCGCACCGCGACGGCGCAGCGCGGCGCGGCCGCCTCGAACTCGCGCATGGCGCAGTGGACACTCCCGCCTTCATGCCGGTGGGAACCTACGGCACGGTCAAGGCGATGTCTCCCGAGGAGCTGGAAGGTCTCGGCGCGCAGATCGTGCTGGGCAACACCTTCCACCTTTGGCTGCGGCCGGGGCCGGAGGTGATCGAAAAGCACGGCGGCCTGCACGGATTCATGGGTTGGAAGAGGCCGATCCTCACCGATTCGGGGGGCTTCCAGGTCTTCAGCCTGGGCGCCACGCGGAAAATCACGGAGGAAGGCGCGGCCTTCGCCTCCCCGATCAACGGCGACAAGCTGCTGCTGACGCCGGAGCAATCGATGCGCATCCAGCGCGTGCTGAATTCGGACATTGCCATGGTATTCGACGAATGCACGCCGTACCCCGCGACCGAAAAACAGGCGCGCAAATCGATGGAACTGAGCATGCGCTGGGCGGAGCGATCGAAGCGCGCCCACGAGGGCAATGCGAACGCGCTGTTCGGGATCGTGCAAGGCAGCGTCTACGAGGGCCTTAGAAACGAATCGCTGCAGGCGCTGAAAGACATTCAATTCGACGGTTATGCGATTGGCGGGCTTGCGGTCGGCGAAGCCGCCGGAGAGCGATCGAGAATTCTCGCGCATACCGCGCCGCTGCTGCCGGCGGACCGGCCGCGCTACCTGATGGGCATGGGCACGCCGGAAGACCTCGTCGAGGCGGTGCTCGCCGGGGTAGACATGTTCGACTGCGTATTGCCGACCCGCAACGCGAGGAACGGGTGGCTGTTCACGCGCTCGGGCGACGTCAAGATCCGCAACGCGAAGTGGCGCGACGACCCGCGCCCGCTCGACGAATCCTGCGCCTGCTACGCCTGCCGAAATTTCTCGCGCGCCTACCTGTATCACCTGCAGAAAGCGAACGAGATCCTCGGCGCGCGCCTGAATACCATCCACAACCTGCACTACTACCTCGAGCTCATGCAGGAACTGCGCGCGGCGATCGAGGTCGAAGGGCTCGCGGACACCGCGGCGCGCCTGATCGAGCGGCGCAAGCTGCTATAATTTCAAGCTTTTCCGGCTTTTCGCCGGGCTTTCAATCCGAGGAGTTTTCGTGCTGATCTCCCCCGCTTTCGCGCAAGTCCCCTCCATCGGCGGCGACTCGGGCCTGATGGGCTTCCTGCCGATCATCCTGATGTTTGCGCTGCTGTATTTCCTCATGATCCGGCCGCAGATGAAGCGCGCGAAGGAGCAGAAAGCGATGATCGACGCGCTGCAGAAAGGCGACGAGGTCGTGGCCGTCGGCGGACTGGTCGGCAAGATCGTCGACCTGACCGACCAGTACGCGACGCTCGAAATCGCCTCCGAAACGAAAATACTGGTGCAACGGCCCGCGGTCCAGCTCCTCCTGCCCAAGGGCACGATCAAGAACATCAAGTAGGTGAACAGGTATCCGACCTGGAAGTACGCGCTGATCGGCCTCACGGTCGCGCTCGCCTTCCTCTACACGCTGCCGAATTTCTTCGGCGAATCGCCCGCCGTGCAGATCTCGAGCGGCAAAACCACGGTCAAGGTGGACGACGACCTGCTCGCGCGCGTCGACGCGGCGCTCAAGGCCGCGCAGGTTCCCGCCACGGGCGCGCTGCTCGACCTGCACGGGGTGCGGCTGCGCTTCGCCGATGCCGACGCCCAGCTCAAGGCCAAGGACGTCATCGAGAAGACCGTCAATCCGGACCCGCAGAACGCCTCCTACGTGGTGGCGCTCAACCTGCTTTCCTCCTCGCCCAACTGGCTCAGCGCGGTGCATGCCCTGCCGATGTACCTCGGCCTCGACCTGCGCGGCGGCGTCCACTTCCTGCTGCAGGTGGACATGCAGGCGGCGATCACCAAGCGGCTGGACGCGTTCGCCGGCGACATCCGCGCCCAGCTGCGCGACAAGGACCTGCGCCACGCCGGCATCACGCGCGAAGGGCAGACGCTGCGCATCCGCTTCCGCGACGCCGCGACGCGCGACAAGGCCAGTGCGGCGATCGCGGACATCCTGCCCGTCCTGTCGCTCGACCGGCGCGACGACGGCCAGGACCAGCTGCTGGTCGCGACGCTCAAGCCCGACGCGCTGAAGAAGGAGCAGGATCTCGCCATCAAGCAGAACATCGTGACGCTGAACCGGCGCGTCAACCAGCTCGGCGTCGCCGAACCGGTCATCCAGCAGCAGGGCGCCGACCGCATCGTGGTGCAGCTGCCGGGCGTGCAGGACACGACGCGCGCCAAGGAGATCCTCGGCCGCACCGCGACCCTGGAGGTCCGCCTGGTGGACGAAGACGCGATGCGCACCGGCAGCACTTTCAATGTCGACGTCTTCCCCGAGCGCAGGCGCGACGGCAGCATCAGCAGCGTGCCGACGAAAAAGCAGGTGCTGGTCACGGGCGACCAGTTCGCGGGCGCGCAGGCGACTTTCGACAACGATCACCGCCCTGCGGTCTCCGTCGAGCTGAACGAGGCCGCGGGCCGCATCATGCGCCAGGCAACGCGCGAGAACCTCAGGCACCTGATGGCGATCATCCTTGTCGAGAAGGGCAGGGGCGAGGCGATTTCGGTGGCGACTATCCAGGGCGAATTCGGCTCCCGCTTCCAGATCACCGGCAGCTTCACGCCGGCCGAGACCAGCGACCTGTCGCTCCTGATCCGCGCCGGATCGCTGGCGGCGCCGATGGAAATCATCGAGGAACGGACCGTCGGCCCTTCGCTCGGCAAGGAAAACATCGACAAGGGCTTCAACGCCACGCGCTGGGGTTTCACCGCCATCGTGCTCTTCATGAGCGCGTACTACCTGCTCTTCGGCGTGTTCTCCTCGGTCGCGCTCGGCGTAAACCTGCTGTTCCTGGTGGCGCTGCTGTCGCTGCTGCAGGCAACGCTGACGCTGCCCGGCATCGCGGCGATCGCGCTGACGCTCGGCATGGCGATCGACGCCAACGTGCTGATCAACGAGCGCATACGGGAAGAGATCCGCGGCGGCCAATCGCCGCAGGCGGCGATCGCCGCAGGCTACGACCGCGCCTGGGGCACCATTCTCGATTCCAACGTCACGACGCTGATCGCGGGCCTCGCGCTGCTCATCTTCGGCTCCGGGCCGGTGCGCGGCTTCGCGGTGGTGCACTGCCTGGGAATCATGACCTCGATCTTCTCCTCGGTGGTGGTGTCGCGCGCGATCGTCAACCTCGCCTACGGGCACCGCCGCAAGGTCGCGAAGCTGGCGATCGGCAACACGGCGTGGAAGTGAGCGAAAGGACCTAGCCGAGCCCATGGAATTCTTCAAGATCCGGCGCGTCATTCCGTTCATGCGGCATGCGCTCGTCTTCAACGTCATTTCGCTGCTCACTTTCTTCGCCGCCTGCTTCTTCCTCGCCCACAAGGGCCTCAATTACTCGGTCGAGTTCACGGGCGGCACGCTGGTCGAGGTCAACTACCAGGACACCGCGAACGTTGAGGCGATCCGGGAGGCGGTCGAAAAAGCCGGCCTCAAGGGCGAAGTGCAGAATTTCGGCTCCTCGCGCGACGTGCTGATCCGCATGCCGGTGGAGAAGGGCCAGTCGACTTCGGAGGTATCGCAGAAGGTCACCGCGCTGCTGAAGGCGCAGGACGCGAGCGCCAACGTGCGCCGCGTCGAGTTCGTCGGACCGCAGGTCGGGGAAGAACTGGCCGAATACGGCGCGCTCGCGCTGATCGTGACCGCGATCGGCATCGTGCTCTACCTGTGGCTGCGCTTCGAGTGGCGCTTCGGGCTTTCGGCGATCATCGCCAACCTGCACGACGTCGTCATCATCCTCGGCTGCTTTGCCCTCTTCCAGTGGGAATTCTCGCTGCCCGTACTGGCCGCGGTGCTGGCGGTGCTGGGCTATTCGGTAAACGAATCGGTGGTCGTGTTCGACCGGGTGCGGGAGAACTTCCGCAAAATGCGCAAATCGACGGTGCCGGAGGTGATCGACAGCTCGATCACCGGGGTGATCTCGCGGACCATCATCACCCACGGCTGCACGCAGGCGATGGTGACCACCATGCTGGTGTTCGGCGGGCCGGCGCTGCACTACTTCGCGCTCGCGCTCACCATCGGCATTTGCTTCGGGATCTACTCCTCGGTGCTGGTGGCGAGCCCGCTGGTCATGTGGCTGGGCGTCGACCGCAGCCAGTTCGTCCGTCCCGCCAAGAAGGCACGGGGCAAGGACGAACACGAGGGAGCGGTGGTTTGACGATCGGGTTTTGCTATTTCAGGATCTGCACCAGGTTCGAGTAGTCGTCGGTCCAGGTGCGCCAGTCAGCACGCTCTTCCGGAGCCTCTGGCGAGACCTTCTCGATCTCCGGCGCGGCCAGCGCCGCGGCATCGCGCGATACCAGCACCCAGTCGGTCGTGGTGTGGTCTTCGTCGTCATCCTCGCCGCTGTCCGAGACCAGCACCGCGCGCGCGCCGTTTTCCTTCGCGATCCGCGCCACCACCGGCACCAGGTTGAGAAAGCGGTTGGAGACGTGGAAAGCGGCGATGCCGTCCGGCTTCAGGTGGCGCAGATACACCGCCAGCGCCTCCTTCGTGATCAGGTGGATAGGGATCGCATCGCTGGAGAACGCGTCCACCACCAGCAGGTCGTAGCCCTGCGAAGGCTCGCGCTCGAGGTTCAGGCGCGCGTCGCCCAGCACGATCTCGATATTCGCTTCGCTGTCGGACAGGAAGGTGAACTGCATTTTCGCGACCGAGACCACCTTCGTGTTGATGTCGTAGAAGCGGAACAGGTCGCCCTTGCGCCCATAGGCGGCCAGCGTTCCTGCGCCCAGCCCGATCAGGCCGACGCGGATGGGGCCCCGCGCCTCGCGCGCGGCCATCGCCGCGCCCACGCCCGAACTCGGCTGATAGTAGGTCGTCGGCTTGCGCCGCCCGGCGTCGGTCATGTCCTGCTCGCCATGCATGATGACGCCGTGCACCAGCCTGCGGAAGTGGTAGCCGGTACCGGCCATGCCGTACTCCTTGACGCGGATCACGCCGTAGAAATTGCGCGCGGAAACCAGCACATCGTGCTGGAAGCGCGCACCATCGTAGGCAGCGCTGCCCGCCACCGCGAGCAGCATCGCCAGGCTCCCCCAGCGCGCAAACGGGTTCACCGCCCTGAAGCGCACCGCGGCCAGCAGCGCCACTAAGACCAGCGCGATTCCCAACTCGTAGAAGGCGTTGAAAGCGAGCGGCGCGACCACGGCGACCAGCAGGCCGCCAAGCACGCCGCCGGCGGAAATGATCAGGTAGAAAGCCGTAAGGTGGCGCGCGGCCGGCCGCGCACGGTAGAGCTCGCCGTGACAGAACATGCAGGCGACGAACAGGCCGGAGAGGTACACCGAGATCTGCACCCAGAGATTGAACTGGTAGTCCGTGTCAATCAGCAGCCACGCCATGCCGCCGAGCCAGACCAGCACCGCCGGCCAGAAAACCTCGACGCGGTAAAGGTTGCGTCCGAGGCTTCCTCCTTCAAATGCGACGATGAAGGTGAGCAGGTACAGCGTCAGCGGCGCAAGCCAGAGCAGCGGGATCGAGGCCACGTTCTGCGTCACGTGGTTGGTCACCGCCAGCAGCATGGTCGAGCCGGTCGCCGACAACGCGAGCCACAGCAGGTAGTCGCTGCGGGCGGGCGGCGCGGCATGTTCCCGTTCTTTTAATTCTTCATTCTGTTTCTTCGAGGAAATAGACCAGGCCAATCCGGCGCAAAAAACCGCGAAAACCGCAAACAGAACCGACCACCAGACCACCTGCTCGCGGTTGCCGAAGAACGGTTCGACCACCAGCGGATAACCGATCAGCGCCAGCAGCGAGGCGAGGTTCGATACCGCGAACAGGCGATACGGGTCGGCGCCGGGGCGCGCACGCGAGAACCAGGCCTGCAGCAGCGGGCTCGTAGAAGCGAGCAGCAGATACGGCAGCCCCACCGTCAGCGTCAGTACGATCAGGATCCGGGAGATCGGTTCCTCGGTTCCCAGCGGCTTCCAGGCCTCGGGGAGCGCGATCGGCAGCGTCAGCAGCGCAAGGACCAGCAACAGGATATGCAGCAGCGCCTGGGCGCGCGGCTTCAGCTTCGCGTTCGTCACGTGCGCGTAGCCGTAGCCGGCAAGCAGCAGCGTCTGGAAAAACAGCATGCAGGTGGTCCACACCGCGGCGGTGCCGCCGAACCAGGGCAGGATCTGGCGCGCGATCAGCGGCTGCACCAGGAAGAGCAGGAAAGAAGAAAGAAAAATCGTCGCGGCGTAGACCATCGGTCCTATATCGCGGGTACGGGGGAAAACGGCGCGCGGCTCAGACGCGCTTGGCGAGCCGCGCGGCGAGGCCGATATAGGCTGCAGGCGTCAGCGCGAGGAGCCGCTTCTTCGCTTCCGCGGGGATCGCGAGGCCGCGGACGAACGCTGCGAGCTGCTTGCGGTCGAGTTTCCTGCCGCGCGAGAGCGCCTTGAGCTTCTCGTAGGCGCCGGCGACGCCGTGACGCCGCATCACCTGCTGCACCGCCTCGGTGAGCACTTCCCAGTTGGCATCCAGGTCTTCGGCGATGCGGCGCGGGTCGGCTTCGACCTTGGCCAGGCCGCGCAGGCAGGAAGCGTAGGCGAGCAGCGCATGTCCCAGCGCGCCGCCCGCGTTTCTGAGCGCGGTGGAATCCGACAGGTCGCGCTGCCAGCGCGATACCGGGAGCTTGTCGGAGAGATGCCGCAGCAGCGCGTTGGCGATGCCGATGTTGCCCTCGGAATTCTCGAAATCGATCGGATTGACCTTGTGCGGCATGGTCGAGGAACCGACTTCGCCCTTTTTCGTCTTCTGGCGGAAGTAGCCGAGAGAAATGTAGCCCCACAGGTCGCGGTCGAGGTCGAGCAGAACCGTGTTGGCGGCCGCATAGGCATCGAACAGCTCGGCAAACGAGTCGTGCGGTTCGATCTGCGTCGTGTAGGGGTTGAATTCCAGCCCCAGCCCGCCCACGAAGCGCGCGCAGAAGCGCTCCCAGTCGAACTTCGGATAGGCGATCGAGTGCGCGTGGTAATTGCCGGTCGCGCCGTTCATCTTGCCCAGCAGCGGCACCGACGCGATCCTCGCTCGCGCGCGCCGCAGGCGGTGCACGAAATTGGCAAGTTCCTTGCCGAGCGTCGTCGGCGAAGCCGCCTGGCCGTGTGTGCGCGACAGCATCGCCAGGGCCGCGTGCCGGTGTGCGCCTTCGCGCAGCACGCCGATCACTTCGTCCAGCTTGGGCAGCATCACCTTCGCGCGCGACTCCGCCAGCATCAGCGCGTAGGACAGGTTGTTGATGTCCTCGGAGGTGGCGGCGAAATGGATGAATTCGAGGGCGCCCTGCACTTCCCGGTTCCTGCCGAGCCTGGCCTTGAGCCAGTATTCGATCGCCTTGACGTCGTGGTTGGTCTCGGCCTCGATGTTCTTTATTTTTTGGGCATCGCTTTCGGAAAAATTCGCGACCAGCGTCCTCAGTCCGTCCACGGTCGCCCTTGAGAACGGCTTCAGCTCGGCGATGGCCGGCTCGACTGCGAGCGCCGCGAGCCACGCCAGCTCGACGCGCACGCGGTAGCGGATCAGCGCGTATTCGCTGAAATAGGGCCTGAGGGGATCCGCGGACCTGGCGTACCTGCCGTCTAGCGGCGACAGCGCGGTGAGCGGAGAAGCCATGGTTCTATTATATAATCCGCGCCCGCAACGAAACTACCCGCATGAAACTACTCGGCTCCGTTCCCAGTCCCTACACCCGCAAGGTGCGCATCGTCCTCGCGGAAAAGAAGATCGATTGCGACTTCGAGGTCGCGGACGTCAACCCGCCCGACAACCCGGTGATCGACCACAATCCGCTCGGCAAGGTGCCGACGCTGCTGCTGGATGACGGCACGGCCCTGTTCGACTCGCGCGTCATCGTCGAATTCCTCGACGCGGTGTCGCCGCTGTCGCGGCTGATCCCCGAGGAGAACCGCGAGCGCGTCGCGGTGCGCCGCTGGGAGGCGCTCGCCGACGGTGCGCTGGATGCGGGCCTCCTGATCCGCTACGAGTCGCTGCGGCCCAAGAAAGAGCAGAGCGCGGCCTGGGTGGATAAGCAGGCCGGCAAGTTATCGCGGGGCCTGGCGATGATCGCTGCGGAGCTGGGCGACAGGCCGTGGTGCCACGGCGACCGTTATACGCTGGCGGACATCGCGGTCGGCTGCTGCCTCGGCTGGGTCGAATTCCGCAAGCCGGGCGGCATCGACTGGCGCAGCCAGTATGAAAACCTCGCGCGCCACTACGACAAATTGATGGAACGGCCCGCGTTCGCGGATACCGCGCCGCCGAAAGCCTGAATTAACTGATGACCGCGCCGCCGAGGCAGGCGGCGCCATCGTAGAGCACCACCGACTGGCCGGGCGTAACCGCCCACTGCGGCTGCGCGAACTCCATCGCGATTTCCTCGTCGTGCGAGCGGGTGACGGTGCAGGCCGAATCCGCCTGGCGGTAGCGCGTTTTCGCAGAATGCGCGGTGCCCTCCGGGGGCGCTTCTCCCGAGACCCAGCTCGCGTTTTGTCCCGCGAGCGAATTCCGCAGCAGCAGCATGTGGTCATGGCCCTGCACCACGATGAGCGCGTTGGATCTCAGGTCTTTCTGCGCCACATACCAGGCATCGCCAGCGCCGCCTGTATTTTTACCTGCCATTCCGCCAATGCCCAGCCCCTTGCGCTGGCCGATGGTGTAGAACGCGAGCCCGATATGGGTGCCGATCCGCACGCCCTCGGGCGTCACTATCGGCCCAGGCTCGCGCGGCAGGTAGCGGTTCAGGAACTCGCGGAACGGCCGCTCGCCGATGAAGCAGATGCCCGTCGAATCCTTCTTGGCGTGGTTGGGCAGGCGCGCTTCGGCGGCGATGCGGCGGACTTCGGTTTTAAGCCGATCTCCTATCGGAAAAACGACTTTGGAGAGCTGCGCCTGCGTAAGCCGGTGCAGGAAATAGCTCTGGTCCTTCGCAGGGTCCGTGCCGCGATGCAGCTCGTACAGCCCATTCTTCTCCAAAACCCTCGCGTAGTGGCCGGTGGCGATGCGCATCGCACCCAGCCCGATGGCATGGTCGAGGAATGCCTTGAACTTGATCTCGGCATTGCACAGCACGTCCGGGTTGGGCGTGCGCCCGGCCTGGTATTCGCGCAGAAACTCGGCAAACACGCGGTCCTTGTATTGGGCGGAGAAATTGACCGCTTCCAGCTCGATGCCGATCACGTCCGCGGCCGCGGCCGCGTCGACCAGGTCCTCGCGCGTGGAGCAGTATTCGTCGTTATCGTCGTCCTCCCAGTTCTTCATGAACAGGCCGACGACGTCGTAGCCCGCGCGCTTTAGCAGCAGCGCGGCCACCGACGAGTCCACCCCGCCCGACATGCCGACGACGATCCGCTCAGCCATAGGTCTTGGACAGCACTTCGATCGGATAATTTTTTCCGGAACGGTAATCGTCCAGGCACTGCTGGACCAGCGGCGAGCGATGCATCGCGGCTTTCGATTTGAGTTCTTCCGGCGAAAGCCAGTGCAGGGCGAGGATTTCCCTGTCGAGAGGCGAATTCTCGACGCCACCCACCTTTCCGGCAAAGCAGAAGCGCAAGAAAGTGACGTCCGCGGGCTCGTAATACCAGCGGTAAATGCCGACCAGCGCGGTAGGCTTGAAGCGGTGCGCCGTCTCCTCCATCACTTCACGCGCGCAGGCCGCGATCAGTGTTTCGCCGGGATCGAGGTGGCCGGCCGGCTGGTTGAGCACGCGCCGTCCATCCTGGAGTTCCTCGACGAACAGGAACCTGCCGTCGCGCTCGATGACCGCCGCGACCGTGACGCTGGGTGGCCGCCAGACAGACACTTCAGGCCACCTTCCGGGTGTTCCTCCGGATGAAATCGGCCATGCGCGCAATGCCCTTCTCGATCGCCTCCTTCGAAGCGGCGTACGAGAAGCGCACGTGCTGGCCTTCGCCCGGAACGCGCGCGCCGAAATGGATGTCGGCGAGCACCGCGACGCCCGCCTCGTTCAGCAGGCGCTTGCGGAACTCCTCCGAATCGGCCGCGCCGGTCATGCGGCAGGCCTCGGTGACGTTCGGCCAGGCATAGAACGCGCCGCCGGGAAGCTTGCAGCTCACTCCGGGGGTTTCATTTAAAAGTTTAAAAATAAAGTCTCTTCGCTCAAGAAAACTCTCCTTCATAATTTCTGCATCATCCTGCGGGCCGTTGATGGCCTCGACCGCCGCCCATTGCGATATCTGCGAGGCGCAGGAATCGGTGTTGGTTATCCAGCGCGTCAGGACCGGCGCGAGCACCGGGTTGGAGGCAAAGCCGATGCGCCACCCGGTCATCGCCCAGGCCTTCGAGGCGCCGTCGGAGATGATGCTGCGCTCGTACATGCCGGGCAGCTGCGCGACGGAGAAGAATTCACCCGCATAGCACAGCCGCGAATAGATTTCGTCGGCGTAGACCCAGACCTGCGGATGTTTCCGGAGGATCCTGGCGATCTGCTCCAGCGCGGAGCGGTCGAGAATCCCCCCGGTCGGGTTGTGAGGGGAATTCAGGATCAGCAGTTTCGTCTTGGGAGTGATGAGCTTTTCCAGTTCTGCAGGATCGAAGGCGAAATCACGCTCTTCCTTCAAGTGCACAGGCACCGGCTTCGCGCCGCAGGCGACGATCTGCGACTCGTAGATCGGGAAGCCGGGATTCGGGTAGATCACCTCGTCGCCCGCGCCGTGGTCGGTGGTGGAGAGGATGGCGTAGGCGATGAAGGGCTTGGCCCCGGCGCCGATCACCACGTCCTCCGGCCGGATCGGCAGCCCGCCGCGCATGCCGGCCATGTACCTGGCCGCCGCTTCGCGCAGCGGGTCGATCCCGGCCGAGGGCGTATAGCCGTGCTTGCCCTCGCGGATCGCACGGATGCCGGCTTCCTGCACGTGCAGCGGCGCCGGAAAATCGGGCTGGCCGATGCAGAAGCTGATGATGTCCTTGCCCTGGCGGGCGAGCGCGTTGACTTCGGCGAGCACTACGAAGGCGTTCTCGGTGCCGAGGGATTGCGCGCGTTGGCTCAGTACGGGCGAGGCGGGCATGGGATTTCCGTCGAAAACCGGTATTTTATCCACGGTATGATTGGCCATGCTCGTCAACTGCGTCGTCTACCAGGAAGGCAGGAAGCTCGCCGACATAGCGCAGAGCGAGATCCGCGACTATCTGTCGAAACCGGGGTGCTTCGTCTGGGTCGCCCTGCGCGACACGTCTGATACGGAGCTGGAGGAATTGAGCCGGCAATTCGGCCTGCACGAACTCTCGGTGGAGGACGCGCGTCACGGCCACCAGCGGCCGAAGATCGAGGAATACGGCAGCGAGATCTTCGCCGTGCTGCAGGTGGTGGAAATCAAGGGCGACGAGCTCCACGTCGGCGAGGTCGACGTCTTCACCGGCCCGAACTATGTGCTCTCGGTCCGCAACCGCACCGAGCAGGGCTTCCTCGGCGTGCGCGCGCGCTGCGAGCGCGAGCCCGAACTGCTGCGCCACGGCTCGGGCTACGTGCTCTACGCGCTGATGGATGCTGTGGTGGATCGCTACTTCCCGGTGCTGGACGCCATCGAGACCGAACTCGAGGCGATCGAAGACCGCATATTCGCCAACACTTCGCCGCGGGCCAACATCGAAGCGCTTTACTACGTGAAGCAGAAGGTCACCACCCTCAAGCACGCCACCGCGCCGCTGATGGACTCGGTGGGCAAGCTCTACGGCGGCCGCGTGCCCGGGGTCTGCCAGGGCCTGGGGGAATACTTCCGCGACGTCTACGACCACCTGGTGCGGCTGAATCAGTCCCTCGATTCATTGCGCGACACCGTGAACACGGCGCTGCAGGTCAACCTCGCGATGATCACCATCAGCGAGACCGAGGTCACCAAGCGGCTCGCGGCCTGGGGCGCGCTGCTGGCGGTGCCGACCTACATCGCGAGCGTCTACGGCATGAATTTCGAAAACATGCCCGAACTCAAGTGGCAATACGGCTACCTCGCGGCGCTGGCGCTGATGCTTGGGCTGGACCTCTACCTCTGGTACCGCTTCCGTAAGTCCGGCTGGCTATAACCTCAATTCGGTGCGCACGGCTTCCCAAGCGACGCGCACCAGATTTTCCTTTGTTTTCTCGATCAATCCCAGTGCGGCGAGTTGCGCTACATCCGTGTGGACATTCTTGTAGTTGCGCTGCAGCCTTTTCGCCAACGCAAAAATCGTTACCGGCCCCGCCGTCTTTAACTGTTTCAGCAAATCCCAGCGTGCGGACGTGAGGTTTTTTACCAGCAGCGGCAGATCAGAAAAGGACAGCAGCGCGAGCGGCGCGGGCGGCTTGCGGCCCGACGCTAGATGCCAGGCCGCCTCGAAGCGATCCAGCGCGTCGTCGCGCGCGCTAACCCTGACG
>Ga0070731_10000679_pt1 | contig 42006 bp, 35 predicted proteins | sample Coa_R1_2_FD_66448 | JGI IMG/M metagenome (GOLD analysis project Ga0070731, IMG submission 66448) | Surface soil microbial communities from Centralia Pennsylvania, which are recovering from an underground coalmine fire - Coalmine... | ecosystem: Environmental > Terrestrial > Soil > Unclassified ...
TCGTCTGGTTCAGAGTTTTCTCCCTTTGCTGAAAAGAGCGAAGAAATACCCTGGCCAGATTGTGTTCATGAACTCGAGCGTTGGGCTTTGCGCACGCGCAGAGGCGAGCCAGTACTCGGCAACACAACACGCGTTGAAAGCGCTGGCGGACGCAGTTCGTGCAGAAGTGAACATCGACGGAATTCGGGTTCTAAGTGTCTATCCGGGGCGCGTCGCGACTCCGGCTCAGGAACTGCTCTACAAAAATCAAAACACCCCATACCAGCCTGAACTTCTGTTGCAACCGGAAGACATTGCTTCAATAGTTCTCAGTGCACTGACCCTTCCTCGGACAGCCGAAGTCACGGACATCAGCATACGGCCGCTGCGCAAATCGTACTAAGGTCCAGGAAAGTGTATCCACAGAAGAAATGTTGGCGGCGGCTGGACGGGATACAATTCCATCAGACTTGAATGCCACCATTCTCTGACAAACATGCCGTTGTCACAGGCGCGGGGAGCGGAATCGGGAGAGCCATTGCGGAGGCCCTTTGCGCGCAGGGCGCAACCGTCGGCCTAGTGGGACGGACGAAAAGCAAACTGGAAAGAGCTGCAGCTGACTTCAAAAAGGATTGGCCACATCCTGCGGTGTTAGCTGCTGATTTGAGCAGCGACGAAGAGATAGACCGTCTTACCTCAGAAGTACAGCAGCTTTTTGGCGAGATTCAGCTATTGGTCCTGTGCGCTGGAGAGATTGCCCATGGTTCGGTCGAGTCAGCCCCCGTCACCGATTTCGACAAGTTGTACAGGGCAAATGTGCGCGCAAATTATCGCCTGATTCAGAACTTCCTGCCGATATTGAAGGGGAACCCTGGCCAAATAGTCTTCATCAATTCCAGCACCGGTCTCTCTGCCCGCCCGAATGTGGCGCAGTTTTCTGCCACCCAGCATGCATTGCGAGCGTTAGCGGATTCCTTGCGCGCGGAAGTCAACCCGCGTGGCATCCGCGTCCTCGGTGTATATCCCGGCAGAGTCGCCACCCCGAGGCAGGAGAAACTTTATAGTCATCGCGGAGCAGATTACCAGCCCGAGGTCCTGCTTCAGCCCGAGGACATAGCCTCGGTGGTGCTGAACGCGCTACTGCTGCCTGCACGTGCCGAGGTGACGGAAATCAGCATACGGCCCATGGCGAAGACGTACTGAGTTGCTATCCTCCTGACGTGAAGTGAACAAGAATGAAATCAGCCACTGCCACGAGACTTCGGTACCGAGCACAGTGGCTGATCTCCTCAAGATTAGTTTGTTGTATTCAGGCAGGGATTGCTTCCCAAGATTGCTCGGTAATCCTGGTAATTGCCCACATAGCCAAACGGCTCCTGGTAGTACAACAACAACAGGGCGCCGTACTCGTCAGTCGAATTGCCAAAGGTCTGCAACGTATCGGGGATTAAGGTTCCCCCGAGTTGCCAGGCACAGCCGCCGAGCTTGGTATCGACCTGTGTAGTTGTGTAGACCGGATAAAACTTCGCTCCCGGAGGTGGATTCGCACAACCCGTACCATCAAAAACGTTGCAGGAGGGTTCGAAGGCCGGCTGGTCCGTCTCGAAAGCCGCGTTCTGATAGTTTTCTAACTTTCCTGTAGCCGTTGCGGTGAACAGCGGGCTGGTAAAACGAATCGGCTGGGCGTGAAGAGAGTGATCCTTGTTGACGTTCGCCAATGTTCCCGGCCAGTCGAGCTGATAAGGCGGACCATCGAAGTCGAGGTCGGCATCAAGACAGCCTCCGATGCGAACGCGAGTAGAGGCTGCGCCGTCGAAGCAGAACTGATCATCCGAGTCTAGGCCACCAGGATCAGAAACTCCTGCTTTCGTGCAAGGCCCGCCTTCTTCTTTGACGGCATCGCAATATTCGAAATGGCCGATCTCATCGGAAAAGGCGATGCCATAGGAATGGGCCGCCCAGGGAACCCGTGTGTGCTCATTCGATGTGCTGTACATAGGATGGAAGTTGTAGGGGATGTTCTGGCAAGCCTTGCCCGAAGGATCGAATTTGACCTGTCCGAATCCATTGGCAGCGCTGGCTGTCATCGAGCCAATTTGTCCGCTGGTCAGGTCATTCACGACAATTTGGACGCCTTGCGAAGTATCGTGTACGGTCACGCGCAGCAGATCGCCCGAGTTCATGAACAGATCCTTTGTGGGATCGGGCGTATAGGTGGCCAACGTGGACTGCACCGGATTTGCCGGCGCCTGAGAGTTGCCACTCAAGGTTAAAAACGCAAAGTTCACGGTTTCTTCGCCGATGGTACTCAGGCAAGCATCGTTATTGGCCAAGTTCGTAGCCGGATCGAAACCGAGACTATCTATATTCAATGCAGCACACCACCGGGTAGCATCACAGCTCACGCCTTCCGGCCATGGAACCCAACCCGGAGGATAAAACTGCATCTCCATGAAGGCCGTACCTGGATGGTGGCCCAAGTAATGTTCGGAATTCGGGTTTACGTCGTCGAAGATATTGCTGTCGCTGTCGGGCGTGCAGTTCCGAGTGTACTCGGGAAAGGATTGGGTATCACAGATTGCCATGCCCACCCAAAAGGCAGGGTGTAGTTGAAAATTGAACGTGCCCCCTGTGCCGGCCTGATTGGGAAGTGTAGGAGGATCTTTCGGGAGGCGGATCAGGTAAACACCCGAATTCCCCGAACCAGGAGTACTCGAATAGAAAAGAAGCGAAGGTTCATCATGGCCCACGTAAGGATGGCCGTAAGTGTACGGCTTCGCCGGATCGATACAGCGACCGACTACTTGTTCACAACGACCATGGGCTCCGTAGGATTCGGAAAAAGCAGATGGGAGTGACCAAGCAAGGACAAGACAAAACATAATTCTCAAGAAGCAGCGCATAGCGTCTCCTTTGTTCACGGGGTTACTTGATGAGTCCGGGGCCAAATGGCGGACCGATGCCGATCAGATGAACCGGAGTTTTCCCTGGGGTTGAAAAGCGGCGAGAACACTATCATGGGCTGCTGTGAATCGACAATAGGGCCAAACTTCCAGGCGAACAGACAGGAAAAACAGCTCAGGATTGCGGGCAGCGGCCCCGCGCGCGGTCCATCTCGTGGACCGCACACTGCTGTCCCGGCTTGTCTTTTTTTGGCCTCCGTTTCGGATTTATAGTTTAGAGTCTTTCCCATCGCAAAGGCGTTGGGGCGTTTTCACGAAATTGCAGCTATGTGTACCTGTAGAAGAGCTCTTAAGTTACGGTGTGTGTTTTCGCGATCACTTCAATCCAAAAGGAGACGCTAAGATGACGCGAGTCAAGCGATACCTGTTTGTGACGACGTTGACCACTCTGACGATAGCTGGTGCGATGATGAAGGCGCACCCAGCTTTCGCAGCGAGTTCGAGCGCGGTCCAAGTCGTTCCTAATATTCCTTTCGGAAATACTGCAAGCTATTCGATTAAAGTTCCAACTGCACATCACCTCGTGATTGAATCGCTGATCCTTCAGGTGGATGTGACGCCGCCGGGCAGCAAGCTGGCAGCCTCGGTTAACTTCACAAGCGGGGGCAAGAGCGTCACGATTTTCGTCCCACTGAGCTTTGCATACACCGAACCGAAAACCAATTTTGACTTTTATGTTGCCACGCAGAAAGTCCGGTTGTATGCAGACCCAGGAACGTCTATCACTTTAATTCCTTACAGCCCCACGGGTACGACAGGGACGCCTTTGCTGACCGTGTCAGGGTACGAATATTGATAGACGAACACGAATCGACTAAGCGGATAAGAGTCACTCATCGGGTTTAAGTCGAGAGGAGAATCTGAATGAAAAAATTTGAGAAACATTTATTTCTGGTGGGTTTATTGGCTGGTCTTACAGTTGCGGCCACGATGGTGAATCCCTACCCAGCTTCCGCAGCGAGTTCGAGTCCAGTCCAGGTGGTGCCAAATATTCCGTTTGGAAACACGGTATCGGGCGGGTCTGGCTTGCCGTCTACAATCAAAGTTCCGTCCAACCGTCACCTGGTGATCGAGACACTGAGCGTCCAGGTGGACGTAACTCCTTCAGGGAGCAACATCGAGGCCTATGTCACGTACAAGAGTGGCGGCAACACCGTGCAGATGTACGTTCCGCTGACATTCGCGTATACGACCCCAAGCAATGATTATGACACCTATGTTGCTACCCAGAATGTTCGTTTGTATGCCGACCCCGGCTCGTCCGTTACCCTCACGACCTATAGCCCCACCGGCTCGTCGGGTACAGATTTTCTGACCGTTTCCGGCTACAAATACTGAATGCCTTGCTTGAACTGGCAAGGCTAGAAGAACGGGCCGCGATGATGGCGGCCCGTTCAGCTCTACTTTACGGTTGCGATGCCGTAACTGCGACTGCGCTGGAGGTGCTGCCGGTGTACGGCGCAACGCCGCCGTAGACGGCCTTTACCTCATGTGTGCCCGTTCCCGGCACCACAATCTTGGATACCTTGGCCGTGCTCACCGTCGAATCCAGCAAGGTAATCACATCGTTCTTGTTTGGATCGCTGACAGTCAGATCAGGGCTGCCGTCGCCGTTCAAATCCGCGGTCGCGAGGTCAGCAGGGTCGGAACTTCCGGCGAGGGCTTTTGTTTCGGAGGTGAAGGTGCCGCCGCCCGAGCCAAACAAGAACGTCAAACTGGACCCGCCTGAGTTTGCAATGGCCAAATCGGTTTGGCCATCGCCATTAAAATCCGCAGCTACGATCCCCGCCGGCATACTACCCGTTGCTATTGGCGAAGGTAGAGTGAAGCCAAGGCCCCCTTGGTTGAGAAGGATGGTGACGGAATTCTGGTCAGGATTCGTGACCGCGAGGTCCGGACGGCCGTCGCCATTAAAATCCGCCGCCACTAGAAAGGCAGCAGATGTTCCAATTGGAATAATAGGAGTGGCGTTAAAGGTGCCATCGCCCGCGCCATAGAGAATCGTGACCGACTGTGACGTGAAGCCGGCAACTGCCAGATCGATATTGCCGTCGCCATCAAAATCTGTAGCGACTATACCGGCTGGGGTCGCCGCAGTCACAGGCGGGTCCGGTTCCACAAAAAAGGTACCGTTCCCATTGCCTAAAAGAATGGTCACATTGGAGCTTCCAAAGTTGGTAATGGCAAGATCTAGTTTGCCGTCGCCGTTTAAATCTGTCGCGACGAGTTGATATGGATCGAGCCCCGTGGAATAGCTTGCCTTCAGGGTGAAAGTTCCGTCGCCTTTGCCCAACAGCACGGTCACATTAGAGGAGGCCTCGTTAGCAACGGCGAGGTCGAGAATTCCGTCTCCGTTGAAATCGGCAGCGACAATGCCTGAAGGACTGTGAAAGAGGACAGTGTTGGGGATGGCTGATGGAAGAACTTCGAACTTGCCATTCCCCTGATTGAGCAGAATGCTCACCGAGTTGCCCGAGTTGTTGGTCACCGCGAGATCCGGCTTACCATCGCCATTGAAGTCGCCGGTGGCCATCGCAGTTGGAGCGATCCCGACTGGGGTCACAGACGACTGGTTTAATGAGGGCTTGCCTGGATGCAGGTTTCCGGTCGCCAGCACAGCATTGTTATTGGAAGTATCAATAAACGATACTTTGCCTGTGGGCGGCGGCCAATCGCCCTTCACGTTTGCGGTCAGGGCGTAGTTCCCCGTCGCTCCACTGACGGCAAGAGTGGTGGTTGATGGGAAAGTACCGGTCACAGTTACCTTCTGTTCAGTCGCCGCACTCGAGAGGACGGTCGTGGTTCCGGAAAAGAAAGCGTGTAAGAAGTGAACTCCAATTGGCCGAGTGATCTTGAGAGACGCCACACCGTTCGAATTAAGTTGCGGTACTCCAAGAATCGTGGGGTCGGGACTCTCGCAATTCTGAATCGTGTAGCAGTCGCCGAAAACTACCGTTCCTTTGGTCACTGGGTGCCCGCCGGTTGTAACCTTTGCCGTGAGCGTCAGAATCGCACCCTCCGGGACCGAGTTCGAGGATACCGTCAAGGTGGTCGTACTAGGAGTGGGTGCAATTACCGTGATCGCGTGGGTGGAAGCGCTTGCGCCGAAGTTGCTGTCGCCGCTGTACTTGGCGGAAATTTCGTCAGTTCCGGCTGCAGTTACGGTGTAGTTGTACACGTTCACCCCGCCGGTCCCAACCGACAAATTCGCGAGTAAACTACTTCCGTTGTAAAGCGACACTGTACCGGAAGGGAGCAGAGTGCCAACTTGCACGGGCGAGATGTTCGTTATGAATTGCACCGTCTCACCGGCCCCGAGAGCTCCCGAGGGCTCGATGGCTAACTTCAGGGTGGTGGGAACGGGGGTGCCGCTAAACCCGATGGTGGCGGAAGTGCTCCCGCCATAATTGTTATCTCCGGGGTACGTGGCGTCAACGATTTGTGTGCCTCCGCCGGGCACTGTAACTCCTGTCACTTGTGCAGTGGCAGTCGTAGTCACGGTGTTAAAGGCGACCAGCACAGAGTTGTTGCCAGAACCAGCTGCGGCAAGATCCTGCCTACCATCGCCATTAAAATCTGTTGTCGTGACAGATTGAGGAGCTGCTCCGCTTGCCGGCACAGACTGACTTTTGGGGAACGTGCCGTCGCCCTTGCCGAAGAACACTACGATCGCGTTGCTACTGGAGTTCGCCACTGCGAGGTCTTGGATTCCATCCCCATTAAAATCGCCGACTGCGACCGAATCCGAATTTGTTCCCGTGGTTGGCGGCGTGGCGGTTGCAGTAAAGGTGCCTTTGCCATTTCCCAGCAGGATAGTCATCGCGGTCGAGAATTGATTTGTGACCGCGAGATCTTGATTCCCATCGCCATTAAAGTCGCCTACCGCGATCCACTCGGGATTCACGCCCGTGTTAGGTGAAGCAGCCGACGTGAAGGTTCCGTCGCCCTGACCCAGAAAGATGCTGAGGTTGGATCCGTTGTAGTTTGCCACCGCCAAATCCTGCTTTCCGTCGTTATTGAAGTCACCAACAGTAATGAAATACGGCGAGGTTCCAGTGGCCGGAGATTGAGGCGCAGCGGTGAAATCACCTACGCCGTTGCCAAGCAGAATTGTCACGGTGGATGTACCCCGGTTCGCGATTGCCAGGTCGGCATTACCATCGTTATTGAAATCGCCCACGGCAATACTGTTTGGCACACTGCCGCTACCGGTGGGCAGCGTCTCGCCTTCGATGAACGAACCCGTCCCCGACCCGAGGAAGATTAGCGTCTCATTGCTGTTGTCTCCCACAACGGCGATGTCGAGGTTGCCATCATTATTGAAGTCTCCGACGGCAAGGGCTGTGGGATTTTGAAAGCTAGAAGGAAGCGTGATGGTTGCGGGAGCATACGACGCGATTCCGCTGCTTAGAAAAACCGTCAGAGAGTACACCCCGCTGCCGTCCGGGTTGATATTTCCGACCACCAAGTCGGGAATTCCATCGCCATTAAAGTCCCCGACTGCCAATGGAATTGGTTCGCTGCCGGTCCCCGAAAAGGTTTGTGGAACGAGTGCGGATGAGGTCGTTGAAGCACCGAGCGGAGCCGTGGCGAAGGTGTAGGCTCCAGCCGTTTGATCTACAAACGAAACCCTCCCAGCCAACGCTTGTGACCCAGTGCCTGTGATCGTGGAAGATAGCGTGTAGCCACCTGTAGGAGTTTGGGTCTCCCCGAATGAAATATTGGTCGGATGGAATCCTGAAACGGGGATGGACTGCGTAGCTGAACTGCTTGTGGCAAACGTGGTCGTTCCCGCAAACACAGCCTTGACGGAATCGGATCCGACAGGAAGAACCACTTTGATCGTGGCGGTTCCGTTACTGATTAGCTGCGCTTGCCCAAGCAATGCGGATCCCTGGCAAGACGCGGCCGACGCATTACAGAACTTCACCAAGCCAGGTGTCGCTGGGTTACCACCGTACAACACCGTGGCCGTTAACGTAATCGGTGCAGGCCAAACGTAATTGGTTTCCGAAAATGTTATCGTCGTGGTGGTTGGCGTTAGCGATGCCCACAATTGGCTGCTGAATGCCATGAACAAGGAGAGCAACCAGAATGCAGAAGTCAGAACTCGCAAAACTTTTTGATATGACATGAGGATTTCCTTTCCTTCTATGTTGTCGGGCAGAATCGCTCCACTTGTATAAGCGACATTTCTGGGAAGATTCACTCATGCAAAAGGACAATTTGGATTGAGGAGTAGTTGAGGGCTGGTCCCCAGGCTGGTCGGTTTCGAAGTTTCCAGAGCAGCCGATAGCCACCTGCTCATCGAGGAAAATCGGCCATCTGTCACCCAAGTGCGGTTTTCACCGCACGGATTCCATTTTGAACCGAGTGAAAATAGTTAGGGCATCGGGAAAGCCGCGACCAGCGCGGATCTGTTACGATTCCCGCGCCACTATTTCGTCTTGAAAGTTAATTCTGTTCGGCGGGTGAGCTGGATCGGGGGAAGCGTTTTCTTCCGGTCTGCAGTCAGCCGCTCGTTCGCGTTGTCGGCGTTGGGTTGATTGGTCGTAAGCAGTCAAAGCGCAGCAGTCCCCTGATAAGCCTTTCGGGTAGATACGCGCTGATGGTGTAGCTGTACACGCCGACGTAGTCTTCACAAATCAATAGTTGCCATTTGAGGTTGTCGGACAACGCTGTCCCTCTGGCCACACGGGATTGGTCCGCCAGTCCCCATTCCAATACACAAGAGAGCTTGCATGACGAAGATCATATTGCTGGTTTTAGCGAGTCTTTTTGTTGCCGATGGGACATTACATGCCGGTGAGCCAGCCGCGTCGGGTGGTGCAACTTTTTTCGACAATTTTTCAAGCGGCTCACTCGACACATCGAAATGGATGGCTTCTAACTGGGCCGCTCCGGGCGGAGGCACGTTCGTTCCTTCCTATCTCGACTTTTCATCCGGGATGCTGCGGATCAAAGTCACGCAGACTTACACTTCCGGCGGTGGGATCGCTTCTGTGGGCGGCGAGTTACAAACGAAGCAGAAGTTCGGCTTTGGAACTTATATCTGGGTTTTCCGGGCTTCTTCGACTTCTAGTACTCCCACTGGGGCGGGCGTGGCAGTGTCCGGACAGATCAGCTCGGGCTTTATTTTTATCAACAACTCACAGACCGAAATTGATACCCCGGAAATTGAAGGACAGAACCCTGGCAAGATCTGGTGGACGAGTTGGGTGGGACTGTCGAAAAAGCAATGGACGGAAACGCAAGCTCCCTTCGCACCCGAAAAGGGATTTCACCATTACAAGTGCGTGTGGACGCCCACCTCAATCAAGTTCTATCTTGATGGCGTGTTGGTTTCGACACACACGGGCGTAGTCCCACAAGTGCCCGCCTATGCCATGATCAACCATTGGGGAACGAACAGCACGGGCTGGGGTGGTCTCGCGACACCCAATGTTACGCGCTACATGTTTGTGCGGAGCTTTAGCTACGCCCCGCTTCCGTAGGCACTAGAACAAAATTGACGGCAAGAAAGCGCCGACGGGTTCGTTATAAAGGCCCATGGTCATTAAGGTCATGGGCTGAACGACCCGAAGACCATTCTCCAGGCACCACCGGAACAGGTCTGCGTTGCGTGTAGGCACGAGAATTCCCGGACCTTGAAATTCTTCGGCCGCTGAAATCAGCGCTTGCAGATCGCGATTGTTCTCCGCGACTGCATGACCAGAGAAGGCGATGGATGAAGCGTAAGCTCTGATTCGTCCCCCTGACTCAGCAACTACCGCGGTCCCATGCTCGATCGCATCCTTGAGCTCGCCGCCGCGGTCGTGGCCATGAACTCGCAGGCAGAGCTCATTGCAGCCGGCAAGATCGCTGAGATCAGCAGGTCTCACCTGATATCCGGGAAGTAGCTTCTGGATGGCTTGGCCTTGCATGCAGGCAAGCGGCTCACGCACAACGAATCCGAGTTTCGCATAGAGCGAGAGCGAACGATTGTGATAGGCGGCCTGCACGAGACGAACACCTGCGAATCTTCTCTCCTTGGCGCGCTCGATTACGGCTCGCATCAATTGCCTGCCTACGCTCCGATTTTGCGTGCTGGGATCAATCGTGATCGGCCCCACTCCGGCAATCGAAGTCCTCTCGTCGAGACAGTTGCTTCCGACAATTTTCCCATCTTGTTCTGCCACCACACAAAAAAACGATGGATGGGAGAACATCGTCGAGAGCACGCGAACGGGAATCTCTGGCGCAGGAAAATCGGGAGGAAAGTTGTGTCTGCGGGCTAATGTACTGAACGCTTCAAAACAGATTTTTCCGCACACTGCAGCGTCGTCTGAAGTGGCACGGCGAATGGTCACATGCTCAGATTCGGGGATAAATGCCTGGGGCTGGGCTACCATGAGATCTCCTTGATAGGGATTCCAAGCTGTCATGGTAGAAAGGTCGAGAAGCCAAAGTCAACGAGGCCGCAGAGTCCCACATATTTCTGCTTCGAGCCAAGGCTGCTTTTGGGATGCCCGTATGACGGTCTCTCATATGTTTCTCATCCGATGAGTTCGGGAGAGGTACAAGACTTCGAATTGGCCTTCATCCCGAGGCCGACTGAACCGACGGGTAAAGCTTCGTCAAATAAGTTGTGCTATCGTCACACTTCAGGAGTTACTCCGATCTCAGATCCAGTTCTACTCAGCATCCAGAGGCAGATATGGTAGAGACATTGGTGACGCATTTCATGCAAATTTTCTGTCGCCATAGTTTTTCATGGCCGCACAGCAGTATTGACGGACGGGATTACCAGGTATGCGTTATTTGCGGAAGTGCATATGAGTATGATTGGCGCACCATGCGACGCACCAAACGGCTGGCGTCGATATTGAATGGCCAGGAAAAATACAATAGCCGTCCTGCGACCGAAGAGTGATTACCGATCTTGCCTAGAACCTGTTGTTTCGTACTCCAAAAGAATGGTTTGCAGATGAAACCATTGCGGCGTTCTCTCAGCTAAGCTCTTCGGTCGATTGCAATTCCTCCCCGACGCTCTTCATCGCGGCACTCAACGCACGGGTGAGCTTGTTGCGGCAATGTTCGACTGAGACGTTGGCAACCTCATCAGCCGCACGTTCGAACACCTGCAACGCGTCCGCAGTCTGCGTTCTCAGCGACTCAGAAACCGATGCCAGTATTCCCTTCTGAACGGTCTTCATATTGCTGCTCGCTTCGTCCAGCTGTGCTGCAAGTACCTTGACGCTCTTGGCGGTCAACTCCTCGCGAATACTGTTGGCGATTGCCTCCAGCTCTCCGCGCACATCTTTTACAGTGTTACTGGCCATTTGGCTCAAACGAAGATCCAAGCCCGACTCCAGGGAGTGTACGGACTCGTCTAACTTAGCAATGCGGTCATTCAAAGACTCAATGCCTTGATGGAGACGTGTAGACTCCGACTCGAAGGACGAACGAAGTTTTTCGAGGTCCGCGCGGCGCGCGTTGTGTTCTTCCTCTAAGTTATCTCGTAAGTACTGAATAAGCTCTTCACTCAGGCGTTTGAGGGAGTTACCGCCATCCACTAACTTCGACTGGTAGTCCTCCATGCCGCGTCGCAAATGCTCCTGAACGCTCTCCGATATGTATGCCGACGTCTCGCGGGCCCTTTTTTCGACAACTTTGAGTTCTTCGGCTACGCGGCGTACAAACTGTTCATATCCATCAGAAGTCCTCTGGCTGATAGCCGCATTGGCGGCTGCAAGCAAATGGGCCGACTGTTGGCGCGCTTCTTCCAGGACTCTAGGCCCCAAATTATCGGTTATGCGCGACTCCAGTTGATGTTCAAGCTCGGGCGGAATGCTGGAGAGCGACACTTCGAAGCGGCTCGAGTTCCCATCCCGGCGGGCAAGCTTTTCTTTGATACCGGTCATCTCTTCTTGCAGCGGGCGAACCGAATCGGCAATGGTCCTTTTTACCTGCGCCTCCAATTGACGAACAATGCGATCGACGACGGCTCTTGGTGGCTGGCTCAATTCCTGAAACCCGGACCCGGGCCGATTTGTTGCCATATCTGTCGAAGTTGGCCAGTCTTGCGGATATTCGGTCAAGCCCCAGAAATTGTCGGGGCGATCGAGTTTGGTTCCTAATCTCCAAGTTCGATTGTCCGATCCGACCGGCTGACACGAAACGACGTGAGCAGTGGCTTCACGACCATCTTTGCTATGAAAGTGAAGTGGCATGCCGGCGTCGAGTTTTATGGGCGATATCATCGCGCAACCATGGGCATTCACAACCAGGGTTTCGCAAACCTCAGAAAAGTGCTTCCCATTCAAACTGGTGACAAGAATTGGCATCGCCGTAGGAACTCTCGAGCTTCGCCTCGGGGTTGTGGGGATTGCAGTTTGCATGTATTTTGCCTTCGCTGCCAGGAGTAGGTGACATTCGGCTGTGCTGCCGAGCGCCACGTAATGCCAAACATAACTCTAAGTGCGTCGCGGGGAAACAAGTCGGAGGTATCGTGGCAAGTATGTACGAAAGTACATTATGGAGCTGGATTTGTTATCTGAAGCAAGGTGGCCTAACTCCTTTGATTGACAAGGCTGCTATATTCCTAAATGAGAGGAATTAATTCATGACGAACTTAACCGGGGTTTTACGTCAACTTAGAAACGAACGGCAAAACGCACAAAAACAAGTAGAAAGAATCGATGCCGCACTCGCGGCTTTGAACGGACTGAGCTCCAAACGTCAAGGAAATGGTGGAACCAGGACACTGTCAGCAGCTGCCAGAAGGAAGATTGCTGCGGCTCAGCGAGCCCGATGGGCAAAGATCAAGAAAGCAGCTTAGTCAGGCAGCAGACATTAGTAACGATGCTTGATCGGAGTCTAATTGCTCAGGTTCCTAGTTCATTGGTTCAATTGGGAGACTAGATTCACCTGGGTTGATTGGTCTGCGGCCCACCCATACGGCAAATACAGAGATACGCGATCCAGCAAACCCACATAACGCTCGTGTAACTTCCTACCGACATCGGAAGATGTTCCCGTGACCGCGATGTCGGCCAGCATCTCGTCACTAATGAGGCGTGCCATACCTTGCCAATCACCATTTAGAGACTTGTGATGCAGTTCAGGGCCAACTTCCTCCCACCCATGTGTTTCCAGAACCGGTGCATATGTCCTCGTGGAGGCGTAAAAGGCGACTTGCTGCCTTACGGCCTCGCGGTTCTTTGCTCGCTCGGCTTCAGTTTCTCCAATCACTACGAAAGCAGCTGTCACATAAGTGAAATCTCGCCGCAGTCGACCCGATGCGCTCAGTCCACGCTCAACGGCCGGTTGCACATACTCGCGAAGGTACTTGGCAGTATGGAATGGGTGAACGTGCAAGCCGTCGCAAACTTCTCCCGCCATGCGGCACATATATTGGTTCACGCCGGCAATGAATATTGGAATTTCCGGATGGGTGATTGGACCGGGATTGAAGAATGGGGTCATCAAGTCGAAGTGGTAGAACTCACCCTGAAAGCGTAAGGGAGTCCCCTTCTGCCAACACTCCCAAATTGCTCGTAATGCTAAAACTACCTCATGCAGCTTCGGACCGGGCGCTTCAAACTTTATCGAAAAGCGGCGCTCATTATGAGCCCTGACCTGGGAGCCGAGGCCGAGAATGAATCTACCCCGCGAAGCTTTCTGAATGTCCCATGCCGTATAGGCGAGAACCATCGGACTGCGGGGAAACGCAACAGCTATCGAGGTGCCGAGTTTAATAGAAGTTGTCCCTGTCGCCGCCACCGCCAAAGGTAGAAACGGATCGTGCTGGGTTTCGGAGGTCCAGAGGCAGCCGTAGCCAATCTTCTCGGCAGTGCGCGCATGATCCAGCAAGCTCGAAAGATCGTAATCCCGCAGAGCTAAATCAAGAATCATACCGACAGGAATCCGTGCGAGCGAGCGTGAGCGTGGCGTGCAAGATGGTGCTCGCGGTCAATCGCAGCCAGCTTGTTGCCGGTGAGTTCTTCGTAAACCTTGGCAACCTGCGAAGGAAATCCATCCTGCGAGCCGGTATTGGAGTCGCTGACATAGCGGGCAATCTGCGAATTGGATTTTAAAGTCGACCGGATGGATTCGATTCTGGCCTTCGTGTCTCGCGGCGAAGAAGGCTGAACTAACACCGTCCCGACCTGCTCGCGGAGTAACTTGAAAAATTTCTGCTGATCATCCAAAACCGTCCCAACAGAGCGCGAGCCATGACCAGTACACACAATCTTTGCATTTAGTTTTCTGGCCTCGTCCAGCGTTGTTATCCACTTACCGGTATCTCCGTCGCCGACAAAGTTGTAGGGACCGTTGACGCACATGTCACCGGTGAACAGGATTCGCTCGTTGGGCAGCCAAGCCACGGCGTCGCCATGTGTATGCGACACTCCCAAGTACAGTAGCTCAACTCGATGTTTACCATCATCGAAAACCAGGTCTTTCGAAAAAAGAACCGAAGGGGGCTTGAGCTTGGTTGCCTTCAGGTCAGGCCGATCTTTTAATGCAGCCTCCCATCTGCCCGGCGTATTTCCGTAATAGCCGGTCTCGTATTTCTTCATCTCGTCAACAACGCCGGCATGGGCAACCGGCACTCCTCCGTTGTCGACAAAGATTTGGTTCCCGTAAGCATGGTCGCCGTGGTGGTGAGTATCGAATGCGAATCGAATCGGTTTGTCGGTGAGAGCGCGGATTTTGCTGATGATCAGCTTTGCGCCTGCGGGGAAATTTGCATCGACGACGAGAACATAATCTTCGAAAATGATCCAGCCGTTGTTGCACACCGCATCCGCAGTGTCAGAAACTGCATCCCCCTCATGAAAGTAAATATCGGGAGCGAGAAGGTCCTCCTTGGCAGATTCTGCCATGGCTGCCGCGGGCAGTGGTTTAGCCAGAAGCTCTGCTTCGGCGGCGAGGGTTAGAAAAGCACCACCGGTTTGTAAGAACTGCCGTCGGTTGACATTGCACATAGTTCCTCCCGTTGAGCCAAATCGCGCTCGATCGCGTTGCTGTTTCGGAAAATTGTGGATGTAAATACTCGGGCGGGATTATACGCCAGCTCTCACCGGCAAAATACTCTCAGGCTGCTGTTGTTAAGAAACACTACGAGGTGAGCGGCGAGTAGTGAAAGCTCGTAATGTGCATGTATCGCGTGGCTCCGGGTGTGGCCCAGCCTCCCCAGGCTGAATTGTTCGTGCCCCACATATTGAAGAGGAACGGCGCCGGAGCAGAGGGAACGGATTCAACGTGTGTAACGACCAGTTGGCCATCCACGTACCAATCCACTTGCTGCGGTTGCCACACAATCTTAAAGTCATGTGATAACAGCTGGTCGAACCCTGAAACCTCGGTGTCCTGATAATTGGACAGTCCCGACCAATTGGTGCAATCGACGGCATAAGGCCGGTCGCCGGTTTGCTCCGTGTCGATTTCGGTTTGAGAGTTGTTGGTGAACAAAAATCCTGACGCCGTGGTACCTGAAACTGCAGCTGAGACCCAAGATGTGAACTCGAAGGTTCCGTAACTGAAAGCCTGCTTGGTATGGACCTCAGCACCAGTAGACAAAATCCCGCCGCCCTGTTGCTCCTGAGTAAGAGTTAAGATCAGTTCAGGGCCAACGCTTACATTGGATGGAGAGAATGTCCCAGTGTTCCCGTTTACGTTGCCGACCGGCGGAGCTGTACCGCTGTCCTTCTCCCACGTGTAGCTGGCGAAGTTAAACTCGTTGGAACCTAAGGCGGTAGGACTGGAGTTCGAAGTAGAACTAGTCGTCCCCGGCGAGTTATTCGGCGCCAAAGCACCACCGCCGCACCCTACCAGGGAAAGGATGGTCGGAAGGGCAAAAGCCAGCGATGAAGCTAGGCGGTAAAGGAAAATCCGAGTGCGGCAGGATCCGTGCACGGTAAGTTGAACTTATCAACATGCTTAGGGAGCGGCGAGTTACGGAAGGACAGGAACGGTTAGAAGGAGATTAGAGAATCGATGTGGCAAGTCTTCGCCGTCGTTGAGCAAATATAGTTACGGGCGACGATAGAATTGGGAACTTAACTGCTCAGCATGCCTTTTAGTCAGGGAACACAAATGCCTGGGTCTGACCGTTAAGATTCTCTATGACCAAGCCCTCGGAATTTGTAACTACATTCACTTTGTTCTGCACAATATGGTTGACCATACCCTGAAGTATGGTGGAGCTGATGCTGATAGAGACATCGTCCGGCGAGTTATCGTCGACGCGATGAAATAACAATATAAGCCATAATTTATTCGCGACAGCATAGTCGATGTAGCCGGTTAAGTTCGCGAGCGTGGTGTTCAGATCCGTTTCTCCTGCTTCCGACCACAAGTAGTAAGGCATGATGGCTCCGTGGCCGGAGTGTTTTCCGTTGTAGCCGGAATCGGAGTCTCGCGCACCAAGGAAACCGGCGTTCTGCACCGCTAATCCGATTGTGCTATTCGGATACCCATAGTCACCATAGGGGTACGCGAAGGTGAGAGGATTGAGGCCTTGAGCAATCAGATCGGCCTTGGATCCACTGATCTCGCTAGTTAGGCTGTCAGCTACAGCGCAGTCGGGTACCTGGCACAGCGTCGATAAAGATTGATGGGTTCGGGTGTGGGCACCAATTTCATGCCCGTTGGCGGCCATGGTCTGCACTTCGTCCCAGGTGAGAAAACCGGGATTCCCGACGCCGACTGGTCCAAGGTCAGGATTCACGATCGTTCCACCGAGTGTGTTGCCTGTAATGATGTATTGGGTGGTCCTTATTCCCGCCGCATCAAAGATAGGCAGGCCGTTGTCGTACATTGACTGGTACCCATCGTCGAAGTCGACCGACACAAATCCGCTACTGGTAATCAGGAACGGTAAGGTTGTTGATGTTGCAGCTTGTGGGGCTGGATTGGAAACTGAAACAGCCACGGTCGCAGCCGATTTCAACTCTGCCGCCGGAATCGTGACTGTGATCGTGTTGGCAGCGATGGAAGCCGGGATCAGAATGTTAGATCCAAAATTTACGGTTGCACCAGTCGCGAAGTTGCTGCCCATAATCGTCAGATAAGTCAGATCGGCACTGCCGGTCAGAGCCAAAGGTGGAGATAGACGAGTAATCACAGGAGGCATTGGTGGTGGCGGCGGTGGCGTTGTCACGGTCAAAAACACTTGACCTGTGACCGATCCCGAGGTTGCGGTGATTTGCGCTGTGCCAGCGGCAACGCCAGTGGCGACGCTGCCATTCATGGTCGCGATATTCGGGGTCTCGCTGCTGAACTGCACCGTTGACAGCGGGAACGGCGCGCCAAATTGATCTGTCCCGGATGCGGTGAATGCTTGCGTGGCGCCCACGTTGATAGAAGCATTGGTCGGCGAGATGCTAATAGTTGTGAGTGCAGGCGGAGCAGGAGTTACAGTCAAGTGCACTGGTGCTGAAGTGATTCCCTGGGCGCTTGCGGTAAGAGCTACAGAGCCGCCCCCCTGTGCAATACCAGTTGCGATCGCGCCATTCTGACCTTCACTGTTAATCGCGTTTACAGTGGCAATGGTTGGATCCGAACTCACCCAAGTGAAAGTTAGCCCGGACATGGACAATCCAAATTGATCTAAACCAGTTACCGAAAACGAGGTCGAACTGCCCGCTTGTACAGTCGCCGTGACTGGAGTGACGCTGATGTTCGTCAAGATTGCGGCCGGCCGGGTCGTGGTTAAAGTTGTGCTGGCGCTGATGCCCTGCGAAGAAGCGGTGATCACCGAGCTTCCGCCATTTGGACCACCTGCACCGGAGGCCAATCCAGCGGCGCTGATGGTCGCGACATTTATGTTGCTGCTGGAGTAGGTGAATGTGATCCCGCTCATGGGATTTCCATATTGATCAATTCCGGTCGCGGCAAATTGTTGTGAACCGGTGGTGAGGACGGAGGGGTTTGCGGGAGTCAACGCTATGGTAGTGAGCGCGGGTGGCGGCGGGAGCACGGTCAACACCGCAGGTGCGCTACCCACGCCCTGAGCGGAGGCTACTACGGCACCGGTGCCCTGACATAGGCCTGTGGCCGAGCCGGCATTCAGGCTGATGCAGTTGCTATTTGTTGTCCAGCCGAAGTTGATGCCGGACATGGGCTTGTTGTACTGATCAAGGCCTACGGCGGTGAAAATCTGCTGGCTACCTACTTGAATGGATGCAGAAGCGGGCGAAACGCTGATTTTGGTCAGGACCGGTGGGGCAGGTGCAACCACAACGCCCAGGGCCGCTTGATCCGTAAAACTTCCCGAGCTTGCCGTAATGATAATCGATGTGGTGCCGACCGCTGCCGAACTGATTGCCGACAAAGTAAGTGTTGACTGTGTTGCGGATATGGGGCTGAATGAAGCAGTAACCCCTCCGGGAAGCCCGGAAGCAAAGAGATTTACCTTTCCTGCAAAGCCGTTCGCCGGGTCGATCACGATAGTGCTCTGAACGTTCTGCCCCTGCGCCACCGTAAGGGTTGCTGGTTCGGCTGATAGTGTAAAGCTGGGTTGCGGTATGACGGTGAAGAGTGCGGAGCTGCTGATCCCTTGCGCGCTGGCGGTAATTTGCGAAGAGCCGGGTGCAATTCCGGTCGCCACACCGCTTTTAGCGATCGTGGCGACTGCAGGATCACTACTGGTAAAGGTCAGCGCGGTCCCTGTCATCAGATTGCCATGCTGATCTTTCACCACCGCCGTGAACCGTTGTGTTGCCCCGGCTGTTACTGATGCTGCTTCCGGGGTCAGTGTGATCGACGCAATCGACGGCGCACCGGATTCTTGCGCTGAGGAGGAGGAGGACAGAGTTCCACCTCCGCAGCCCGTCCAGAGGAGAGCGGTCAGGATGAGAAAAAATGCAAGGTACTTGGGAACACCCGGCTCACGCCGAGTGTTCCCCTTGTGTTTCCGAACCGCGAGTCGTTCCTGCATTGAAGCAAGTCGCATATCACCTACCAGAATTTTTCAACTCAGTGGATGTGCATCTCCTTGCGTAGTGGCAAAGGAGACTCGGTTACGTGCTTTCGCTGAAAGATGTAAGCCGGAGTAGGCACGCGCTCGGGATGCAGCTCAACCTTTGCGATCGGAGCAGCGGCACCGGAGATTTGGACCCACGAAGCGAGAGACGGTGTCCCCGACTTGTTCACCAGGAACAACATGTAATAGCCGGGAGGCGCGATGTTTGAATTCGGAGGACCTGTGACTTTCAGGGTTCCCTGTCCAGTCGTGAATGAGAGACCCACAAAGCGTTGATCCATATCGAAGGAGTGCGTCACCGAACCCGCTTTGATCAGTGCGATGGAGGCAATCGTCGCCGCGTCTGGCGTTGTCAAGGTGACTGACTGTCCGTAAGTAATCGAACTGGGTGCATTGCTTGCCGCTGCGGGTCTTTTTGCAGGGCTGCCGTCCGAATTGAAGAGATACGTCGGTTGATAGATTTCGATGTGGTTCTCGAAAACGCCCTGCGCGGGGTTTCCACCGGCCAGAAACACCGTGCCATCGGGCAACAGTAATTGTGTGTTGTGATACAAGCGCGGGAAGGCATTGCTGCCGGCGGAAGAGAACGAATTTGTGGCAGGGTCATAAATCTGGGCCGTCAGGCTGGCCGTATTGGCTTCCTCATCCTGCGCGGAACCTGCATCCACCAACAATTTGCCATTCGGAAGAATGGTGGCTTCCATTTCGACGCGCGCCTGCGGCATGGGCGGTCCTTGCACCCAGCATGGCGCATAATTCGGGCACGAGGCCGAAATGTTAAAGCCGGCTGGGCTCAGGTCGATGAGCTCGGTTGTAGCGGTCGCGGGATTGTCGCCACCCATGATGATGACCTTGGGGCTGTAGTTATTCTGAGGAGTCAGAGGCAGCAGCACCGACGTTCCATAAGTTCGTTCGCCGTTTGGATCGCTTAATCCCGGGTAGATCGTCCAGGCCACAAGCTTCCAAGTTTGGGTGCTTGGATCAAAGTCAAGCGCCGCGGAGGATGGGGCGGAGTAAAAAATGTGACCCGTGGGGAGTAGGTGCATGCGCGGATAGAGGGGAAATTGAAATCCGGAAAAGTTCGGAATGTTGGGGTTGCCCGCGATTTCAGCACTCCATTGTTGTCCATTCCAGATTTCGCTGGTGTTGTTGGTAAGTCCGTCGGTGCCGTCCAAGCCTCCGGTTGTCATCATTCGCCCATCGTTGAGTTCGGTCATGGTTGGATACCAGCGGCCATGGGCAGTGGCGGGAATGTCCCCGAAAGATTCGCTGGATGGATCAAAGATGGAGGCATTGGGAAGCCCGAGAAACGGGGTATCGCCAGCCGTACCGACGACGGCCAGGGTGCCATAGGTTTTCGTTCCGCCCTGAATGAGTGCTCGTCCGTCCTGCATGATGGACATGCCGTTACAGAACATGTCCCAGGTGGTCGGAATCGGGTGGAAACTGCTGTCGGATAAATCGAACAGCCCAGCGCCTTGGGCGTACTGCGGCCCTTGGGGGCAGCCGGCCTGCTGCGGTGGGCAGTTTCCGGAGCCTGAAAGTACAAGAATTTTCCCGGTATGCAGCAAAGCTGCGTGGATCGGGTTGATCGGCATCTTGGTGGCGCTCGTAGTCCACTGTCCGTACTTGGCAGCCTGCGGGTTATAGTTCGGCGTCGGGGTTGGTGTCGGTGTCGGTGATTGATTGCTGCTCGGCGTACTACTTAGACTTCCACCTCCGCAGCCGATTAGCATGCAAATTGACAAGAACCCCACTACCAACGCGAATTTCTTCTTCATAACTTCCTTTCTGACCACCACAGGTTAGGGGGAAGGCAGGGGGAGAATTTCGAACGGAACTCGGCTACGACTTTTGCTGACCAGCCTTATGGCTTAGGCACATTTTGCGCGACCTCGGCCTGACCATCAGACGCACCGTAACTTAGGTAGGGGAAAAATGGCGCAACTTCGAACGACATTTTTTCCTGGGGGGAAAGAAGTGCGACGGGCGCGATCTTCATCAAATTCAGCTGATCGCTCCAGGGGTTCAGGCTGACGCGGCTGCCCAGGGGAAGCGCCGCAATCTGATCGATACGCTGCTTGTCCAGTGCGGGCGAAGTGGCAACGAGCGCGGCCATTCGCATCCCATTGTGCTGTCGCATCCTGTTTCCCAAGTGAGGACGAATGAGATTTGACAGCGCCGCGTGATCCTGCAGAGCTTTTAAGAATAACCCTGCACTCGCGAGTTTGTCTTTGTAGGGAGAATTTTGGAGCAACTCCATTCCCTTCTTGTCGGCAGCTTCTTCGTCGGCCGGGCTGCGCGCGAAATCAAGATGTTGGAACGTGGCAAGATCGGGAAAGAAAAATCGATCGGTAAATGCAAGATTGGTATTGAGGCGATGTCCGAGCGCGATGTGGCCTAACTCGTGCGCGATGACCACGGCTAGCGAAGCCTCATCAGGCAAAACATCAATCAGTCCGCGGCTGACCACGATGGTGTGGCCGATCGTAAAGGACTCCAGCGGAGTGGTTAGTAGTACCCGGCAGCGTACGTCGGGTTCAATTTCCAACTTATTCGTGATGATTAGATTGTTGGTTACCGTTTGCAGAACTTTATCGACGTCGCCGCGAGGCGCAAGCAACCCGATTTTCTGCAAATGATCGACGGCGTTGTCTTCGGCCATCCGCTCCCACAAACGTTGTGCTTCTACCGGGCTTTTGTCTGCGATGGCGGTGTGGTCGTCTACCGAGCTATCCAGCTTGATGTCTGTAAAGGCATCGTCGTGCTTTAGCGACTCGGGGTCATATGCCCACAAGCGTGTCTGCGCTTTAAAGTACAAGGTATGGAAAGGCGGGCTCTTGAGCTTCGTGCCTGATTCCTCAATGTAGACATACGCAGGCAGCCAAAGGTGGGGTTGCACGTTCAACCGCCAACTATCGAAGTGCAGGTAGTAGGTATAGCGGGATTGAGCGGAGTATGTTCCATTAAATCGGACGATATTGAATTCCCGATCTTCCACCCAGATTCTTCCCGTGAACAAGCCGCCCGGGGCTTTTTCTTTTGGCTGGACATCGATCACCAGGCATCGCGCCTCGCCAAGAAACTCCTGCCGAATGTAGGTGAAGTCGTAATTGCTTTTCTGGAAGTTCGCGTCGAGCATCACCATTTGCGCAAAACCACTCGGCAAGAAGCGGTGGGTAGCGCCGGTGGAAATCATGCTCAGCAAAGCCGAAAAAGAGCTCGAATGCTGGTTCTGGAATAGCGCGTCCTGCGGGCCTCGGTTGAAATCCAACCGCCCCAGAAAATAGTGATCGTTGACCGGCTGTACGTTGTGGTTTTTATCTTCATGGAGATCCTGGATATAGGTCTCAGCCAGTGGATGCATGCTCTTCATGGTGCTGACAAACGTGCGCTCACGCTCCACAACGCGGTCGATGATCTGTGCGAATGACACAGGAGGCACTACAGTAAAGGAACCACTTTTGGTCACGCCGTAGTTGCCATAGACTGTGATCACTGCGTCACCGGCGCCCATAGCCGTGCTACGAACCGTATTGATTGCGAAGCTTGCATTGTTCGAGCCAGCCGGCACGGTCACACTTGCAGGAAGTTTGGCCACGCTCGCCGGGTCGGCAGCCAAGGACACTTCAACGTCATACGGCGCTGCTGAGTTGAGGGTCACCGTGCCGTGCACTTCATTGCCGCCAATCACGGTCGGTGCACTCAGGTTGACCGACATCAACTGGGGACTACTGGCTGCAAACGCGGCTGTCGACCACGCAACGAACAACAACGCTAGTGTTCTGAAATAACGCATATCCCTCCATCCCGATCTGCCGTCAATGCCCAACGTGCCGCGTTGAAAAGTTCAACGGCAAAGCACAATCAGGAGCGCCCCGATGACCATGATTCTGCCGGCGACGTTAAGCCTCGCCAGCAAGTGAAGGATTCCGGAAATGCTTCCAAATCCGCAATACGACATGTTTAACGACCCACCTTTCTTCCTAAGAGATTCCAGCCAAACGAAAAATTCATGAAAACCACAACCTGTCCAGCGGAGCGGTCCGGATCAAAGCGATGCTCGCAGAGATACGCCATTCCGAACTCGGTATACGCATCGTCATGCGGAACAACGGCCTTCAAGCCACCGCCATAAATTGCCTTGTTGTCCCAGTCAAAACCGTGAGTGTCGCGGGAGAGTGTGGTTTGCCCGAAGGGAACCAAGGTCGCTGCTTTGAATCGTTTGGCGACCACACCTTGCGAGACAAAACCCTCAGCGATCAGATTTCCGTGCTCTACCGGCGAAACGTTGCCGACAATGGCCCATGTGCTTCCGGGAAACCGGCTGGCTTTCTCGGTTACAGGTTGCCAGCCGAACCAATCTTGCGCGTAGTACATCAATGCGCTGCTATGAATGCTATCGAACCGGTCTTGATAGGCATACGCTGAACCGAAACTCACAACTCCGTTGTGGAAGAATTTGTTGGCCTTCATTCCCGCGGTGGGCTGGATGCTGTTATTCCAAGGATCACCATCGGTATCGAACATAAGGCCCAGTGAAGCGTATGGGGTTACTGTGATGGTCCCAGAATTCGTGGCCCAAAGCGTCGCACCTTGCTCGAAGTACGATTGCGAGTACACGTTGTTGTGCTCGATCGGGCTCACATTTCCCAGCGAAGTCCATGCCTGGCCAGGCAACCCGATCCCATCGACGATCGTGCCTTGCACGGCGGGCACGGCAGCCTGCTGAGCGGAGGAAAGCGCCGCAATCAGCAACAAGGTAATTAGTGCAAGCGACTTAAGTTTCATCTGTTAATACCGAGTAACCGCAAACCATCCCCTTACCTGTTTTTTCAAAACCACTGTTTTCCAAAAGCTGTACAGGAACACAGAGCAATCCACGAACCGAAGGAGCGTGTACATGGGAGACGAGATGAAGACGTCAATCCTGGATTCTGAAATGGCACAAACCAGCGACAGCAGCATCAGGGCTGCCCCGTCCATACCAACAGCTACGAAGGCGAACTTTCGGAAGACCATTAGCCAAAGCGGCAGCAGCAGATACAGCAACCCAAAAAATGCACCTTCGCCCATGAGCAGCTTGTATTCCCAATCGATCTTGCTAAGTCCGGTAAACATTTCGTACTTCTGACCGATCTGCCATGCGCCGGTATGCCAACGGTACATCTGCTTGACGTAATCCCGGATCGTGCTTGGATCTTGCGTAAAGACTCGCGCACCCGGTTCGTAGACAATCCGGCCCATTTGTTTGCGATGGACCTGGATGGTGCAATCCATGTCTTCGACAATCGTGTCTTTGTTCCAATCAAGCTGTGCGAAGGCTTCGTTGCGAAAACTAGAAGCGCAACCTGGCGTTACGGTAATCACTCCCATGTTGCTTTGCCCGTGCTTGTAGACGCCGTGCGATAGCCAATAGGCGAGGCATCGATATGCGGTCAGCCAGTTATGGGGAATGCTATTGGCCTGACCACAGACCACGGCCACGCTAGGATCACTCAAAGCTTTCTTCACGGCTTGAAAATAGTCGCGGCAAATCTCAGTATCTGCATCCATCAGGCAGATGTAGTCATAGCGGCGCACTAATTCCGAGACAGAGGATGCGCGGGCCAGAGCGTGCGCTTTGCCGATGTTCTTTGCATTTCTCAATACATTGACATGAAATTCTTTGGCGATTTCCCCGGTGCCGTCTTTTGACCCGTCATCAACCACGTAGACATCCAGGGGAAGCACTCCCGCATTCAGAATGCTTCTCAGAGTCTTCGCTATTCCCAGTCGCTCGTCCTTGGCAGGGATCAAGACGCAGAGTCGTTTCACGCGCGACCTCGAATAATGAGCTCTCTTGCATCGAACGAAACCGGGTACGTGCCATCTTTTGCGCGGCGCAGTTCGTGGTTGGCTTGAAATAACCGCGTATGTCCGCTGCCGGCGTTCAGCTTCACCTTCAACACCACACCTTTGGGAAACGGTTTTGGTAAATCCCAACTAAACTTTTCTTCATTGGTCGCAACCTGCGGCTGAACTTTTTCGAGAACCCTTTGGGCTCGCAGATATGCCGAAACTTGCCCGAATGGCGCAACCCAAAGATCTGTTCCTTGCTCGAGCTTCAGGTAGTCGAGGAGGGCAATGAACGTCGCCGTCGGGATCGGCTCAAAGCCGGTCGAAGGATCGCCGATGCCGTGGATCTGAAACGTCGTCCAGGCATGCATGGCGAGCGCTTTGTCGATCCAACTTTTGTAAACGTCTAAGCCGTATTTGGTGTAAGCCGGCTGGCTTGGCAGGTTGTACCAATCCGGATCCGAGTCCGAAGCCACATACAGAAGATTCCCATCGCCGCGCCACCCACGGGCGGCAAAGTTGTATCTCTTCACCCAATAGCCAAACCCGGATGACATCTCCGCGTAGGGGTACGCGAAGATCAAGATGTCCGAATGAAAGTTACTGTCGAGGAAAAGCTTCGCATCTTCCACCTGAAGCTCTTCATCACCTTTGCTGAGAGCATCCGGATGCGGGTGAGTTAAGGAATGATTGCCAATCTCATGACCTACCAGCTGCACCTTGCGCCAGTCATCCAGTCGCGTGAGTTTTGAAACAATCACGAAAAATGTCGCACGGATCTGTCGCTTATTTAGCTCTGGGACGGCAACATCCAAATGTACCGGTCGCGCGTCGTCAAACGTCAGCGACACCGCGGCGGAGTGATTGTCCCAGGGCAGCACCTTGACACTGGGGGTTTGCGCACAACTTAGAGGTGTGCACAAACCTAACATGAGAAGCATGCAAAGAAGTCGGAGCATTTGTCGGGGGGACGTCAGAGGTAAAGCAATCACTCTGCCAGCCCCATCGTGCTCCCGGCCCCAAAAACACAGTTTTGGCAAAACGGAGTTCGAATTCGCTAAGTGGCTTTATGGCTATGGATTAGCCCGATGTTGGGTTGCTGGGGCGCCCCGCATAAAAAGCCGCTCTTTAGCACAGAAGTAATTCCTATCTCGTTACTTTCGGGAGATCACCCCACTTAGGTGTGAGGAAAAGAAGTGAAAGTGTTTTCATAGTTGAACGAGCATTTCTGACAGGTGGGCGAATCAGAAATCGCAATAAAGTTGTGTGCTCACTCACTTTGTGAACGGGCACGTTTCAACACCAAAGACACAAAGAGCATGAACGAAACCACCAAATCGGAGCTCCGTCGGACGTTCTGAATCCAGGCACCCGACCGAGTCGTGAATGACTTCGCGGTATGGCTTGCGGCTTGAGTATCATGGAGAAATGATCGACAAACGACGGTCAACCGTTCTGGTGGTCGGCGGGGCAGGTTACATCGGATCCCACGCGGCCCGGGAACTCCAGCGTAACGGCTACGACGCTATCATCTACGACAATCTGTGCACCGGGCACCGATATCTTGCGGAAGGTTTCGAGTTATTAGTCGGAGATATCGCAGATAGTGCCAAGCTCCGTTCCGTGTTGCAGCAGGTGGATGCTGTGATGCATTTTGCAGCGCACGCCTACGTGGGAGAATCCGTCGCGAATCCTCGGAAATATTTCCAAAACAATGTTGTGGATGCGTTGTCGTTACTCAATGCCGTGGTTGATGCCGGCGTACGGAAGTTTATTTTCTCGTCGACGTGTGCGACCTACGGGATACCTGAGGTCGTGCCGATCACCGAAAAACTGCCCCGTTCGCCCATCAATCCCTATGGTGCCACGAAGGTCACGTTTGAAAACGCGCTGCAAGCCTACGGTCACGCTTATGGGCTGCGTTTCGTCACGTTTCGTTACTTCAACGCCGCAGGAGCGGACGAGAGCGGAGAAATCGGTGAGGTCCACTCACCCGAGACACATCTCATCCCTTCGGCATTCGAGGCCATCCACGGCGAGCGTCCCGAGCTGGAGATTTTCGGCACTGATTATCCAACTCCCGACGGCACCTGCATACGCGATTACATCCATGTCAACGACCTTGCCGAAGCACACGTACGGGGTATTGAGTATCTCGAAAACGGTGCCTCAACAGCGCTCAATTTAGGGACGGGCCAGGGCAGCTCGGTGCGCGAGGTGCTTGCGACCATCGAACAAGTCGCAGGCAAACGGGTACCGCAGCGGTTTGTTGCGCGGCGCGAAGGGGACCCACCAGAGTTAGTCGCAGATCCATCGCTTGCAAGAAAAGTCCTTGGATGGAAAGCGAAGCGGTCATTGCAGGACATTGTGGCATCCGCCTGGAAATGGGACCAAAGCCGGCGAAAAGCTATGGCATCGGCAGGCTAAATCAACTTTTGCGATTGGAATTCCAAATCACGTCGGGTGATGCGGGTGGTGGACGGCTCTAGACAAGAAAGGTCGGACAGCATCATGCGATGCGCAGCACTTGCAGAGTAATATTATCGGGCCCACCGTGTTCCTTCGCCAAATCGACAAGCGAACGGCACGCTTCTGATGGACTTTTCGTCGTGACTGCCTGCGCTATTTCGATTTCTGTAACAACGCCCCATAGGCCGTCGGTACAAAGCACCAGGACATCGCCTGCTTCGATTTCAATCGCTTGATCGGGCATGTCCGGCGAAAACTCTGGACCTACGCCCAGAGCACTTGTGAGAATATGCCGCTGCGGATGATTCTCCGCTTCTTCCTCGGTAATTAACCCCGAGTCCACCAGGCGAGTGACATAAGAATGATCGTGGGTAAGGCGGGAAACCTTCCCATTACGCACCATGTAGAGCCGGCTATCCCCGACGTGCGTATAGTAAAGATCCTCACCGAGCAGAACGATTGCCGTCGCCGTGGTTCCCATACCCCTCAGCTCAGGGTGTTGAATTGCGTACTGGCGAATGCGATCATGGGCAGCCTGAAATGCCGCGACCAGCAGTGACTTGATGTCTCCATCCTGGCTGTTGGCATAAACCTCCTGCATGGTACGAACCGCCAGGCTACTGCTTCCTGCCCACCTTCGTGACCACCCATGCCGTCAGCCACGATTGCAAGCCGGCCCTTGCGGCGATAATCCGAATCGTCCTCCGGTTCCCAGTAAGCGTATGAGTCCTCGTTGTTGGCGCGCTGGCAGCCCACATCGCTTAACCCGGCGACGGCAACGCCATCTCGCACACGCATTGGCTTGGCTTCGTTCAACGTGTTCCAGCCTTGTAAATGGATGCCATGCAAACGAACAGGGATTATACAAAACTGATGCTGGTTGGAGTCGTCGGCGTGACCTGCGCGATGACATTTGTCATGGGCTCTGAATGATGATCTCCACTGGTATACGCTCGGGTTCGAAGGCATCATCGCAACAAGTTGATCACGACGCAGGAGGGCTCATGACGGCAGCAACAAACAACCTGACAGGCTGGCTTCTGACCGTGGCAGCACTCGTGATTCTGGCAACCCGGGGTGATTTCGGATTGTTGGCGGTGCTAGTGCCGATCGCGTTTGTGCTCGCATGCGTGATGATAGCTCCGAGCCCAGTTCCAGCGCGGTTACCGAAAGATCAGGAAAAGCGTTAGGCTAAGGAGAAAAGATGAAATTCCCGGCTGAAAAATACGAGCGTGGATGGGCCTTCTACACGCCGATGTTGTATTTCGGATTTTTCTTTCTTCAGCCTATCGTTGACCACGTAGGACTGAAGCAGTGGTTGCTGACCGCCCTCGGCACCGTAGTTTTTGTAGCGCTATATTTGGCCGTCGCCGCAATCGAGAACACCACGCTTCAGGTCGCTACGCTTGCGGCAATGGTATTGGCTGGAGTCTTGTATGCGCCATTTAACGGCGGAGCTTCTTGCTTTTTCATTTTCGCAGCCGCGCTGCTGCCCTACATCATCGAGTCCGAGGTCGCAATTTTTGCTTCAATTGGGGCGATTGTCGGCGTTGCGGCGCTCGAAACCTGGCTGCTTCATCTTTCTGGCTGGTTCTTGTTCTACAGCGCGGCGCTTACGTTAGTTGTCGGCGTAAGCAACATTTACTTTGCCCAGAAGACTCGCATGTACTGCGAACTGAAGAAGGCAAACCAGGAGATCGAGCACTTGGCCAAGATTGCCGAGCGCGAGCGCATCGCGCGAGATTTGCATGACGTGTTGGGCCACACGCTTTCGGTCATCATTCTGAAATCTGAACTGGCGGGAAAGCTTCTGGATGTCGATCCAAAGCGAGCGAAGCAAGAAATTGCTGACGTAGAACGCACCTCAAGAGAAGCTCTGGCCGAAGTGCGCAACACCATTCGCGGCTACCGCGCCAACAGCCTTGATGCCGAGCTCAAACAGGCCCAGCATGCATTGCAAACGGCAGGAATCACGGTCAAAGCGGAAGCCGCGCAGATCGGCTTGACACCAGCACAAGAGAGTGTAGTTGGACTGGTGGTGCGGGAAGCGGTCACCAATATCGTTCGCCATGCTAATGCACGTAACTGCCAGCTGCGGCTGCTTCCGGAGAATGGTCACTGCCGGTTGGAAATCCAGGATGATGGCTGTGGCGGCGCAACCACAGAAGGCAACGGTTTGCGCGGCATGCGTGAACGAATCGAGGCGCTTGGTGGAACTCTCATCCGGAGAACGAATCCGGGGACCACCCTGTCGATCGAATTTCCCTTGCAGGGGGCAAAATCATGAACCCCGTTGCCAAGTCCGGTCACAAAACCATTCGCGTCGTCATCGCGGAGGATCAGGGGATGGTGCTCGGTGCGCTGGCCGCCTTGCTGGAAATCGAAGGCGATATCAGCGTGCTTAGTCAGGCTCGCAATGGCATAGACGCGCTGCACGCCGTTTTGGAACAAAAACCGGATGTCCTCATCACCGACATCGAAATGCCGGAAATGACCGGTCTTGATCTTGCAGCTGAACTGAAGCGTCGACGGTCGTCTGCCCGGGTGATTATTCTTACTACTTTTGCGCGAGCTGGCTACTTGCGGCGCGCGCTCGAATGTGGAGCATCCGGATATCTGCTGAAGGATATGAAGGCTGAGCAATTGGCGGATGCGGTGCGCCGTGTTCATCAGGGCTTGCGGGTGATCGACCCGGAACTGGCGACCGAGGCATGGGCGGAACCCGATCCATTGACCGATCGCGAGCGTCAGGTGTTGAGGCTGGCCGGCGATGGGATGGCCAGCATCGATATCGCAGACAAGCTCGGACTTACAGAAGGTACGATTCGAAATTATCTTTCCGAAGCGATCAGCAAATTGGGCGCTAACAATCGCGTGGAGGCGGCACGCATCGCTCGCACGAATGGGTGGCTGTGAGACTGATCAAGTCGCGGATCTCTAAGATCGCTCGGCCGCTTCGTTCTTGCTCAGAGCGCGCCGCTCTCGCTCTTCTTGCGCAAGAGTGCGGTTAAGTTCTTCGACCAAGGTCATCATCTCTTCTGGATTGGTCTCGTGCCTGATCCGTTCACACAAATCTCTCCAGTTGCTATCTGCCATCTTTCTTCACCTTGTAATCGGGTTTATAGGGAGCTTGCTTGCACGCAATCGGCCAATTCGGAAGGATTGAAACGATGCCAGTTACATACTCCAGAGAAGCAGAACTTTCCGCTGAGTAGTGCAGTTATTTCCGGCATGCTTCTAGACATCAGAGTACCTAAGGAATTTCCTTAGGAACATGGAGCACACCCAACGTCGCAAGAAACCGATATTTCCGAGCCGTAGGCTGAGTTTTCGAACGAACTACAGCACTAGAGCATCCCGCCGGTGTTAACCGTCAAAATATTTAGTGCCGATTCCAACTTACGAATGGCTTCAGCGAGTTCTGGGTGCTCTCCGATCCGCTTTCGCAACGTTTGCAGTAACTCGTGCGCACTTGACACATGGTCAATGGCAGGCGACTTCGCCGGATCGGATAATTTGTCGTTTGGATTTTCCGGTAGCATAGCTACTTCTTTGCTTCGATTTGTTCTCTCAATCGCATTATAGTATCCCTTTCATATCGTGGTGGAATTGGACAATTTTTCACTTGGCAACCCAGATTAATCCTGAACTGGCCGAAAAGCTCCGCGATACACTTTTGCGCGGCACTGACGAAGCCGCGGCATTTTTGCAGGAGTTCGAGCCAAGCGCGGCCGGTGAGCTCCTGCTTGCCCTCTCATTTGACGAGCAACAAGCGGTGTTTCGGCAGTTGCCAAAAAATTTTGCCGCCGCGCTGATTCCGCGGTTTCCGTACTTTCACGCCTATGTGCTGCTGCACACGCGAACACCCGAGGAGGTCCGCGCAATTGTGGACAAGATCGATCCTGCGGATCGCATTCGGTTTCTCGATGAGCTCCCGGAAGAAGCCTTCAAGCACCTGATGAGCGAACTTTCCGGCCAGGGCGAAACTGATAGGGCATCCATGGTGATTGAGCGACCGCCGGAGGTTGAGAAGGCAGTCCTCCCGCCCACCATTTGCGAGGCCGCAGAAGAACCGGTCCTGGAGGCAAAGGGAGTTGAGAAGAGCTTTCTGCAGCCGGATGGCCGCAGCGTGCAAGTGATCGCGCCGACCGATTTATGTCTGCAATCGGATTCGATCGTGGCGTTACTTGGGGCTTCGGGTTCAGGCAAGTCTACGCTGCTTCGAATTCTAGCCGGACTTACGCAACCCACGGCAGGACGCGTTTTATGGCACGGGAAACCACTTCAAGAATGCCGGCCGAATGTCGCGATTGTATTCCAGAGTTTCGCTTTGTTTCCCTGGCTTACCGTTTTAGATAATGTTGAGGCGCCTTTGGTAGCCAGGGGAATGAGCCACGAGGAGCGGCACCCGCGGGCTATTCGGGCTTTGAACTCCGTCGGACTCAAAGGGTTCGAAACTGCATACCCGAAGGAACTCTCGGGCGGGATGAAGCAGAGGGTGGGTTTTGCTCGCGCGCTGGCGGTCGAACCGGAAGTTCTTTTTATGGATGAACCGTTTTCCGCGCTCGACGTTCTCACGGCGGAAAACCTTCGCGGCGAGCTTCTCGAATTGTGGATCGGCAAGAAAATCCCGACTCGCAGCATTTTCCTGGTCACGCACAACATTGAAGAAGCGGTCAGCCTGGCAGACCGCATCATTGTATTGAGCCGCAATCCAGCCAGAATTCGAGCAGATTTCCGCGTTGGCATCCCCCATCCCCGCAACCGCAATACTCCCGAGTTTCTGCTTTATGTGGATTACGTTTACAAAGTCATGACGCAGCCGGAACGAGAATTCGAACTTCCTACGGCTGCGGTCGTGTCCAAGGCCGCATACCAGATGCTGCCTCATGCTCGCCCGGGCGGAATTGCTGGCTTAGTTGAGTTGCTGAATGACCGCGGTGGCGAGGATGATCTGTATCACATCGCAGAAGAGCTGTTGATGGAAGTGGATGATTTGCTGCCGATCGTAGACGCCGCGACACTGCTCGGATTTGCCATTTCCCATCATGGCGATATCAAACTGACAGAGGCTGGTGAACAGTTCGCTGAGGCTGATATCGCCAGCCGAAAACTTCTATTTCGTGAAGCCGTGCTTGCCCACGTCACCCTGCTTCAGCAGGTGCATCGAACCCTTGAAAATAAAGCGGATCACTCCATCGCAGTTGAGTTCTTCCGTGACGTTCTGGATGAGCATTTTCCGGAGCCGGAAGTACAGTCACAAATTGACACCATGCTGAACTGGGGACGGTACGCTGAGTTGTTCAGCTATGATCCTGAAGGCGATCGTCTGACGCTAGGCGCCGCAGGTGGTAACGCCGCGGATGGCGGCATCGAACACTAGATGTCGTCTGGCGTTGTGCCGGCACACTAATCTTGCGTAGTTGATTTCACTATGTCCAATTCAGAAAGCTTTGCTTTAACTGACGACGTCGCTCTAGTGACAGGAGCGGCGCGAGGGTTAGGCCGGGCCATTGCGCTGGCGTTAGCGCAAGCGGGTGCCGACGTCGCTTTGGGTCTTCGAGATGTAACCACCGGCGGGGACTTGGCCCGCGAAATTCAACAACTCGGCCGCCGCGCTCTGCCTTTGCAAATGGATGTGACCCACCCCGACCAGATCTTGCGCACAACTGAGGCGGTCATGGCGCAGTTCGGCAAACTCGATATCCTGGTGAACAATGCCGGGGGTGGGCCAAGCAATCTGGCCGAAAATGTGAGCGAAAAAGACTTCGATCAAACTGTCGCCTTGAACCTTAAAGGAACGTTTTTTAGCAGCCAGGCCGCCGCCCGCGTAATGATTCGACAAAAGCGCGGCCGAATCATCAATCTCAGTTCGCAGGCAGGTTTCGTCGCCCTACCAACCGAGTCGGTATACTGCATGACCAAAGCTGGTGTCTCCCATCTGACTAAATGCCTCGCCGTGGAGTGGGGCAAATACAACATCACCGTGAATGCGGTAGCCCCGACCTTCATTCATACGCCGGGCACTGAGGAGGCGCTTGCCGACCCGCAATTTCGGAAACAAGTGATTGAAAACATTGCAGCCCTGCATCGGATCGGCGACCCTGCCGACGTTACCGGTGCGGTTGTCTTTCTTGCGTCGCCGGCTGCCTCCTTGATTACTGGGCACACAATCTTGATCGACGGTGGATGGACCGCGATCTAGAGCCATTGTTCATTCGGTTGAATTTTTCCGCAGGGGTGCCGTTCTGGCTATGTATAAGGCGGAAAATGTCTTGACAAACCAGCTAAGTGGCTTGGGGGATTGTGCACATCATGCTTATGCGGAGGGTAGCTGGACCAATTTCCTCCGGGAGTGTAGACCTCAACCACCATGAGCTTGTCGGCCGGAAAGGCAGGGGTCATGACGTCGAGGATTTGGCGTGATACATTTCCGCCGCCCCGTAAGCTGGTCGCGACATCTTTTGGGGTAACTAACCTGGGCGCAAAGTGCGCTTCGGAAGGAACTCGACATTCCGCGATTTCACAAGTAGAGCGAGCCTTGAAAGTGACCTCGTTGCCATGCGACAGATAGAGGGCGTACGGAAAACCGTCAAAGACATCTTTCCGCTTTCCGATCTGCTGCGGAGCCGTTCCCCAATCGGCGGTGCACTTGCCGCCGAGCAGTACAAATGCCGCTTCTTCGCCTTCCAATCGCGCTTGATAGGAATCTCCAGGCTGCAGTCGCCGGACAAACAAACTCATCCATTCCCAGTTCGCTTGTTGCCGGGGAAGGTGGAGAAGTTCGCCTCCCGACCCGGTGCCTAGGCTATTTGAACGGACAAGGCAATCCTGAGTGCTATTTTCCATGTGTTTCATTGCCAGCATCCAAGGTTTTCAGACGCGTTGGCACTATGTCAAAAGGCCGGAGGGTTGTCAATTCGTTGGCGCGGACTGTAAGAAAGTGGCTATTGCAACCACATTCGTGACTATGCGTTATTCCTGCCACCCACCTCCGAGGGCCTGGTAGAGCTGCACGAGCGCGATTAACTCGTTTCCTTTAGCCTGCGCTAACCCCAGTTCTGCGGAAAAAGAGTTGGTCTCGTTCGTGAGTACCTCAAGATAATCCGTAGTCCCTGCTTTGAATCGCACCTCGGAAAGATGAGCGGCATCCTGCGCTGATTTCAGAAGCTGCTCCTGCTGAACTCTGAATTCACGGTCTTTGCGGTACGCGATCAATGCGTTCGACACATCGCGAAACGCTCCTTGAATCGTTTGCTGATACGACAGCAGGAACTGTTGCCGCTGCGCCTGGGTAAAGCGGACGTTATTCTTTATACGTCCACCTTCGAAAATCGGTTGGGTCAGAGACGCGCCAAAATTCCACACACCAGCCGGGCCGGTGAAGAGGCTGGTGAGCGCGGGAGTTTCGAAGCCTGCGCTCCCGGTCAATGAGATCTGCGGGAAATATGCGGATCGGGCTACACCGATCTGCGCGTTTGCTGCGACCAGACTCTGCTCGGCTTCGCGAATGTCGGGGCGCCGCTCCAATAATGCGGAAGGCAGACCGGCAGGGACTTCCGGAGCGTGGGGCTGTTCAACCAGTTTCAATCCTCTCGGGATATCACCGGGATTCCTGCCGAGAAGAATGCTAATCGCATTTTCCTGCTGTGCAATTTGCCGCTCAAAATCCGGGACTTCTTCCGCTGCGGTATAGACCAACTGCTCCGACTGGCGAACGTCGAGCAATGAACCGAGCCCATGTTGTTCGAGCGTTTGTGTTAGCTTCAAAGACTCGCTTCGCGATCCGAGAGTGCTTTTCGAAATTTCCAGCTCGAGATCAAGCTGCCGGAGCTGAAAATAAGCAGCAGCAACGTTGGCAACCAGAGTGGCCATCACTTGTTTTTGTGCCCACTCATTGGCGAGCAGATTTGCACGCGCCGCTTCCGTGGCGCGGCGATAGCGTCCCCAAAAGTCGAGATTCCATGCAGCTGATGCCGTCACCTGGCCGAGACCTACTTCGTATGCCGGAATCGGTCCGATTCTCGGGCTGCGCTGGTCAGCGATCGTGCCGCCCACGCCGAGGGACGGATATTGATCGGCTCTGGTGATGCCGAGTTGGGCCTGCGCTTCCAAGACGCGTGTTGCAGCAATGCGAACATCGTAGTTGTTCTTGAGGGCTGTGCGAATCAGGTTTCGCAGCTCTTCATCCTGGAAAACATCCCACCACTTTTCATCGCCGAGAGAAGCTGAAGACGGCTGCGCAGCTGAGGGCCGGGCATTTTGTCCCGAAACAGTCGACGCTTCGGGGGAAGCGTCACGATAAGTAACCGGAACGTCGACAGTGGGACGCTTGTAGTTTGGCCCAACCGCACACGCGGTCCATCCAACCACGGCAAAGAGCAACATGGATAGCGAAATAGTGGTTTGTCGAGTCATGTTAATCTCCGTTGCTCTCCTGTAAAGCATACGCAGGGGCGTTCGTGCCAAACCGCTCGCGACCAGACCGGAAGAACGAGAAACGGTTAAGCACCTTCTCCTGAAATTCTTCAAGATAGAGGTAGATCGCCGGAGTCACGAACAGCGTAATGAATTGTGAAACTACCAGGCCTCCGACGACTACCAATCCCAAGGGACGGCGCGAAGAGCCGTCAGCGCCGTAACCCAGCGCGATCGGCATTGCCCCGAGCAGCGCTGCCGCCGTGGTCATCATGATCGGGCGGAAGCGTTCCATGCTGGCTTCGTGAATTGCTTCATCGTCCGGAACTCCCTGGCGAACTCGCGCCTCCGCAAAATCGACGATCATGATTCCGTTCTTCTTCACAATGCCCATCAGCATGAACATGCCGATGTAGGCGTAGAGAGAAGCTTCTGCGCCAAACAGCCAAAGTGTAAGCAAACCGCCAAGCAATGCCACCGGCAAAGACGACAGCACTGTGATCGGGTGGAGATAGCTTTCATAAAGGATCGCCAGGATTACGTACATAACGAATACGGCCACAAACATCAGGGTCACCAGATCCGAGACGGTGTTCTGAAAGGTAAGAGCTTCGCCTTGAAGCGTTCCCTGCACTCCCTGCGGCAGAATCTGCTTTGCGGCTGTGTTGACGAACTGCGTTGCCGGGCCGATCGCATAACCGGGCTTCAGATTGAAAAACATAGTCACGCTGGTGAACTGGTTGATATGGTTCACCGCCTGAGGGCCAATGACGGGGTGCCAAGTCGTGACCGCACTCAGCGGAATCATGCGTTGGCCGTCATCGCTCTTGATATAAAGTTTGCTCAAGTCTTCGGGCGCGGAGCGTTTATCATCCGCGACCTCGAGAATCACTTGATACTGGTCGGTGGGTTCTTTGATCAGGTAGCTGTAATTCTGGGAATAGGCATCATGCAGGAGCGTGAGGATTCTTGTTTCGGAGACGCCATATAGCTTCGCCTGGTCGCGCAGAATATCGACCTGCAAATTCGGCGTGTGATTGTACAGATCGGAATTCACGAACAAGAACCCCGGATACTCGTACATTTTGGCCATCATTTTGTTAGCCGTGGCGTAGACCTGGTTTGGATCTATACCCGACATCGCGTACGCGAACTGCCCTTGCACGTTAGCCGTGGCACCCGTGCTGATTTCAAGCGCGGGATTAGGTTGCATGAAGGCCACCACACCAGGAATCGTAGTGGCAATGCCGCCCATTAACTGTCCTGCCACTTGCTGGATAGGAGCGCGCTGCGACGGGTCTTTCAAGAATGCGATCAAGAACGCCTGATTCGATCCCAGAAATTGCGCGTTCCCGCTCATCGTGAAGGTGCTCTTTACCGCGGGGTTGGCTCTGAGGATTTTTTCCGCTTGTGCCTGATAAGTGTGCATCTGGTCGGGCGACGATCCTTCCGGAGCCACCAGCACACCGCGAATAAAGGAACTGTCCCCCACTGGCAAGAAAGCCTTTGGAACGATATAAAAGAGCAATCCCGTAGCCACCAGGCAGACCACCCACACCACCGCCGAAATCCAGCGGTTTCGCAGAAAGAACCAAAGCTGGCGACCGTAGATATCGAGAACCTTTCGTTCCAGTGCTCCGAAAACGCGCTCCATCCACGTTTTCTTCGCGCCTGCCCCGCGGTTGCCCAGCATCCGTGAGGTCATCAGTGGCGTCAGGGTGAGGGAAACCAGGCCGCTCGCCAGAATGGAAATCACGATGGTGATGGAGAACTCGCGGAAAATGCGTCCCATTAAGCCGCTCATGAACACCAGCGGAATAAACACGGCTGCGAGCGACAGAGTCATAGCTAGAATCGTGAAGCTAATTTCTTTGGCCGATTCCAGAGACGCTTCGAAGGCACCTAATCCACCTTCCATCAGTCGAACGGTGTTTTCAAGGAAGACGATCGCGTCATCCACCAAAAAGCCGATCGCCAGCGTCAACGCCATCAATGACAGATTGTCCAGGCTGTAACCGAGAAGCTTCATGGCGACAAAGGTCAACAGCAATGACAAAGGCAACGCGACCGCCGGAATCATCGTGTCTGTAGCACGCCCAAGAAACAGGAAAATCACCATGACAACCAGCACGAAGGCAATATAAAGAGTGGTCTGCACGTCCTTAATGCTGGTGACAATTGTCTGGGAGCGGTCGTAGGCGGTGAACAGCAGGACCGAACTCGGAAGTTGCGACTGAATTGACGGTAATAAATCGCGCACCGATTTGGCCACGTCTACCGCGTTGACCCCAGCCCGCCGAAACACGCCGATGAAGACATTCGCTCCCGGCTCGGGGTAGCCGCGGACCCAGACCCGCATGTTAATGCGTTCGTCTTGCACTCCTTGCTTGGCGGTAGCAACGTCTTTCAGGTAGACCGGCGCCCCGTTGCTTTGGCCGACAATCAACTGGTTATATTGGTCGGCGCTCATCAACTGCCCTTGCGGTTGCAAAAGGAAACTGCGGTTCGGACCATCGAATTGTCCGGCTCCGGTGTAGGCGGTGCCATTCTTAATCGCGTTGGTCAGATCTTCCAGCGTGATGTTGCGGGTCGCCAACATCGAAGGGTTAGCCTTTATGCGGACCGCCGATTGGGTTCCATAAATACCGACCTGGCTCACTCCCGGCAGAATGCTGATCCGTTCGCCGATCTGCGTGTTGGCGTAGTCGTAAAGCTGCCCTTCTGTCGCCGTGTCGCTCACGATAGCGATGTACATGATCGGCTGATCGTTCGGATTCGTCTTGGTGAAAGTGGGAGGGCTAGGCAAGTCAACCGGAAGTTGCCCGGACGCGCGAGTGATCGCAGCTTGCACGTCGGTAGCAGCGCCGTCGAGGCTCTTGTTCAGGTCGAACTGCAGCACAAAGTTGGTATGGCCCTGGCTGTTGTTCGAGGTGACGAGTTCCAGACCCGGAATCTGCATGAATTGACGCTCGAGCGGAGTGGCGACATTGTTCGCCATCGTTTCGGGCGTTGCCCCGGGATAGTTAACCTGAACCTGGATCACTGGATAGTCGATCGCTGGCAGATCGCTGACTGGCAAACGGAAGTAAGCAAACAGGCCGAAAAGGATAGCAGAGACAGTCAGTGCAATCGTCATCACAGGCCGGCGGATGAAGGTTTCCGAGAGATTCATGACTGCCCTCCCATGGAGGCATTCGCGCCGTTAGCCGGGGCTGGCACAGAAGACCCGCTGTTTGACACGCGAACCTTTCCACCTGGACGGACTAACATTTGGCCGGCGAGAACCACGCGCTCATTCGGCGCAATTCCTTCGGTGACGACGACATCGTCGCCCTGCCGCTGCCCAAGCTTGATCGGGCGGAGTTCGGCGGTGTCATCGTCCTTGACTACGTACACAAACGGCCCTTTTTGGCTGATCTGCGTCGCTTGATTCGGAATCAAAACCGCGTTTTTCTCCGTGCTCAGAATGAGCTTTACGTCCACAAATTGCCCCGGCCAGAAATGATGGTCGGGATTGTTCATGGTCGCGCGAAGGTTGACCGTGCCACTGCCGTTCTGCACGGCGTTATCCAAAAATTCAACTCGCCCGAATCTCGCGGTGCTTTCAGGATCAGAAGGTAGACGAACTGCGGCCTTCAGCAGCCCGCTTGACATCTGCTTCTGTACGCCTGGCAAATCGCTTTCCGTGATGGTGAAGGTTGCGTAAATAGGATCGAGACGTTGGATCGATAACAACGACGTGCTATTCGTCTGGACAACGTTTCCGACATCGACCAAACGCGCGCCTGCCCTCCCGTCAATCGGAGAGTGAATGTAGCAGTACTCCAGGTTGAGCTTTGCGGTCTCAAGGGCGGCCTCAGCAGCATCGATCTGGGCCTGATCGACATCGACGGCATTCTTTTTGGTGTCGTAATCCTGCTGGGAGATCGCGCGCTCACCTATGACCTCTTGGTCGCGCGCGAACTGAATCTTCGCGAGATCGAGTGCGGCTTTGGATTGCGCCAGTGTCGCCTGGGCGGCGTCAACCTGAGCCTTGTAAGGACGGGGATCAATGACGAACAGAAGCTGGCCCTTTTTCAGATTTTCGCCGTCTTGAAAGTGGCGCTCGGTGATGCGGCCAGCAACCTGCGGAGTTACGGTCACCGATTCGAAAGCCGTGTTCCTGCCGATTTCATCCAGATATTGCGGCACATCTTTAGCAGCCGCCTTGACTACGGTAACGAGAGGTGCAGGCATGGCGGGCGCCGCCTGGACGCTGCCTCTGCTGCAAGACACTGCGCTCAGGAGCATTAACCCTGCAGCGGAAAGCGACAGGTACTTTGTCCTAATAGGCCAATTTTTCATAAGAATCCTCATCATGTTTTTCTGCTCACGCCGTGGCGGCTAGCTGCGACAACCTATCACCTTGAATGTCCTCGCAGGAAGGTTGATTTCCCGAGTTGATGGCTGTTATTGCATCTCTACCTTCGACCGATTTCACAATCTGTTGAAGCGCTCGCATCCTCGCCGTGATTAATTCGTGCTGGCGGCAATTGAGCAGAACCGCGCACTCATGCAGCGAATAACCTTCGAGCACGGAAAGCACGTACGCAAAGCGATCGAACGCCGGCAATGCAACGATTGCGCCAACCGCCGCCGCTTGTGTTCTGTCGCAGTCCGTAACTCCGGAAGGAATAATGTCTGTCGGCCGAGGAGCAATCAGCCGGATTGCGTTCAGCACGATCGTGCGGCGAGCCCAGGATTGAGCCCACTCTTTGAACACCGGATTCGAGTTCTTGGAGTCTTCCAGTCCGGCAACAAAACACTTCTCCGCTAGCGCGCCATCGGCAGTTAGTAGTAACGAGAGCGTATAAAGGCGATTCATGTCATTTTCGAAAATCTGGCAGAAATCAGCTTTTGCTGCGTATTGTGGGTGCACTGGGGCTTTTCCTCGCCTGGGACCAAAAATATTCACACTGTCCTCCACACTATTAGTCGTTTGGGCGCTGTGAAAATTGACACGAAATTCAATCTTTCCTGAAATTGCTGTCACGTCGGCTAGGACCCGCAGCGGCATCGCCGTGCCAGCTGCCTCACTAAATGTTTTGTCAGGACACCACCGCAGGTGAAGCTCGCTCCGCCCTGCATCAGATTGAAAAGCGTGTCTTCACCTTCGGCGCTGATCAGGGTGACGTTTGTTATGTCAACCAGCAGCTTTCGCCCTTCCAGACCTTCTTGCGCCCGTCGCCAGGCAGTCTCAAGTTCCTCTGTCCAGGGCGGAACTAGTTTGCCCTCCAATACCAGCTTGCGCTGGCCGTTGGTGTCGATCATGGAAAGTTTGAACATCGGAAACCTTTCGTAACTGTGAAGGCAAGTCAAAGACCAAAGCAAAGTGAGTTCCCGTTCTCGTAAGCGATTGAGCCACTGGTCCAAGACAAGCCGCAATGAAAGCAGGTGTCGAAGAGTGTCGAAGCACAGTTCGACAATTGTCGACCGCCGCTCACTGTTCGACACCTTGGCTTGAATTGAAGAGGCGTAGGTGGCGAGGAAATGCTCAGGCGCCTAAGAAACTCGTCTGGGATCAATGCCGAGCTTCTTCATGCGCGAAATCAGAGTGGTACGCTTCAAGCCTAGACGGGCTGCGGCGCCATTAGCTCCGGCAACCCGGCCAGCGGTTTGCTTAAGGACTTCGATGATCTGGTTCCGTTCCCCGGACTCTGCTGATGTCATGATCGCGGACGAGCTTGCATGGTTTGTGAGCTCAACGATAGGCACTTGCAAGGCGGAACCCTGAGTAAGAATCACCGAGCGCTCGATGAAATTCTCCAGCTCTCTGATGTTGCCAGGCCAGTGCCAGCCGGAAAGTTTCTTCATCGCCGCTGCCGGGATCGATTCGATCTGCTTTTCCATGCGGCGTCCATATTTCTGGGTGAAGTAACGCACGAGCAAGGGAATGTCCTCGGGTCGTTCCCGGAGAGGCGGAATACGAATGGGGAAGACATTGAGCCGGTAATATAAATCGCTGCGAAATTCGCGGCTGTCCACCATCTTCTCGAGATTGCGATTGGTGGCGGCCACCAGGCGAATGTCAACCTTCTTAGTTCGTGTGCTACCCAGGCGCTCGAATTCGCGCTCCTGAAGCGCCCGCAGCAACTTCGGTTGGACATCGATAGGAATATCGCCGACCTCATCCAGAAACAAAGTGCCTTGGTCGGCTAGTTCCAGGCGTCCGATTTTTTGTGTGATGGCTCCCGTGAAGGCCCCGCGTTCGTGTCCAAAGAGCTCGCTTTCCAGCAGCCCGGTCGGAATTGCGGCGCAATTTATTTTCACGAAGGTGCGATCTTTGCGCCGGCTGCGTTCATGAATGGCGCGGGCGATCAGTTCCTT
>Ga0070731_10000680_pt1 | contig 41908 bp, 34 predicted proteins | sample Coa_R1_2_FD_66448 | JGI IMG/M metagenome (GOLD analysis project Ga0070731, IMG submission 66448) | Surface soil microbial communities from Centralia Pennsylvania, which are recovering from an underground coalmine fire - Coalmine... | ecosystem: Environmental > Terrestrial > Soil > Unclassified ...
GAACGCATGATGCCGCGATCCCTTAGTTGGCCAGTGGCGAACAAGCAAAGCGCCGGCCGCAACCCTGCGAACCGCCGAGATGAGCACATCCGCATCAACATTTGTCGCTATGCCTTCGAAGCCTGGCTCAAACCGGACCGGCTCGCCAGTCTCGTGGATGCTTGGCGGAACTACGGTGTGCAGACCGATAGATCCGTCCGATGACAGGCCCCGCAACTCGATGAGAGTTCTCTGGTCCAGCGGATCAATAAACTGCGCTGTACGGACGGGAGGATCTGATCGGTAGAAGAAATGTGAGAATGGTTTTGACGGCCTTCCAAATATCAGGCCAGTCTCCGGGAGCAGTTCACGGGCTGCGGTAATTGCCTCGGGGCAATCGCAATCGACATCTGTGCTTCCAAATCTATCCCCTAGGAGCACGCCAATGTTCTGACGCGAGCTATTGAAGTACTCCTGTGCCGAATCAGCCGATAATTGGAGCTTCTGCCAGGCATCGAGAACCGGTCGCTTGGATCGGTTCGGAACAGGTATTGGTGAAAATCCCTTCCGAATCCACCAGATCGCGGCGTCGAGCGGGGTCATGTCGATCATGGCTAATAAAAAGAGAAAGGCGCCCCTTGGTGGCGGCGCCCCGGTGCTTCTTCTGCTTTATGCTGGCTGCTTCAGTCCGATTGATGTGGGTGCCGGATGGGCCCCAAAAGCCTAAGGCCCGCTGGCGGGCTGCCGGACGGGCCTTCTTTCATACGTGAAATTGTGGGTCTAGCTGCGCGTCCACGATCTCCATGGGGGCAGTGTCGCGGTCACGTCGCGGTTTCTGTCCGAACTGGCGGTATTTGTAGGTTTTGCCTGTTCGCGTTCCTCGTAACTTACGCGGTCCAAAAGCGTGTAGCGGTTCCGAGTCCCGCCCGGCTCACCATTAGAATCAATCACATACAGCAAAATCATGGAACAGCGCGTGTAATTGGTGTGTAATGTGGAGCATAGACGTCGCGATAGTGCTCACACTCTATAAACGCCACACCAGGCAGTGCGCCGAGGGCCGCCAGAAAAAAGCAGGCCAATAAGAAAAACAGGCCCATAAGACAGTCGCCCAGCTGCGGGCCGATCGCAATCATCGCCGTTGCGCCTGCCCTATCCACGCGGAGGGTACACTCCGGATCGATGGCTTCGTCCGCACGGCAGCCGGCGAGGTGAAGTGGCCAAAAGCCGAGGAGTGGAAAAAATGTGGGAGGAGGCAGGCACGCTCGACCTTGCGCCGCCCATTCCACCGACTCCAGCCCCTCAAGGGCCGCCCACGGCCGAACACGTGATCGAGCAGGCGCACGCTTTTCGTGAATCCCGGGCCGGCTCGCCCGTGACAAACCTCAAGCGGCTGGAACGTATGAAGGCGTTCTTTTCCTGGGTCACGGCGCAACGTTGGCTTGAAATCAATCCGGCGGAGAAGTTGAAGGCGCCCCTGACTGACGACGCCGGCTGACCCTATATCGCCGGAGGGTCCCGCGGACCTCATCGGGGCGATCGAACGGATGCCGACGCGCGAGACCGAGAAGAACATGAGCCATGACCGGCTGCTTGCAATGATTCTCCTGCTGCGGGATACGGGTCTGCGCATCAGCGATGTCGTCCGGTTCTCCACCGAGCGACTAAAGGGGAATTCGGTTCTCTTACACATGGCCAAGACAGGCAATCCGGTGTGGCTGCCCCTGCCCGAGTTCCTTGTCGCGAAATTCAAGGCGCTGCCACTTTACGACGGCAAGTATTGACCGATGGCAGGCTCGGTTCCCCTACTACGGCATTCACAGTTACGGTGCGAAATAACCGAACAAGTCGAGAATCAAAAACGTTTTGTCGTCGGCGAAGGCGCTGATACCCGTATTGACTGTCGGCACGATGGCCATGTTGCTGGTGATATCCCCATCGATCGCGTTCAGCGTGGAAACCAACGGTTGAGCGGTGCCCTCAGGCCATAAGGTCAAATAGCCGAATGGACCTGCGGGAACCACCGTTGCATTAAACAGGTACGCCTGCCCTGCGGTAGTCACGCCGCAGCCGCTCGTCAATACATTCGTGTTGATAGTGCCGCTGAACGGCCCGGAGAATGGGGGGTTGCGCGTGTCCAGCATCCGGCAAGGAGGCAGAACATTCAGTGACAGCTCACTTGCCGTCACCGGCGCAAAGTACCCATTGATATCCACGACCAAATCCGTGGCGTCAGTCACAAACACATTGATATCGCCAGCAGTCCCCGCCGGTGCGATGGCTGCGTTCGCGACGATCGTCCCTGTAAGGTCATTTAGGGTGGAAGCCAACGGCATGCTTTGACCAGTGGGATATACGGTCAAATAAGACAGATCTGCCTGCGGAACTACGGTGAAGTTAAGCGAATACGCCTGCGCGGCCGACGGCACGTGGCAACTGCTCGACAGGATTGGCAGCGTCGTTGTACTGCCGGCCGCCAACTCCCCGGTGATGATAGTTGATGGTGCATCCGGCCGCGTGTCCACCAACCGGCAAGGCGTCATCGGGTAGAAAGCCAAGGCACTGGTGGAATTGCCGGCGGCAGGTACGAAGTAGCCATTGATGTCCAAGACCACATCAGTATCGTTCGTCGCATAGACGCTGATAGCCCCATTTGCCCCTGCTGCCATAATCGCGGCATTGGCCTTAATTCGGCCGTCCAGTGAATTGAGTGTGGATACGACCGGCCGGCTCTGACCAGTGGGCCACACCGTTATATAGCCAAGTTCACCATGCGGCACCACCGTCACGTTCAGCGAATAAGCCTGGGCGATGGACGGAATGCCGCACGGTCCGCTTGGGAGGGCAAACGAGCGCGCCGTATTGCCCGCGATGAAAGGCGGTCCAAAGCCGGACGGCTTGGTGGCGTCGCGCGTGTCCACCACCCGGCAGGGCGGCATGGAGACGAAAAGCGACCCGGATATCGTAGTCTGAAAATTGATGGTGAAAGTGATTGCCCCGCCGCCACTGAGCGTTTGTGTGTCGGAAGGCGTTATGCCAGAGAACGCCGCTGCGGTCGGGGCGCCCGATTGGTATGTCAGCGTGTAGCTGCCCGCGGTTGAGTTGCCGTAGGAGGATGGCACGCTCGTACCAGTTTGCGCACTCGGTCCGCTCAATTGGTAGCTGAGTGCCCCGGTCCAGGCGACCCCGTCCAGGGTGGCATTCACCGCGACGGTCGCCGCTGGCACACTCTGAAAACTCAGCGTAAACGTGATGGCCCCGGCGCCGTTCAGTGTTTGGTTGGCGGAAGGCGTTATGCTGGACAGCGTCGCCAGTGGCGGGCCGCCCGATTCGTAGGTCAGCGTGTAGCTGCCATCACCCGAGCTGAGATATGTAGCCGGCACGCCAGTACCAGTCTGCGCGCTCGGTCCGCTCAACTGGTAGTTGAGCGTCCCGGTCCAGGCGTTCCCGTCCAGGGTAGCGTTCACATTGACGGTCCCAGATGTCGGACTCACGAAGTTCAGCGTAAACGTGATGGCTCCGGTCGTGCTGAGGGTTTGGGTAGCAGAGGGTGTGATACCCGACAACGTCGCGCCCGCTGGTCCACCCGATTGGTATATCAGCGTATAGCTACCACTGGTCGAGCCAGGATATGTGGACGGCACACTGGCGCCGGTTTGCGGGGTGGGCCCGCTCAACTGGTAACTTAACGCCCCAGTCCAGTCGTTCCCGTCCAGGGTAGCGTTCACGGCGACGGTTCCGGGTGCTGCGCTCTGGAAGTTCAGCGTAAAGGTGATTATGTTTACGCCGAACTTCTGGGTAGCGGATGGCGTGATGCCAGTCAATGTTGCGGTCGCCGGGCCACCCGATTCATAAGTGACCGTGTAGGTGCCATAGGTCAAGCTGAAGGTGGCGGGTACGGTGGTGCCATTCGCCGGGGAAGGACCGCTGACCCTGTAATTTACCGCCCCGGTCCAGGCATTCCCGTCCAGGGTAGCATCTACCGCCACGGTCCCAGAGCCCCCGGCGCTCGTCAACGCGGTCAAGGTGCCAGTCTCTATGGCTAGTGTTGTGGAGTTTATCCCGTCTGAATACACTATGGTCCCACTCGAGGGGCTCAACGGGACGGCTGCGAACGCATGGACGAGCTGGTTGGGAATAGTGCCGGTAGGCAGTTGAAGAGTGGCAGTGATGGTTAGAGAGGAACCGACCACTTGGACTGGAAAGGCCGCCAGAAACTCGTCATACTGCGGGCCGACCAGTTGTTCGATGCTGGTGCCCGCGCTGGCGATATCCACTGGGGTTTGGCCCAGAAGGCCGGAGCTGACCTGACCCGTCATATGGAGAGGGCTGTAAACCGCCCAGTTTGGGCCGGTTTTGATAGGCACCATGGCGGCGTTGACGGGGATGGTGATGCTGAATGGCTCGCCTGCCAGTTTCAGCGTGTCCGCCCCGCTGACGGGCGACGACGCGAATGTCCCGCCTGCGGTAAATATAACGATGGACGCCGCTGCTTGCGAATTCGCTCCCGCCATCTGCGCGGGGGCTGTAAAACACACGCCTGCCGCTGCCAGCAGGCTCAAAAGGACCCGTCTGCCGTTTGAGGGTTTCATATTTGTGTCTTTTTGCACTCTTCTTTAGCGAGTCTAATTTGTTGGAACCACTTGATTCAAGCTAGCCAGGTGGCCAAGGTACCAGTACTCGCGGAGGATATCTCCTTGAAAATGACGACGGCTGGCGGGTCGGCGGGAAGGGCACGTGAGCGTGCCTCCTTGCCCTGTTCGGGCTGATTTTCGGTCCAAATTTCTTGGGCAGACCTTGTCTTGCCCGGCCCACAACTGCCGCTCGCCCCGCGTTCTACCTCACTGCCGGCTTCATGTTCGTAGTGTTCGCCCCCGTGCCGGAAATCATGGATATGGTCCTCGGTGCTGCCGCAACAGCCTGCGAACGCTGCCCGCGTCTTTTACGACACACATCGCCCACGAGCCTGAATCCGAAATCGGGGGGAAACCCTCCGCCCTTGGGTTTTTGTCCTCGTCGAAGTCGAATTGTCAGGCCTCGCGGCGCGGCCAGGATTCTCAAAAAACGGTGACCTAAGAAGGCTGTGAGGGCCAGGCGGGCTTGGCGCCTGTCGAGAGCCGTTAGGATAAGCCGTCAAAGTGCGACTGTCGCCGAAACCCGAGCACTGCGTCGAGGTAGACATGTTATTCATATATGACATGCAAACGGTAGGGAAGATAACCCGGTTACGCACGCATCTCCTCCCGATGGGTCTCCTGCAAGACCTGCGGCTCAGCCTCCGCATCTTCAGGCGGGATCCCCTGTTTTCGTTGGCGACGATCTTTGTCCTGGCCGTCAGTATTGGGGCGAACGCCGCCATATTCACCATGGTGGACTCAATCCTGCTTCGCCCCCTCGAGTACCGCCATCCTGAAGAGCTGGTGACAGTTTGGTCGACCGGCCCGGATGGTAGCAAACGCCCGTTCACGATTCCTGGCTTCCTGGATTACTCGCAACGGAACCGTATGTTCGACGGCATCGCGGCCTTGGGATCCTGGAGTGCCAACCTCACGGGAGAAGCGGATCCACAACGCATCCTGGGTGTGCGCATATCCGCGAACTACTTCCGGATGCTGGGCGTAAAAGCGGGGGCGGGCCGCGTGTTCGTGCCCGATGACGACGCACCTGGGAGTCCCAAAGTCGCGCTGTTGGCGTACCCATTGTTCGTGCAGCGCTACGGCGCCGACAGCCATGTTGTGGGACGGAGCATTCTGCTGAATGGCGAGCCTTACACCGTGGTCGGAGTGCTGCCGCGGCATTTTCGCTTTCCCAATCATCAGGCCGAGATCGCCGTGCCGCTTTCCCCGGACACTGACCGTGGCGCACCAATCGAAACTCGATGGCCTTTTTGCGGGTGTACGGACGCCTGAAGCCGGGGATCTCGGTGGCAGACGCGTCCGCGGACCTGAATCGGATTGCGCGCGAACTGTTAGGCCAGTATCCCTTGGCTAACGCCGGCAGCGTGGGCGTGCAACTCACGCCGCTGAAGCAGGAATTGGTTGGCGATTCGCAAACCATGCTATGGATCTTGGCGGCGGCCGTGGGACTGGTGCTGGTGATGGTTTGCGCCAACCTTGCCAGCTTGTTCCTGGTGAAAGGTGCGGCGCGCCGCAAGGAAATGGCCGTCCGCGCAGCGCTGGGCGGCAGCCGGACGCGGCTTCTGCGCCAACTGCTAACCGAGAGCGCCTTGCTCTCGCTGGCAGGCGGCGCGGGTGGCGCGTTGCTGGCCGGTATGGGCGTGAGGCTGATGCTGCGGCTGAGTCCGGAACAGTTGCCTAGAGTTGCGGAGGTTCAGGTGAACGGAGCAGTTCTGGGGGCCACCCTGGCGTTGTCAGTACTGTGCGGGATTGTCTTCGGATCCATTCCCGCGCTACATGTGTTAGGCCTGGACCTCAACGCTGGCCTCCGATCGGACTCCAGGGGAGCCAGCGGCGGACCGCACCGAGGCCGTGTGCGGCGCGCGCTGGTGATGGGGCAGGTGGCACTCTCTTTGATGTTGCTCGTGGGCGCCGGCTTGCTGATTCGCAGCTTCCTGGCGCTAGGTGGCATGGACCCCGGGTTCCGCGCGGCGCGCGTGCTCACCGTCCGTCTGTCGCTCCCCGCCAAACGCTACTCCACCAGGCAAGCGGTGGTTGTATTCCACGATCGTCTGCTGGCGAGCATCCGCTCGCTGCCCGGTGTTCAACGGGCGGGTGCCATAAACATTCTGCCGTTGAGCGGCCCGCGCGCCTCCGCGGATTTCACCATTCGGGGCCTGGCCACGTCGCCCGGCAAGGCGGGCCCCACCGGGCATTACCGTGCGGTGGATGACGGTTACTTCGGCGCGATGGGGATCTCGATTCTGGCCGGCCGCGGCATCCGCGCAAGCGACACGGATCGCACGAAGAGCGTGGCGGTGGCCTCCCGGAGTCTCGCACGGCGGTACTGGCCGAACGCCGCCCCTGTGGGCGCGCACATTTTGCTCGATGACAACTCTATCGCGCCGCGCGAGGTGGAGATCGTGGGGGTGGCCGCCGACGTTCACGCGCTCAGCTTGGAAGAAGGTCCCATCGAATGTCTGTATGTCTCGCTGGCGCAGATCCCGGAGGACGTTGCGCATTTTGTGGCCAACAGTTCCTTCTGGGTGGCGCGGACCGCTCTAGCGCCAGGCGCTCTGCGCAATGCGGTGCGGCGTGAAGTCCAGGCCATCGACGGCGACGTGGCTACGGCCGCGATTCAGCCGATGACGCAATATCTGGACCAGTCGTTGGCCGCTCGGCGCTTCGCCCTGGAACTGTTCGGCGTGTTCGCCGCGGCAGCTCTGGTGCTCGCGGCAGCAGGCCTATATGCCCTGGTCTCGTATTCGGTAACACAACGAATGCGCGAGATCGGCGTACGGATCGCCCTGGGCGCCACCAGTCCGGCGGTGGTCCTGCTGGTGATGCGGGAGGGACTGGGGCTGGCGGCGGTAGGCATCGCAGCCGGTCTGGCGGGCGCTGTCGCGCTCACCCGAGCCATGTCGGCATTGCTGTTCGGCGTGAGTGCCCGCGATCCGGCCACCTTGGCTACAGTTAGTTTGCTTTTGCTGGTGGTGGCCGGCGCGGCCAGCGGCCTCCCCGCGCGCCGGGCCGTACGGGCGGATCTGATGGTGACGCTGCGCACCGAGTAGGGTGCACTGAGTGGCGGCTTGGATCGGGAGTAGCAACATCCGGGGCAGCTGTCGGCACGCCGCGGGGGGATTCGCTTCAGGGCTGTCAGCCGAGCTCAAGTGGCCTGCTCCTCCAGGCCGACGGCTGGGGAAGAACAGGGCGCTGGGCCGCGGCGAGCCGTGAGCCGGAGAGATTCCCAAAAGAACATGACGCAGGCGGCAGTTGGGGTGTCGCGGACGCAGGTTGCGTCGAACATGGTGGCTATTTTTCCGAAAACTGTGACGCAGTGGCGGTGGCGCGCGAGCCGCGTACCTGCGGGCCTCCGAGCGTTTGTCTTACTACCTCGCGGATGCCATTTCGAAGAAGCGGCCAAATTATCTGTACGCCCAGACAAACATGCGCCAGATCTGCGCACAGTGCCATACAAAGCCCATCATCGACCGCGTCTACGAGCAGGCCGAGCGTGCGGTGGAAGTGACCAAGCAGCGAGTCGCGGAAGCCAAAGCTATCATGGATGCCCTGAAAGCAGGACGGCGTGCTCAAGGGGCCGCCCTTCTCCCGCCGCATCGACTTCCTCTACTTCGGTCTTTGGCACTATGATGGGCGCACGTCTAAACATGGCGCCTTCATGGGTGGCGCCGACTTCGTGCAACGGCACGGCAGTTATTCGACGCTCTCCAAAATGGTCGAGCTGAAGGCCATGGCTCAGGAACTGCGCCATGGCGAATAATCTCTTCGTCGCGCATTCGGAAAACGGATTCCTGCGGCGCGCGGAATACTTTCCGCTGTTCTTCTCGCTCGCAGCCCCCGTGCTATTAATAGCGGCCCTCTGGGCGCGAGATTTTGCGGCGGGTCCCAGCGTATGGCGGGTGCTTGGATTCGTTCGCTGACCTACGCCGCGCCTTTCACCGCGCCGCTGGCCTACACCGGCATCGGCATGCTGCTGCTGCTCGACCGCATGGAACCGGTCACTTCGGTTGCCTGGCCGCGCTGGATTGTGTTCCTGACGCTGGCCGGTTTCTTCGGCAACTTCGTGCTCAGCCTGACCGATCATGCGGAAAACGGCTTTTTCCATTGGACGGAATGGATCCCAGTCGCTAGCAGCAGTCTCGCGGTGGCGTTTCTGGCTGTATTCTTCTTCGTGCAGGTAACCGCGCGATACTTGCACGCCTGCGGCATTGTGCTGCTGCTGCAGGCGGCCGTCGGCGGCACCGAATTCATCAATTGGCCTTTGGATCATTCGCCGCCGCGAGTTGCCCGCGTGACGGGCGGCGCGCCCCACAACCGTTGCTGAAATCTTCGTGCTTCGCTCCGCGCGGCACGCGCAGATGGAGTACTGTGTGGCCCGCGGGGTAATCAGGCGAAGAAGTGGTGATCAGCGGCAGGTGCAAGGACGTTCACAAGGGCCGCAGACATTCAGCGCCGGATCGGGCCGGCCGCAGCACCCGCCGATTGGTGCCGTATCCGGACCTCCTCCGCAGGAGGCTGGCAAGTGCGGTTGCCGGGCTCTGTCTTTATCGCCAAGATCTGGCGGCGCGACGTCTCAGAAGCGGGCGCCGCCAGAGCCATCCGACTGCACCTGAACTTCGAGTCCTTGCAGAAACAGTGAGCGGCCACAAAATCCACCTCGTCCAGCAAGTGCGTTATCGTCCATTTCGTTCGTGCGTCCGAAAATATCCGAATGAGTTGTAAATGGTCGTCTGTCATTGACATCGCAACCTGTCAATTGGTCACGACAGCGGACCCTGTCAAAGGGCTCTTGACGGCTCAAGGAAGCAGTGTCATAATTTGCCAACGCATCTTTAATGTTCTTCTATTAGCATGTCGTACGAAAGCGGTGTTTGGCCGCCGTGCAAGCCAACTGGGGGGAGACTGATGAGCCGACGTAACTGTGTGGTCGGGCGATGCTCGGCCGGCAACGGAAGTTTTTGGCTGAAATTGTTGGCCGCCGCGTTCCTCTGCCTACCGGCAGAAGCCCAACTCTATACTGGAACCGTGACGGGGGCCGTCACAGATTCCTCGGGCGCGATCATTCAGGGCGCCCATGTACAACTCGTCGACGAACAAAAGGGCTATTCCTTCGCGGCGAATTCCGACTCGACGGGCCGCTATCTGTTTCGTAGCGTGCCGCCGGGGGTCTACAAGATCACGGTGGGAGCCCAAGGCTTTCAAACGCAGGATAAGGCAGGCATCAATATAGATGTTAACCAGAACGTAGCTGTGGACTTCTCGTTGACCGTCGGATCCACACTGCAGACCGTCGAGATCACCGCGGCGGCGCCCGTGTTGTCGACGCAGGACGCCGTTACCGGCCAGTTGGTCGACCGCAGATTTATCAATGATCTGCCGCTGGTAAGCCGCTCCGTCACTGACCTGGCATTTCTTACCCCGGGAGTAACTGAGATGGACAGTTCGTGTGCCGGCTGCACGGCTAACAACTTCGTTTCCAACGGCAGCCGCAATGCGACGGCCGACATACTGATGGATGGCGTCACGGTGACCAACTTTGAGCAAAACAGCGGCATTCTATTCCCGCTGTACACGCCATCGGTCGACGCAGTGGAGGAATTCGCGGTACAGGAATCCAACTTCAGTGCGGAATACGGCTTCACAGGCGCCACCATCGTGAATATGGTCATCCGTTCCGGGACCAACCAGTTCCACGGCAGCGGCTACGATTTTCTGCGCAACCAGAAGCTGGACGCCAACAATTTCTTCAATAATGCCGCCGGCATTCCTCTTCCTCCCCTACGGCGCAACAACTTCGGCGGTACAGTGGGAGGCCCGATCCGGCGTGACAAGACTTTCTTCTTTTTCGATTATGATGGCACCCGGTCGGCCTCGCTTTCCACGTTTCAGGCAGGCGTGCCGAGTGCGCTCGAGCGCTCGGGCAACTTCGGCGAGCTGTGCGCCTATGCCGGCGGCAGCTTCGATGCCAACGGTCTGTGTTCGGCAGCCGGCGGGCAACTGTGGGATCCGTACACCGGAGTCTACAATTCCGAACAGGGCGGGCCGGTGCGATCAGGCTATATCCCGTTTAACAATCTGACCACGTATGTGAGCCCCGGCCTGGGCGCCACAGCCGGCAACCTAATCGATCCGGTGGCCTATAAGATGATGCAGTATTTTCCGCTGCCGAACGTCGGCGTGGGCACCGCCAATTACAACCCCTACACGAACTGGCAGGGCTCGGCCGCCAGTAAGGGAGTTGGGAACCAGTTTGACATCAAGATTGACCAACGCTTCAGCGACCACGACCTCCTATCGGGCAGATACTCGCGCTCATGGGCGCCCGGTTTTCCAGTGAATTGCTTCGGAAACGTGGCGGATCCCTGCGACTTCGGGCCAAGCACGGGTGACGCCAACCTGGTAGCCATCAACCTCACGCACACTTTCAGCCCGACCCTGCTGCTCACGGTTTCCTACGGCCTGGCGCGCAGTTTCACTTTCTCCGAAAGCATTGGGAACGAGGCCAAGTATAAAGGATTATCGCCAAGCTCGACATTGGGGATGCCGCAATACATGGATGCGTCCGGCATTCCGCAGCTTCCAACCATCGAATTGGCGAACTATACGCCCGCAGGGGCGTCCAGCGACAATATCGGCACACAGCCCTGGAGCTATCTGCGTGAAGGTACCGAGACGCACGAACTGCTGGGCACGGTGAACTGGGTGAGAGGTCCGCATAACTTGAAGTTCGGCGCCGAAGGCCGCATGCATCGCACCAGCTTCACGCAGCCGGGGACGCCGGGGGGGCTGTTCGTTTACGACTTTACCGGCACGTCGGAATTTCCATTTTCCGGCGGCGGAGACGCGCTAGCCAGCTTTATGACCGGTGTTGGCGGGCCCGGTTCCTGGGGCCAATACGAGATTCCCAACTATGTCAGCACCCAGAGCTTCCAGGCAGGCGGCTTTGTTCAGGATAACTGGAAAGTCAGTCCAAAACTGACCCTGAACATTGGACTGCGTTACGACGTCTCGACGCCACGGACCGAGCGTTACAACCGCATGAACGAACTCTCCACCACGGTCGTCTCGCCTATTCAAGCGCCGGGGCTGCCCACCTTGCACGGCGGGGAAATCTTCATGAGTCCAAGTAACCGGAGTAATTACGGCACGGACTTCAAAGACTTAGGGCCCAGGTTTGGTTTGGCCTATCAAGTCTTCAATAAAACCGTGATCCGCGGAGGTTATGGAATTTTCTACTCAACTGTGCGGTCAGGCGCGGCTGGCACAGGACCTACCGGCTACCAGGGATACGACCAGACCACCAACTGGTACGCCCTGAATCCGAGCGACGGTGCGACGCCCTTCGGAAGATTGAGCAACCCCTTCCCCAACGGCGTCAAATACCCCCCTGGAAACAGCCTCGGGCTGCTCAATGACATAGGTCTTTCGGCGGCCGGCCCCATCCCGTTGATTGACACGGTCAATCCGTACGAGCAGTCCTGGAGCTTCGGCATTCAGCGCGAACTGCCATCCAACATCCTGCTGGATGTCAGCTACATCGGCAAGAAAGGCACGCACCTCTACTTTGGCGGCGCCGGCGGGCTGAACTATCTTGGCCGTCAGATCGAAGGTTACAACTCAAACCAGATCACAGCGCTCAATACATATGTGAACAATCCGTTTTATGGGATTATCACGGACCCGAACAGCGGCCTATCAGCCCAGACCTATCCGGCCTCCCAGTTCCAGTTGCCGTTCCCGCAATATACTGGATTCAACGGCGACGATCCGCCATGGGCCAATTCCAACTACAATGCCCTGCAAATCAAGGCTGAAAAGCGCTTCTCAAACGGATTGCAATTCCTGGTGACTTATGTCTGGTCGAAGTCGATCGACGATGCTTCTTCGACAAGCGGCAACGTCACCTGGCTGGGCGGTACGACCCATCTGGCAGATCCCAATAATCGGCGGTTGGAACGAGGCCTCTCCACTTTCGACATGCCGTCGGTCCTGCAGTTCAGTTACACTTACGAGCTGCCAATCGGCCGTGGCAAGAAGGTCGGCGGAGATTTGCCTCCCGTGCTGAACGCCATCATCGGCGGCTGGCAGACCAATGGTATCTGGCGAGTCACCGATGGCAGGCCAATGATCCTGGGTCTTTCCGGAGGCCAGAGCCTGCCGACCTATGGGGCGCAACAGCCGGACATCAACGGCCCTCTGAACTGCGCCAGCTCAGATATTCTCACGCAGTACTTTGCGAATCCGGATGTGCTGACGGTCCCCGCGCCCTTTACGTTGGGCACCGCACCGCGCACCTACGGAGGATGCCGGCAGCCCGGCCAGTTCAATGCGAATCTGTCCATCTTCAAGGAATTTCCATTGGCGTTCCTCCGCGAAGGATCGAAGCTGCAGTTCCGCTTTGAAACGTACAACGCGTTGAATCACCCCGTGTTTTCCGGTCCCGATACCACCGTAAACGGCGGGAGTTTTGGCGTGATCACCAGCACCGCGAACTCACCCAGGGAAGCGCAGGTCGCCCTGAAGTTGTATTGGTGAAGCTCACTGTGGTTCCGTAACCTTGTGGTAGCGATTGACGGGCAGATCGCGGACGGTTTGTATCCGCCCGCTCGGCCAATGGATCTCGGCGTCCACGGTAGAGGGCGGGTGTTGGCCCAGCCCGAAAATCAGCCGCTTATCGTGCGATGAAAGATAGCTTGAGCCACCTGTAATCCAGCGGACCAGTTTCCGTTCGCCAAGGGCCACCAAGACCTTGGCGCCGATTGCGTCGCGATTGCTGCGGGTACCCTGCAGCTGGAAACCCACCCAGGCTCCGCCCTGCGTCCACGTGTTTTTCAGAAGAACCGGCGAGTCGTTCAAGCGGGTGAAAATAGCATCTATGCGGCCATCATTATCGATGTCACCGACCGCTAACCCACGCGCACGGAACTTTTGTTGGAAAATCGGCCCGGCTAGTTTCTCCATGTTCTGAAAATGACCCTGGCCGTCATTCTTTAACAACAGTGGCGGCTCGCGATAGGAGACATCATGGCGGGTCTGTTCAATTATATTGTTCAAATGACCGGTGACTATCATCAGATCCAGGTCCCCATCGTTATCGAAGTCCAGAAAATGCGTGCCCCAACCCACAAAAGAACGGGTCAGCCTAGCCAGCCCCGAGCTCACGGTCTGCTCGTCGAACGGGAAGCGGCCCGGGTAGACGAAGAGAGCATGCCGCTCATCGTGAAAGTTAGTGATCACGAACGCCGGCCAGCCGTTACCGGTCACATCGCCTGCGTCCGCGCCCATGCCCGCGCGTGCTATGCCATCGGTGTTGAGCGCAATCTCCGCCGCTAGGCCGTTGTCCTGAAACGTTCCGTCATGAGCATTGATTAGCAGAAGATTCGGAGAGGCGTCCCGCGCCACAAAGAGATCGGGCCAACCATCACCGTCGACATCGATGGCGACCACGCCTAACGCTCTTCCTTTGAGGTTTGAAAGATTCGCCCGGGTTGTGACATCTGTAAACTTACCCCCACCGTCATTGTGATAGAGCCGGGGCACGTCACCCTGGTAGGCAGTTTGCGCACAATAAGTCGGCTGACCATTGTAAGAGCAGTGTTGCGGTCCATCATATGAAAAGCGCGCATAGTTTGTGACAAACAGATCGAGCCGCCCATCCCGGTCATAGTCGAACCAAGCCGCGCTGGCGGCGAACTTATCCGGATTGGACACGCCGGCGAGGTCCGTTACGTTCGTGAACGTGCCGTCCCGGTTGTTGTGAAATAACGCGCTCGTGGGATAGCCGGTGATGTAGAGGTCCGGATACCCGTCGTTATCATAGTCCCCGACCGCCACGCCCATGCCATAGAACGGAATGCGGTCCAAGCCGGCCTTTACGGTCACGTCTTCGAATTTTCCGTTGCCGAGATTCCGATACAGGGCATTGTGGGGAACCTGCTTGCTGCTGGCGTGCGGGGTTGTTCCGCCGGTCACCAGGAAGATATCCAGCAAGCCATCATTGTCGAAGTCCAGAAATGCGACACCCCCGCCCATGGCTTCGATGAGATAGCAATCCTTGGATTCACCGCTCGAATGCTTCCACTGAATACCCGCCGGCGCGGTAATGTCAGTGAAAACGTCCTGCGCAAGCGCCGTTGCGGCCACGGCGCACAAGCCTAGAATCAGCACTCTCATGGATGCGTCTGCTCCGCCGCCTTCAGCTTCTGGTAAACTTCCATTTCGCGGGTGGCGTCCGAGTCGCGTCCCAAACGGCGATAGACGCGGCTCAGCGCGAAATGCAGCCGGCTCGCATCCGGATCCAACTTCAGTGCAGACGTAAGATACCCTAAAGCGGGTTCCAGCCTGCCCTCCTCAAACTCATTATTGGCGAGCTGATAGCGCGCCTCAATCAGGGAATCGTCCACAGCCAAAGCTTCGTTCAAGAGTTCGATGGCCCGCGCCTTGTATTCCGGCGAGGTATCCTCCAACAACAGAGTTCCGTATGTTTCGCGTATCTGGCCATCGCGTGGAAACTGGCGCATGGCTCGCTCGAACTCTTCGGCCGCCTTCTGTCTCTCGCCGGCACGCCATTCGGCCACGGCCAGGTCGCGCTTCGCTTCGGGCGATGGGTTCAGCCGCGCGGCGGCTTGGAGAGACGCAGCCGCCTGGGAGAAGTAGGATAGCTTCATTTCGATGGAAGCCTTCATGGAGACAGCTTCGTAGGAATCCGGAAAGGCATGGACAGCTTTACTCGTTATCGCCAGCGCTTTCTCGTAATCCGCCCGTTCACTGAGTATCCTGCATAACCGAAGATAAGTTTCTTCGCCGGCGTGCCCGGTGCGGTTCACCTCTGTTGAAGGAATCTGGGAGAGTAGGGCTCCTGCGATCCCGTAATCCGCCGCGTCCATGGCCACGCGGCCTCCCATCAACAGGACTTCCGGCTTCACGGACCGACCCACAAGCTTCTGCAGAATCGCGCGGGCCTGCTGTGGGCGGCGCGTGTGGTAATACGAACTGGCCAGCACCGGCAGCGCCTCCTGTTGGCGCTCGCCAATGTCCGGAATCGATTCGAGCAGCGCGATGCTGCGCTCGTAGTTGCCCTCTCTCTCAGATACCATTCCGAGGAGATAGGTGGCGACCCGGTCCCCTGGGTTGGCATTCAGCAGCCGGTCCAGGTTCTGATGCGCCTCCTTGAACTGGCCGAGTTGCCACTGGTTCGCTGCCAGGTTCCGGCGCGCGGCGCCGTCTTTCGGATTTACTTCCACGGCTTTGGCCAGGTAGGCGTTGGCGCGCTGCAGTTCGCCCTCCATGCCGAGGATGCCTCCCAGGCTGGTGAGCAGGGCAGAATCGTCCGGTGAAATCTCGACTGCTTTTCTCAATTCGCCCTCGGCGCTCCGCAGATCCCCGTGCTGCGCAAACTCTATGGCTTTTTCGGCGTGTTGCTGGGCGGTGCTGTTGGTTTGTCCGAACAGGTAAGCAATCCCGGTGAGAAATGCGGACAGAAGGCGCAACATAGTCAACCTGGTGGCCGCACCGTGAAGACAAATTCCTCGACTGGAAAGGGGCTTCGATCAGCCGCCGCATTGGCTTCCGCGATTTGCTCAATGCTTTGCAACTCGGCGGCCCACCTGTCATTGTCACCCACCGCCTTGTAGGCATCGCGCAGGGCGTAGTGCGCTGGGATCAGGTTAGGCAGCAGCGTGATTGCTCTGGTGAGTTGCTCAATGGCCGCGGAGTATTGTTTTCTGGCGCTCGAGACCTTGCCGGCCAGCAAGCAGATGTAAGGATCGTTCGAGGTCAATGCCAACGCGCGGGCAATGGCGCTTTGCGCCTGCTCCAGATCGTCAGGCGCGGTGTGCGTGATTGCCAGGGCCTCGTAATAGTAGGCTTCCGGCGTGTTGGCTCCGAGCGCAATGGCAGTTTCCAGCATTCCACGCGCTTCCGACGACCGGAGTTGAATTTCCAGGATAATGCCGTTCAGCAGGTATGGACGATCCCATTCCGGCCACCGGGCTTGAATGCTGGCCAACACCTTCTGCGCTTCGTCGTCACGCGGCATGATCGCCAAGGTCACAGCTTGCGCCAGCAGGAGGTCGCGGTTGTCCGGCAAAATGCGCTCCGTCTGTTTCAGCAACTCGAGAGCCTGATCATACAGCTTATGCTTTAACAGGAATGCGACCGATTGCAAATACAAGTCCGGCCTCGTCGGGGCGGCGCGGATGCCACGGTTCAACGCTTGGGCCGCCTCGGTGAACTTACCCTGCGCGTCGAGTAGTTGGGCGCTCAGCAGGTAGTAATCCCCGTTGCGATGGGCACTGGATGTCCGCTCAAGTTCCGTAAGGGCCGCCGCGGCGTTTTCGAGATGATAGATAGTGATGGCCAGGTCCAGGCGCGCAGCGCTCGACGCCTCCTTCGCGACGGCCAATTCGAGGAACCGGCGAGCCGCCGAGAATTGCTCGAACTGTAACAACATCCGCCCACATTCGGCCTGCAGCCGGGCGTCCATCGCGTCCGGGGTCAAACTTCGTACGATTTCCAGGGCCTCGGCGGTTAGGTCCTCGATGAACAGCGCGTTCGCCAGCCTGACCTTCAGGCGCACATTGCCGGGGTCTGCTGCGCTGTTCTCGCGGAGGTTCGCAAGATAGCGGGCGCGCTGACCGGTCGGAGAGAGGCTCAAATAGTCGATCAAGCCGACGTGGCCGTGGGCGCTTTCAGCCCCGCTTGCGGCTGTCTTGAGATGTGCCAGTAGCGCTGCTGCCTCCGGTTTCCGCCCGAGTTGTACGAGGGCCCGCCGATATTGCACCAGAACCAGTGGGGAGTCCGGAGCGAGCGCTACGGCGCGCTCCAGAGCCGCGGCCGCATCTTCCGGCCGCCCGGTTGCCAGGTACGCCTGCCCCAGATGCGCGAGGGCACGGTAGTCCGTCTCCTTTTCCAGAAAGGACCGCAGATCCTCGATGGCCGCCGCAGGGTTGCCTTCTTCCAGGTTCAGCAGTGCGCGCGTATAGCGCGCTTGGTAAAGCGCGGGTTCCAGCTGGACCGCTGTATCCAGGGAATGAAGTGCTTTGGCGCGGTCCTCTAAAGTCTGTGCGATGGCAAGCTCGAAATACGCCATCCCATCGCGGGGGTGCCTGCCGATGTACCACTCAAGATCCCGTAGGGCGCTTTGGGATTGATTGGAGCGGGCCAGAGCAAAGCCGCGTTCACGCCGCGCAATATCATCGTCCGGTTTCAGTTTCAAATATCGGTCGTAGGCAGCCGCGGAATCTTCGAAGAACTCCAGTTGGGCGGCGACCTGCGCAAGCAGCAGGATGATTTCCGGCCGGCCGGGCGCGACTTTCTCAGCCCTGGCTAGAAGAGCCGCGGCAGACACGGGCGATTTTTCCTGTAAGTTGACTTGTGCCAACGCGTACAACGCGTCCGGGTCCTCCGGCCGTTCGCGCAGCACGGTTTCGAGCACGCTTCGCGCTCGGCCGCCGTGGCCTGCCCGCAGCGCTGCCAGTCCCAGGTTAAAGAGGATGTCAAGGTTTCGGGGGTCCGCGTCCAGCGCACGGGAAAACGACATCTCGGCGGTCTCATAGAGCTTGCACTCCGCCTGTGCCATGCCTATCGAGAAAACTAAGGATCCGGCGCTACGCGGCACGTCCCCGAATGTCTTGAGGATGGCGCCGGCGTCCGCACATCGTCCGGTAAGCGCCAGTGCGCGTGAGCGCAGCAGAAGCGCGCCGGGATCGGAAGCATCCGCCGGTGCTACGCGGTCCAGATAGCTGAGCGCCCGCGCACCTTGCTTGTCGTCCACGCTCATTTGTGCAAGTTGCAGGTTCGCGTTCGCATGCCGGGGATCGATAGCGATGGTCTTTAGATAAAGTTCGCGAGCGCGCTTGCGGTTACCGGTTAACAGATAGTGGTTGGCAGCATTGTTAAGCGCATGCGGCGAACCCGGAGCTACGGTCAACGCGCGCAGGTAGTATGTCTCCGCATCGTTATACCGTTGCTCGGCATCAAGGACCGCACCCATCAAAACCAGCGCGTTGGCATCCTTGGGATGATCCCTAAGGAGTGCATCCAGAATGCGGGCAGCCCCATCCGTCTGGCCGTTTTGATACGCCGCGGAAGCTTGGTCGAGGGCCTGGGAAGAGGGATGCTGGGCGCGCAGGAGGCTGCCAAAGCAAAGGAGACAACGCAACACCAGCTTAAGGCCCGGACCCTCGCGAAACACAACGGAGATATCATAACAAATCAGCATTGGGCCAGCAGGTACGATGTTCCCGACCTTCGCGCACCTCCCGAACCCCAGGACTGCCACGTTTCTCAGACGCCAACTTCCGCCCCACTTCAACCGGCGGATATCTACTCGTATCGGGCTTCACAAGGCCTTCGGCTACGGAGCTAACGCTCGTGCAAGTGCTATTAAATCGTCGTGCATCCAGTCGTCACGCGGCTCCGCCGCTGCACGGGCAAACATCCACAGTCGAACGCGTTCGTGATCTACGCCAAGCAAGTCCGCAAAGCGGCGGATCGTCCCGCCGGGGTCCGCGCACAGCCTGGCATCGCAGTTGAATAGGTGCTGCGTCGCGTCGTAGGCCGGATCTCCCACGAAGGGCTTCGGATCGATGACAAGCCAGGGCTCCCGCTCGGCCCGAAGGACGTTGCCTGCATGCAAATCGGTCGCGAGCAAGACTTCTATGGGTGCAGTGAACGGCAATTCTTTAAAGAGGCGCAGACCTTCACGGACCAGACCTTTGTCGGGCCACTGATCGACGTCGGCCAGCGTTTCGCTGCTCCAATACTCTGTCAATGCCGACAAAGGCCGAAAGGGATGAGGTGCCGACGGCGAGCGCCAGAGACGGCGCAGAAGCCTTGCGATCACCAAGTCTTGCTCGGACTCCGGCAGAGCGCGCAGCGCCGTCCCTGGCGTGCAACGCTCCAGGAGCATTGCGCCAAGTTCCTCGTCGGCCTCAAGGAGTCGCACCGTCGGGTCTCCGTTCCAGAAGCGCAGGCCTTGGAGCTCGCCCTCGGCTTCCATGTGCGGCATGCCGAGCTTTAATACCGCGGGATTCCCATCCGCAAGCTTCACCGGCGCCACCCACGCGCAACTCACTTCCTCGTCGTCGAACGGTGCGCCGAGCGTCAGCGACCATCGCCGCTCCAAGTTTCGCAGGGCATCGGGCAGCCTGCTGAGCCATCCGGTGCGTTCTGGCGTCTTGGAGCAGTTCACAGCGACCCGCCCCGGGACATTCAGGGCCATGCCTTCATTGTGATCTTTTTCAATGACCGTGCGTCCCCGCAGAGGCTATGGCCGAGTTCCCGCCCGCCTGGGTCGACGCGGTGCGCGCCGGCGCCTGGTCGCGGCCGGCTGCTGCGCTGCGCTCGCACAAGATGGAGCGCTGCCGTAGGCCACGGACGCGTTTGGAACTTCCGTCCGGTCCGGCTTTCTAAGTAGGATTTCATCGGCTGGCTTCGCCGGCGATGGCGGACCAGCTACGAGCTCGATGCTTGAAATATGCCGCAGCCGTGGCCTTAGACGCCAGTGGGAAGGTTTATATCGGAATTTGGCCCGGCGCTGGCAGCGGAAATCAGGTTTCCAGTGGGCATTGCGGTAGATCAGTCGGGCAGAGTCTACTTCAGCGACGCCAGCAACAACAGCATTCGGGTGCTACTCCGGTAGCAGCATCGCCTTATGGGTTTTGGCCGCGTCCGCCTTGCCGGCACAGGCCGATCCGGCGTCCCGTGGAAATGCCGCGGTCGCAATAGCCGCTCCGGCCCGCAACGTGTTCGCCTCAGTCGCAAGGTACAGGACCGAAAGTTGTGAAACAAACGCCGTAGCCTTCGGCAGAGGCCCCATGTTCGCGCAGGCGATTGCGGCACCTCTGGTCGTCTGCGTGACCCAAAACTTAGGGGGTGCAATCGCACATTTATGGCGCTTCCCCAAAGATCGGACCTGAGACAGAAGCGGTACAGTAGATAGGTGCCAGCAGAGGAGAACGTGTGCAGACTTACAGGTACATGATCCTCGGTGGAGGAATGGTCGCCGGTTACGCCGCGAAGGAAATGATCGAGCGCGGGTTGCGGCCTGGCCAGCTTGCAATCGTGTCGGCCGATAATGCCGTTCCCTACGAGCGGCCGCCTTTGTCGAAGGGTTTTCTCGGGGGCAAGGATGCAGAGGAGAGTATCCGCATTAACCCGACGGAATTCTACGGTCAGCACGGGATTGAACTAAAGCTGAGCTGCGAAGTTGCAGGGGTCGACTGCACGCGCAAATTGCTGCACGTCGGGTCGGGCGAGGAACTAGGCTACGAGAAGCTCCTGGTAGCGACCGGTGCGCGTGTGCGGACGCTTACTGTGCGGGGCAATGATCTGGCCGGCGTTCGGTACCTGCGGTCGCTGGAGGACTCGAAGACCCTGCGCGCCCAAGCCGCCAGCGCGAAGCGGGCGCTCATTATTGGCGGCGGATTCATCGGCATGGAAGTGGCGTCGGTGTTGGCGCAGAAGGGCATCCCGACAACCATGCTGCTGCGCGAGGATCGCATCGGGAAGCAGTTCTTCACGCCCGCGATGTCTCGTTTCTTCGAGAGCTACTACAGAACGCGAGGCGTCGAATTCCTGAAGCAGGCGAAGCTAGCCGAACTGCGTGGTCAAGGCGCGGTGTCGTCGGGCAAACTCGAAAGCGGCGAAACCCTGGAGTGCGACTTGGTAGTGGCGGGTATTGGGGTAGTCCCGGTGACCGAACCATTGGCGAACAGCGGAATCCAAATGGACAACGGCGTGTTGGTAAACGAATACCTGGAGACCAATCAGCCGAACGTCTACGCAGCCGGCGACGTGGCGAATTACCAAGACACGCTCTACGGCAAGCGGCGGCGTGCCGAGCACTGGGACAACGCCGTGTCGCAAGGCCAGCACTGTGCCCGCACTCTGCTGGGCGAGCGTGCGCCCTTCGTCCACGTCCCGTATTTTTTCTCCGATGTGTTTGATCTTTCCTACGAGCTGTGGGGCGATCCGGCCGGCGCTGAAGAGATCGTCGAGCGCGGCGACCTTTCCGGACCCAGTTTCAGCGTTTGGTGGCTGCGGGAGAAGCAGTTGGTGGCCGCTTTCACGATGAACCGCCCAGACGAAGAGCGGGATGCCGCACAACGCTGGATCGCGGCCGAGCAGCGGGTATCGGCGGTGAAATTGAAGGATGCAGGATCGGTGGCCGATGCCCCACTCTACTGAATACGCCCACTTGCGCGTTATCGTGCGCGTCTTGCCCGTCGGCGGGGTGAGGTGGCCGCCTGGCCCGGAGCGCCGAACGTCTTGTACTTGGACCGCGCCCAGCCGCGCGGTGGCGCTTCCAATCCGCAGCGGCGGTGGCCGGTAGATCGCGCAAGTCCGCCGGCGTGGCGTGCCAAGCCGAGCGTTTGTTTACTGACCAGCGCGCAGTTCCTCGAATAAAGCTCGAAAGGTCTGGGCGGCTTCGTGAACCTCGGTGTCACCGGCTTGTTCGCCAAAATACGCTCTCGCGAACGGTCCGAAGGGCACCCACGTGGTTTGCAGCACTCCTTGCATGCGGTCTCCAATCTCGCCGGTCGCATGCGCGCGCGTTTCGCGAACCAAGGCAAGCTGGCCCAAGGCGACGTTGGGCTTGCGCCACGGGCTGGCCACCACGGGAAATCCTACCATGGCGAAATAAGTGACGGATGGCAGCACCCTTTCATAATGCCAATCACATATGACCATGTCCTTCGAGACCATGTGGATCGCATCCTGTGTGCCGTTCATGCTGGCTTCCCATTTTCCCATGCCGGTGGTCCCTCCATCGAGGAACCTGTCGCCCCAAATCCACATTGTCCGGCCGGATTGGGCCAAGTGATCGTGCAGGGCCTTTACCTCACCGGCGAATAAAGATGCCTTGTTCTTACCCTTGCAGCGCTTACAGTCGTCCTCGCCGAGCAAGAAAATCTCGTCCATGCCGACGTGAAAAGCATCTGCCTCGCTGACCTCGGCAAGCTCGTCGATCAGGTCGAAGATGACCCCATGCACATTGGGGTGCAGCGGGCAATAACTGCGACAGTAGATCCCGGCGTTCTGCGGGTATTTGCCCGGGGTTTCATCCAATTCCGGGTGAGCGCGCAGCAATCCGAACGTTTTGCTCGCCCACGATTGGTGACCGAGGAGGTTAATCTGTGGAATGAGGCGCACGCCTGCTTGGCGGCACGCGGCGGCGATCTTCGTGACGTCGTCCCGCGAAAGCGCGTCGGCGTCAGTCACTTCCGGTCTGCGCGTGAACTGGTAGCGATAGTCGAATTCAACCACCAGCGTGTTCACGCCTGCTTTCGGAAGAGCTTCGCCAATAAACCGCAGAGCCAGGTCCACCTCGTCAGGCTTCGGCGCCATCACGTGCAAACCGCGAATGGGGAGGCTGGGCGAGGCAGCGTTCAGCGCCAAAACGGTGGTCAGAATCCAGACTGCGGCGACGGTTCGAGTATTGATCTTCATAACCTGAGTATTCCGTTTCTAACCAACGCAGTGTAACGCCAGCTGACTGTGCTGGTGAAGTGGGTAGTCACCGCAATGGCGTAGCCATGCCAGGAGCCGCCACGACGCCGGTCGAAAGCTGGGTCGAGTGAACCAGGCTGCCGCTAGTGGGTGCCGTCCGGCACGAATCGCGGGGTTCACCCTATCCGTCCCGGTTGCGCGGCTGCGTTTTTTTCCGTTCGACGTGGAGGCCGCGGACATGCGCGCATCGGGAATCCGAAAGAGCAGCCGCGAATGGTACAAGAGCTTTTCTCACAATGGACTACCTGTACCTCCATATTCCCGGATACGCTGGGGTATAGTTAGCCGCTCCGCCGAAACTCGCACCAGTTTCTGGCGCAGCCCTGGCAGTCCAGGAGGTCCACGATTTTCTCGGTTCCACCCGCGGTGTTCTGGCCGTACTGCGCGGCGCTTGTATCCCTAGCCGTCGCCATCGCCGCCTTTTGGAAGCCCATTGCGCGAGCGTCGCGGCTCGATAAGCTGCGCGCCCTGGCGCCCGCGGCCTATGCCATTCCCCTCGTCATCTTCGGGGCCGACCATCTGTCTTCTGTCAAAGAAGTCATGCGTGTCGTCCCCTCATGGATGCCCGGCAAGATGTTCTGGACCATCTTCGTCGGCGCGGCCCTCATTTTGGCGGGATTCAGCATTCTCCTCGGCATCCGACGCCAGCTTTCCACCACCTTGTTGGGAATCATGTTCTTCCTGTTCGAAGCCCTGATGCATATTCCCAGCCTTATTCGCCTGGCCGCCGGCGGACATCTCTTCATCGCACCAGGCCAGCGAGCCGTCCTGGGGGTTGCGGGCCGGGACTTTGCGTTCGGCTGCGGAGCCTTCGTGCTCGCCGTCGCTGCTTCCCGCGCGGATTTGCGGAATCGCGTCGAACGCTACGCCTGCCGCGGTATGGCTGTGGTGGCGCTCGTGTTCGGCTTCATTCATTTCTGGTACCCGCGCTTCGCTCCGGGCGTCCCGCTGGAGAAGCACAATCCCGATTGGATGCCCGGCGGCCCGGCCTGGGGATACATTACCGGAGCGGCCCTGATCCTCGGCGCCATCGGAATGCTCGGCCGGGATACGACACGCCGGAAGGTCGCCACCATCCTCGGCACGATTCTCATACTCCTAGTAGCCGTCTTTTATGTGCCGATCATGTTTGCCCAGCCCACCGTCGAGACGCTGAACTACGTGGCCGATACCCTCCTGTTCGCCGCCAGCATCCTCATCGGCGCCGGCCCTCTCGCCGCACGCTCGGCCGTTCCCGGCAACCCCGCGCGCGACGGCGCATCGTCACATTCGAAGGCGGCCGCTTGACACCGCGCCGTTCAGTGGCGGAGTCCGGCCCGCGGAACGGGTGCGATGCACCAGTGTGATGGCCGATCCGCGAAAGCGCCACGCGGTGCCCATCGGCGGACGAGGCGGCCGCCTTTCGGCGCTTCATAAACGTGACCCAGGTCTGCTTTCCAAAACTGACCAGGTGGTCTGTTCCTCCTTGTCGAAAGCCGCAGGCTAGCTTCTACGCGGTCGGTCCCCGCGCCTAATGGAGAGAGATGAACAGATGGGATGAGCGCCGCCAAGTCTGATACGGGCCGCCGGGACTCCAACCATTACAAGCGGTAGAGCCACCCGGCGATTAAGACCGCCTAAGTACCGGGGCGTTCCCAGCGACTTCCCAACGCTCTCCAGCAGATCGAGGGTGACCGCGATCGCATGGCGGCTGTTCTCGCTGCGCGCCCGCCGGAGGAGATGCAGCATTCCGGGCGCCCGGTGCGCTCTCTCGCGCTCCGCTCCTTCCGCGGCTGTGCGAACCAGGCTGTCCAGGACCTCCGGCGGGATGCCGGCAAAGAACTTCGTCGGTGTGGCTGCCGGTGAGAAGATTGACTGGGCTGGTGGTGGAATTCATCGGCATGTACAGCTCGCCGTCCTGCACCCGGTCGGTGACCAGCGCGCGCACGTCGGGCAGGCTTCCCGGAAGGGGTTCGAACACCTGGTAGAGTCTCTGGACGCGGCGTTCCGACCTCCACGATGAGCGATCTCTTACGCGGGTCCAAGGAACCCGCGCAGGCCACGGGCCTGCCCCACAATTTTACGCCGCCTGCAGCGTCATGGTTTGTTCGATTTCCAACAGATCGTTGGTTGCGAGATCGATCTCGGCGGCGAGCTGCTGCCCGCAGCCGGCGCGGGGACTCCGGCTGCCGAACCCCACCCATCGCCTCCATGCTACCGTAGGCGAAAGAGGAGCGTCTTATCCCTATGCGTCGATTAAGTGTCGTGATTTCCGCTCTTTCGATGGCCGCTCTGGCTGCGTCTCCGTCGCCCCATGCCGCCAAGGCGCCAGCAGAATTCACGGTGCCGATTACTCATTACAAGTTGCCCAACGGTCTGCGCGTGATCCTTTCACCGGACTCCACCGCGCCCACCGTTGTAACGGCGGTTTATTACCGCATCGGATTCCGCGTAGAGCCCAGAAATCGCACCGGCTTCGCACACCTGTTCGAGCACATGATGTTTCAAGGCTCCCAGAATCTGGGCAAAATGGAATTCATCCGCCTGGTGGAGCAGAACGGAGGCATCCTCAACGGCTCTACCCGATTCGATTTCACCAATTACTTCGAGCTGCTCCCCTCCAACAAGCTCGAAACCGCGCTATGGGCCGAAGCCGACCGCATGAAGGGCCTCGCCATTACCGGCGAGAACCTGAAAAACCAACAAGGCGTCGTCAGCAACGAAGTCAAGGTGAATGTCCTGAACCAGCCCTACGGCGGTTTTCCCTGGCTGTGGATGCCGCAATACGCCAACTCGAACTGGTATAACTCCCACAACTTTTACGGCGATCTGAAAGATATCGAGGCCGCCACTCTCGCGGATGTGCAGGCCTTCTTCAAGACCTACTACGCGCCCAACAACGCGGCACTTGCCATAGTGGGCGATTTCGATCCCGAGCAAGCCAAGACCATGGTCGCCAAATATTTCGGCGAAATCCCACCGGCCAAGTTGCCGCCGCAGCCGGACCTCACCGAGCCGCGCCAGGAGAAGGAAAAGACCGCCACGCGCAAAGACCCGCTGGCGAACCGTCCAGCCCTGGCCTTCTCCTATCACATGCCTCCGCGGAATTCGCCGGAATACTTCGCCATGGGCCTGCTCGATCAGATGCTCGTGCAAGGCGATGACAGCCTGCTCTACCAGGAGTTGGTGAAGAAACGCGGGTTCACTGGAGACATCTCCGGCGCCATCAATGAACTAGGCAATATGTTCGATTACGATGGCCCTATGCTCTGGACCGCATCGCTCTTCCATGACGCCACAGTCAAGCCGGAGCAGATCCTGGCGGCTGTCGACACGGCCATCGAAAGCCTGCAGTCTAAGCCGGTCGATCAACGCCTGGTGGATCGCAGCATCACTAAGATGCGATCGGCGCTCTACGACACAATGAGTCAGTTCGGCGGCTTCGGGCGCGCCGATCTGATGGCGTGCTACGCGCTGTTCGACAGCGACCCCACCAGGATCAATTCGCTCGAAGCGGAGTTCCACAAGGTGACCCCGCAATTGGTGCAGCGCACCGCGCGCGAATATCTGCGTAAAACCAACCGGACCGTGCTGCTGATCGAGCCCGGCGCCGCCTCACCCCCAGACGCGCACAAGGAGGAATCTAAATGAGACTGCTTCGCAGCGTGTTGGTGCTTTCCGCAATGTCCACCCATGTCTTCGCCGGCGCCAAGGAAACCCCGCCGCAAGGGCCGCCGCCCAAACCTTTCCATCTGCCTGCCACTAACGATTTCACATTGGCGAACGGTATGCAGGTGACCATCGTCCCCTACGGAACTGTGCCGAAAGTCGCGGTACGGGCTTTCGTGGGCGCGGGAGCTATCCACGAGTCCGCGGGACAAGTCTGGCTGTCGAAGCTCAATGCCGCCCTGATGAAGGAAGGCACCCACACGCGTTCCGCCGAGCAAGTGGCGCGCGAAGCCGCGGAAATGGGCGGGCAGGTCGAAATTAATTCGGGTTCCGACTTCACCTCAGTGGGCGGGGTAGTGCTGTCCGACTTCGGGCCGAAATTCGTAGCGCTGCTGGCCGACGTGCTGACCGCCGCGTCGCTCCCGGCTTCGGAACTGCCGCGGCTGAAGGCCGATTTGCTTCGGGAACTCTCCATTGATAAGTCGCAGCCCGATTCGCTCGCCCAAGAGCGTTTCCTCAAAACCATGCTTCCTGATCATCCCTACGGCCGCACGTTTCCGTCCGAAAGTGAGCTGAAAGGCTACACTATCGAGGAGGTGCAGACGTTTTACCGAAAGAACTTCGATGCCATGCGGACGCATCTGTATATCGCGGGTAAGCTCGAAGGCGATCTGCGGCACGCCATCGAAGAGGCGTTCGGCGGTTGGCCCCAAGGGGCGCCCGCGCCGGATCTGCCGCCGCACCCGGTGAAAGCGCGCTCTTTTCAATTCATCGATCGGCCAGGAGCAGAGCAGTCGAACGTTCTGATCGGCCTGCCGGTAGCCGAGCCGTCCAGTCCGGATTACATCAAGCTGGATGTGATGGATTCGCTGCTGGGAGGATCATTCGCTTCCCGCATTACAAGCAACATTCGCGAGCAGAAAGGCTACACCTACTCGCCGTTCAGCCAGATTGGTACCCGCCGGCATTTTGCGTACTGGGTGGAAGCCGCCGCAGTGACCACGGCGGTTACCGGACCGTCGTTGAAGGAGATCTTCTACGAGATTGACCGGTTGCGCAAGGACCCGCCATCCAGGGAGGAGTTGAAAGGCATCCAGAACTATCTCGCCGGGATTTTCGTTCTGCGTAACACCATCAGCCCCGACGCCATCATCGGACAGTTGCATTTGGTAGATTCGCAGGGTCTGGACCGTTCTTACTTGTCTACCTATGTGCAGAGGGTCATGGAAGTGCAGCCTACCGACGTCCAGGGCGTGGCGGAGCGCTATCTTGTGCCGACAAAAATGACCATCGTAGTAGTAGGCGATAAAGCCAAGATTGGCGGCCAGATCGCCCCATACGAATCAGTGACGCAATAGGAACACATCTGGTCGCCCTGGCTTAGAGACATCTCTTACGGAGACTGCGGCAAAACGTTCCTATGTGCATAACCGTTCGTTGGGATCGGGGTTGCCCCCGTTGTGGGTCAGCCGATTTTTATGGCGCGCCCGAGGTGATTCGAACACTGACCTTCTGGTTCGTAGTTCTAAGGTAACGTGTACGCCGGTGTTCGCTAAGTAGTGTTTTGTGCGACTTACGTCAAAGTGAACGTTCGCTTTAGATCGAATTGTACGCCGATATCGGAACATGGGCGCGGGCGGGAAGCCTTCAGCCAGGAACAATCGGTACCGGTGTTATGGAATGGAACATCTCGAAATCCGGAGAGCTCACCGGCAAGCTCACCTACACCATCGACAAGACGGATCCACACGTCCGGCTCCAACATACACACGCCAAGACCGGCGAACGCCTCGATTATCGTGTGCGGCTGGCGCTGCTGGCAGCTCCCTTACACCAGTCAGGGCGAGGATGCCATCGATCGGGCAATTAGGAAAGCGCAAACGATCCGGACGGGATTGGACGGTAGCTCTTCGCTCACAGAGCCGTTTCCCGCAAAGCCCAAGGGACTGTGGTGGAAGACGTATCGCCGTTTGCGGCGGAAAACGGAACGGTGCCTGAGAATTGTCCGTTCCGAGCACGTTCGGAAGGGCCAATGATTTCGAATTGGGCCGGCGCGGTGGCCGGCCCGGCCCGGCGCCGAGCGTCTTGCGCTGCGATCTCGCGTGGCCGCGCTATGCGCGTCACGAATCCGTAGGCGCGTCGTCCCAGGCAGAGGCTGCGCCGCTACGGCGACGCACGCCGCCCCGCTGATCGATCACCACAAGGGCTACGCGGTGCCCATCGGCGCGAGGCGGCCGGCCCCGGTCCGCGCGGAATGTACTCGTTCCCAGCGTGTTTGTGAGCCGGGCGATCCATCCCGATACTACTGCCAAAATCTAAGCTGACACCCAGACGCTATTGTGGGACCTGGTTAGGCTGCACGAGTGATTCCAGCCTGAGAACGCTTGGGGAACGTAGCTTACGAACATCCCGGATGGGTGGTTGGCCGAACAAGCGGCTGTATTCCCGATTGAATTGACTCGCGCTTTCGTAGCCTACCTCAAAAGCGACGGTCGCCGCGTCCACATCATCAGCGAGCATGCGGGCTCGCGCGGCCTGCAAGCGAATCTGCTTCTGGTATTGCAGCGGACTCATCGCCGTAAGCGCCCGGAAGTGATGATGCAGCGTAGTCACTGCCATGCCTGCTACGTCGGCAAGTTCTTTCACGCGAAGCGGCTTGCCGTAGTTTCCTTTAATCCAGGCGATTGCTTTGGCGGTGCGGTGACTGGGATCACCGAGCGTCGCAATGGCGCGCAACCTTGCGCCCTCCGGCCCGCGCAGGATTCGATACATGATCTCGCGCTCGATCAGGGGGCTCAGGAACGGGATGTCCCCAGGGGTCGAGAGCAGGTCGAGCATACGACACCACGCGCTGAGAAAACCGGTTGTGACGGAAACGGTGGACAAGGCAGGGCTATCCGCCGGCGGCTCAAACCTGTGGAACTCCTCGCGGCTGAGGAACTCACGGACAATCGCGATATCAATCTTGAGTGAGATGGCGAGGCATGGCTCAGCCTCGCTAGCCTCCGCCACACGGGTCACGGCCGGCATATCGATCGAGGTGAGCAGATAGCGGGACGAATCGTATGTCAGGGTGTCCGCGCCAAGCTGTACCTCTTTGCGCCCTTGCGGAACCACAATCACACAGGGCTCATAGGTGACGTGGCACGCGGCGGTGGGCGCCGTCCGCTGGTGCAAGGTCAGGCGGTGGATGGCGGTTGCCTGCTTCTCCTCCGATCCGATCAGCCGGGCAACTTTCGCGGCCAGCTCCCGGTTTAGTGCCTGCTCGGGTCTATAAGTGTTTTTAGCCACAAAGCTTCGATTCCCTGATCCCAGGATAGTCCCATGGCGGGCCAGCCGCCAACAAGGACCACGCAACTCGGTAGGTTTAGGCAATCATTCGGCAGGATCTGGATACCGGCTTCGGCCCGTTTCTCCTTAGACTGAAACTGAGAAAAACAAATGGATAACCACGTAGACGTGGGCCAGAAACTCCGCGTTGGCCTGGATCGACGGTCATTTCTCCGCGCGACTGGGGCCTTTGCCGCGTCAACGATAAGCGCCAGTCTTACGCTTCGAGCCTTGGCGCAGCAAGGCGGCCGCGCCTCGACGGAAGGGCTTGTGACCGGGAGGCGCAAACTCGGAAAGCTGGAGGTTTCGAGCGTGGGATTGGGGTGCCAGGACATGACGGGGACCTTCTACGCGACTGCGCCGCGGCGGCCCGACATGATCAGCCTGGCCCGCGCGGCTTACGATCGCGGGGTAACTCTCTTCGACACAGCCGAAGCCTACGGCCCGCTGGAGGTGGAGCGGATTGTGGGCGAGGCAGTGGCGCCGTTCCGCAACCGGGTGGCAATCTCCTCGAAGTTTGGCTGGAACATCGACCCGGAAACGGGCCGCATGCTGGGTGGTCTCAATAGCCGCCCCGAGCACATACGCACGGCGGTCGATGGCATGTTGACGCGGCTGCGGACCGACCGGATCGACCTTCTCTACCAGCACCGCGTCGACCCGGCGGTCCCCATCGAAGACGTGGCCGGCACGGTTAAGGATCTGATCGGGCAAGGAAAGGTGCTGCACTTCGGCCTATCGGAACCCGGCCCTAAAACGCTCCGCCGCGCCCACGCTGTGCAGCCCGTAACCGCTGTTCAAAACGAATACTCGATGATGGCGCGGGACCCCGAGGCAGACATTCTGGCCATCTGCGAAGAACTGGGAATAGGGTTCGTGTGCTGGAGCCCGCTGGCTATGGGGTTCTTGGCCGGAACTATCGACCAGGAAACCAGCTTCGCGCGGGGCGACTTCCGGGGGAGCGTGCCCTGGTTCACGCCCGACAACCGCTCCCCGAACATGGCGGTTGTCGCCCTTGTCAGGGAGTGGGCGCGCCGTAAGGGAGCGACCCCTGCTCAGATTTCGCTGGCCTGGCTGATGGCGCTGAAGCCGTGGATCGTCCCGATCCCGGGCACGACCAAGATGCCGCATCTTTCGGACAACCTCGGCGCGGACGGCGTGCGATTCACCGCGGCGGAAGTCCGGGAGCTGAATACCGCGCTGGCACATGTTCCGATTCACGGCGCGCGCTTATCCGCCGGCCTGCTGAGGCTCTCCGGCGTGGAAGCTGCCCCAAAACAGTGATATGGGCCTAACCGGGGAAGAAACGATGCAAAAGCGAACATTGGGAAAGAGCGGTTTGGAAGTCTCGGCGATCGGCCTCGGCTGTATGGGCATGACCGGCGTCTACAACGCGCCGGCCGACCGCCAGAACATGATCTCGCTGGTACGCGCCGCGGTCGACTTGGGGGTCACGTTCTTCGACACGGCGGAAGCGTATGGCCCATTCGCCAACGAGGAACTTGTGGGAGAATCGCTCGCTCCGGTTCGCGATCAAGTGGTGATCGCGACGAAATTCGGTTTCGATATCGCGCCGGATGGCACGCGGCGCGGCGGCACAAACAGCCGCCCGGAGCACATTCGCGAAGTGGCCGACGCCTCTCTGCGGCGATTGAAGACGGACGCGATCGATCTCTTCTACCAGCACCGGGTGGATCCTGCCGTGCCGATCGAGGATGTCGCCGGCGCTGTGAAAGATCTCATCCAGCAGGGAAAGGTGAAGCACTTCGGGCTCTCGGAGGCTTCGGCGGCGACCATTCGCCGCGCACATGCGGTGCAATCCGTCACGGCGGTTCAGAGCGAGTACTCGCTGTGGTGGCGTGGACAGGAGCAAGACGTGCTGCCGGCGTGTGAAGAACTCGGAATCGGATTCGTTGCCTTCAGTCCGCTGGGCGCGGGGTTCCTTACCGGCAAGATCGACGAGAACACCAGCTTTGAGGGCTCCGACTTCCGCAACCTGGTGCCGCGCTTCACGCCGGAGGCGCGCAAAGCGAATCTGGCGTTCGTCGATCTGCTGCGGAGCGTAGCGGCGCTGAAGGACACAACGCCTGCTCAAATCGCGGTGGCGTGGCTGCTGGCGCAGAAGCCGTGGATCGTGCCGATACCGGGCACGACGAAGCTGCACCGGCTGGAGGAGAATATCGGCGCGGCTGCGATCGAACTCACGACGGAAGATCTGGGCGAGATCGAGCGCGGAGCCGCCGGGATCGAGGCGCAAGGGGAGCGTCTGCCGAAGGCGCTGTTGAACATGGTGAACCGCTGACGTCTGAAGAGGAGGCACAATGAAAGTCCTCGGGGGGATTGCGATCTCGGTTTGCCTGTTGGCGTCCGGCGCGAAGAGCCAAACATCCGGCGATCCGGGTGCGATCCAGATTACGCGAAGCGCCGCTCAACCTTTCCAGGCCGTTTCGACCGACCACTTCACCGGCGCCGTGCGGATCGACTCGTCCTTTCAAGTCGCCACGCCGGCGCGCCTATCCGGCGCTCGCGTGACGTTTGAGCCCGGCGCCAGAACGGCGTGGCACACGCACCCGCTCGGCCAACTCCTGATCGTCACCGGGGGCACGGGCCGGGTACAGCGCTGGGGAGACGCTGTCGATGAAATCCGCCAGGGAGACGTGGTCTGGATCCCGGCGGGGCAGAAGCACTGGCACGGAGCCGCGCCGAACAGCTCAATAGCGCACATCGGCATCGTCCAGGAGCTCGACGGCAAAACCGTCGATTGGATGGAGAAGGTCAGCGACGCGCAGTACGCCGCGCCCGTGCGAGGGCAGGCAGCGCCCGCGAACGCCGCCCAGCAGCCCCGGCCGTCGCAAGCGGCAATAGGCGACTTCGCCCCGAAATTGGCCGAGCTGACCGACAACGTGCTGTACGGCGACATCTGGGCGCGTCCCGAGCTTTCCAAGCGGGATCGCAGCCTGATCACTGTGGCCGCGCTGATCGCGCTAAACCGCCCCGACCAGCTCCGGTCTCACCTCCTCATCGCGCGCCAAAACGGAGTCACGCAAGAAGAGCTGATCGAAACCATCACGCACCTGGCGTTTTACACAGGCTGGCCGAATGCGGTCAGCGCCATCGGCGTGGCGCGGGAAGTTTTCGAGAAGAAATAACGTGCCACGAGCACATGCCGGAGAAGTAATGAAGAATTGGTCGATCGCGCTGTGGCTGACAGGAACCGTACTGCTCACTTCAACAAGTGCGCAAGTTGTCAGGAAAGACAAATCGGAACCGCTAACGATTCAGGAGCAGGGCAGCTTTGCTGTCGGTGGTAAGGTCACCACGAATCCGGGAACATTCAATCCGAAACAGCCAACCCCTGAGGGCCAGACACTGCATGGCGATCACGCCTATGTCTTTTACCAGATACCGGTGAATCGACGTAAGCTTCCGCTCGTTTTCTTGCACGGCACCGGTCAGTTTTCTAAGACCTGGGAGACCACGCCAGATGGCCGGGAGGGTTTCCAAACGATCTTTCTCCGTCGCCGCTTTCCGGTATATCTGATCGATCAGCCGCGTCGCGGCAACGCGGGCCGCGGTACGGTCTCAGCGACGATCGCCGCCGTACCAGATGAGCAGATGTGGTTCGATACGTTCCGGGTTGGCGTTTGGCCGGAGTATTTTCCGGGCGTCCAGTTCTCGAAAGATCCTGAAGCCCTCAACCAGTACTTCCGCCAGATGACGCCGAACGTGGGGCCCTACGATCCCGAGGTGATTTCAGATGCATGCGCGGCGCTGTTCAACAAAATCGGACCAGCGATCTTTGTAACTCACTCTCAAGGTGGTGGACTGGGATGGCTGACCGCAATCAAGAGCGGCAACGTGCGGGCGATCGTATCGTATGAGCCAGGCAGCGGCTTCCTGTTTCCGGATGGCGAAGTTCCTGAGGCACTGCCGAGTTCCGGTGGTCCGCTCGCGGCCATCGGCGTACCCATGGCTGAGTTCACGAAGCTCAGTGAGATTCCCATCATCATCTTCTACGGCGACAACATCCCTGAGAAGCCTGGCGACATTCCGGGCCAGGATGGATGGCGAGTCCGGCTGGAGATGGCAAGGAAGTGGCGGGACACGGTCAACCGGCACAGCGGCGACGTGAGCGTTGTACACCTACCGGAAGTTGGCGTCCGTGGAAATACCCATTTCCCGTTCTCCGACCTGAATAACAAACAAGTGGCTGACCTGATGTCGAGATTTCTGTCAGAGAAGAAGCTCGACTGATCCGCTGATCAAGTGGAGTCAGATATTTTCAAAAAGGAATCTACCAATGATAGACCAGCGTCTTCTGAAGTTATGTCAACCGGGAGTCCTGATTGGCGGCGCTCTGCTGGGGCTGGCTGCGATGGGTGTCGGCAGCGCCGCGCAGCCTCCTGTGGCGCGAGTGGACAGCGGTGAGTTGCAGGGCGTCGTTGCCGACGGCGTCGTGTCCTACGAAGGCATCCCCTTCGCGGCGCCCCCCATAGGCGACCTGCGGTGGCGGCAGCCCCAGCCAGTGGCGCCATGGACAGGCGTGCGTCAGGCGACGGAATTCGCGGCGGACTGCATGCAGGGACGGTTTGGCCCGCCGCCGGCGCCGGGTGCGCCTCAAGAGCGGGTGCCGTCGGAGGATTGCCTGTACCTGAATGTCTGGCGTCCCGCGAGCGCCGCGCTAGGAGCGAAGCTGCCCGTGATGTTCTGGATTTATGGGGGCGGGTTCATGGGTGGCTCGAGTTCTATGCCCGGCACCTCGGGGACCCGGTTCGCCAAGCAGGGCGTAGTCATGGTAGCTGCCAATTACCGCGTGGGACGCTTCGGGTTCTTCGCCTTCCCCGCGTTGAGCCGCGAGCGCCCCGGCGAGACCAAGGGCAACTACGCATACATGGACCAGATCGCGGCGTTGCAGTGGGTCAAGCGGAACATCGCGGCGTTCGGAGGCGATCCGAATAACGTCACTATCTTCGGATTCTCTGCGGGCGGCGTCTCGGTACACAGCCTGATTGCGTCGCCAATGGCGCGCGGCCTCTTCCACAAGGCGATCGTCGAGTCTGGCGGTTCGCGCGACAGCGTGCTCACCGCGCGGCCGATGCGCGCGGACGGCGTCGATCCGAACTATCCCGTGTCGGCCGAGACGATCGGGATCAACTTCGCGCGCTCGATGGGGATCGAGGGCACGGACCAGGCCGCGCTGGCCAGTCTGCGCGCCCTCAGCGCCGATCAGGTTCTTCGCGGCGCGCCGGCCCAACCGGGGGCCACCGCTCAGAACTACGAGACGACACCCATCCTTGACGGCAAGCTGGTCACGGAGACGGCCGAGACCGCCTACAAAGCCAGGCACGAGCCGCGTATTCCGCTGCTGCTCGGAAGCAACAGCGCCGATACTGCCGGTAACCGGATAAAGGCGACCACCAAGGAGCAGTTCTTCGCCCGGTTCGGCCAGTGGAGCGCCCAGGCGAAGGCGGCCTACGATCCCGACGGATCGACAGATTTGGCGACGCTGGTATCGAGGGCAAACAACGACTTCGGCCAGGCCGAGCCGGCCCGCTTCGCTGCGGATGCCTTCGCGGCCAACGGTTCGCCCGTCTATCGCTACCGGTTCTCCTATGTTCAGACTGCGATGCGGGAACGGATGCGGGCAGGGGCCCCGCACGGCGGCGAAATCGCCTTCGTGTTCGGCACCCTGGCGGCCCGCCCAGGCTCGACGATGTCGCCTGAGGATCAGGCGGTGTCCCGGATCGCCCAAAGCTACTGGGTCAAATTCGCCAAGACGGGCGATCCGAATGGTGCGGGCCTGCCGGCCTGGCCGCGTCACGATCCCAGCAAGAATTCGATCTTCGAGTTCCGGCCCGATGGCTCGGCGGGCGCCGGCCCGGATGCCTGGAAAGCGCGGCTTGATGTGATGAAGTTGGCAACCGAATCGGGGAAGCGGGCCGATTTCTGATGGCGGCGGTCCCCGCAAAGAGACAAAAAGAGACTCCTTTTGACCCTTGAAAAAAACGCGCTTCTTCGCCAAAACAGCGTCGCATAGTATTATTCGTATTGTACCGGCGGCTTATAGGCTCACTGAAAACAGCGTATGAATGTGCCGGTCAGGCATGGTACTTCCGCGCGTTGGCTGGCAGGTCCAGGGAGCACCGCCGGCACTCCCTAGATCCGTTCTTGCGTATACAGAGGTTTTTGCCCGCCAGCGGATGACCGCGGGAACAGCGCTTGCTTTGTGCCTCGGATGGAAACCAGTCCATAGGTTGGTTTAAACCCAACGATTCCACAAAACGAAGCGGGCGTGCGGATGGAGCCTCCAGTGTCGGTGCCGGGCGCTCCGAAACACAAGTCCGCCGCGACGGCGGCGGCGGAACCGCCGGAAGATCCACCGGGATGGCGATCGAGCGCCCAGGGGTTGCATCATCCCACTCACGCTGTCTGTCGACCATTGCGGCCCACTCACACGCACCGTTGAGCCGGACGGCCATTGACGAAGAGAGCTTTGTTGGTTTACCATCTCTCGCTAGGAGTGACATCCATGTTGGTTCGGCCTTTTCTGGGGAACGTGTTGCTGGCAGCCGCAGTTTGTGTGACGCTGTGCGTCCACGCTTCCGCCTTGCGGGCGGCGACGTCCCACACCTACGACACGACGCCATACGAAGCAATGGCCAAGGAAGCGCTCAAACTGGTCGCCGCCGGCGACATGAAGGGCGCCTCGGAAACGGCGAAGAAGCTGGAAGCGAAGTGGGACGCCGAGACAAATGAACTCAGAGCGGCCGACCCGGACCTGTGGGACCTGATCGACAAGCAAATGGACGCCGCCATTGCGGCCCTGTCGACCACCGACACCAAGAAGGCTATCAATGAATTGAACAGCTACCTGGAAAAGGTGGCCCGCGTCCCGAAGCCGGAGAAGAAGTAGACGGAGGCAAGCCAATGAACCGGACATTCTCATGGAGGCTGGCAGCGATTTTCGCGCTGGCCGGTACGCAGTCGATCTTCGGCCAGATGGCGGGGACGCAGCCGACGTTGACGCATCCCAGCCTAGCGCGTCCGGAGCGCGGGAGTCATTCAGACCCCGAACCCAGAACGACTCCCACGGCCGGCATCATTGCCGTCGGCTCGAGCATGACTTTTGGCGGAACCAACGCGCCCGACACTTACTCCGCGACCACGACCTTCAGTTCAACGCCGGTGCTGGTCGATAACGGGGCGGTAAAGATCTGGCAAAAACAGGTCTCAACGGGCTCGAATAGTGAGTGGGACGTATTTTACATGCAAACCACCAGTGGCGGGCCCCTGGCAGGCAACATTAACGGGTACTGGAACATCCTGATGGACTATACCCTCACCGCGCCGGCTTTCTTCGATGGCGTTGTGAACCAGTGGCTGGTGAACGGCACGCCCGTGAGTCCGCTTACCAACGGCATCGGCACCATCTGCTGCGCGGCGGCGTCGAACCCGATCCTGCCGGGCGAAGCCTACTACAACTCGGGCTTCAGTGTCCCTTATCCGGCCGGGCTTTTTTCAAGCACGCAGGGCACCCAATGGCAGCAGGTATTCGTGTCACCTTACAGTATCGTCTCGAATGGAGGCGTCAACCCGAGCACGGCGAACCAGTTCATTTTTGCTCTGCACTTCACGCTGCAACCTTCTCCGCCGACGGTCCTGGGAGTGATCAGCGCCAGCGCTTTTGGCGGCTTTCCGACCTTCGCCCCCGGTTCGTGGATCGAGATCTACGGAACGAATCTCGCCGCAGGCACGCAAACGTGGGGTGGCAGCGATTTTAACGGCGTCAACGCGCCGACGAAACTGGACGGCACCAGCGTAACCATCGGGGACCAAGCGGCCTTCGTCGATTTCGTCAGTCCCTTACAGGTGAATGTGCAGGCGCCGGGGGGACTGGCCACCGGCCCGCAGCCGCTGGTGGTCACCACCGCGGCGGGCTCCAGCGCGCCCTTCACGGTGACGGTGGATAGCACCCAACCCGGGTGGCTGGCAGCTTCCAATTTCAACGTCGGTGGAACCCAATACGTGGTGGCCCAATTTGCCGATGGGAGTTACGTTCTACCGCCCGGTGCGGTTTCCGGCGTGACATCGGAGCGAGCGAAGCCAGGCGATACCATCGTCATTTACGGAATCGGCTTCGGTCCGGTCAATCCAGACATACCGCCGGGCCAGCTTGCCGAGCAGCTCAACACGCTGGCGGGGCCCTTCACCGTCTCAATGGGCGGCGCGGCGGCAACCATTGCCTATGACGGACTAGCTCCCAACTTTGTGGGACTCTACCAGTTCAACCTGGTTGTACCGGCCGTGGCTGCCAGCGATACGGTGCCTTTGACCTTCAGTCTGGGCGGCGTTAGCGGCACTCAGACGCTCTCCATTGCCGTAGGGAACTGAGACACCCGTCGCGTTATAAGACCTCAAACCAGGTGGCTGGGCGATCCCCCAACTGCGTATGACGCTCCTCAAGCTTGCGATCGCTGCCGCCCCAACTGCCGCCTGCGTCATGTTTTTTGAAAAACCTGCGCTCTCGACCACGCGCCGGCGCGCCGTTTCAAATCGTATCCTGCACCGCCACGACGACGCACGCCGCCCTGCAGGCCGATCGCCCCGAGAGCTACGCCTTGCCCATCGGCGGGTGACGGCGGGCGGCCCGGTCCGGCGCCGAGCGTCTTACGCTGCGACCGCGGGTGGCCGCGCAGTGGAGCGTCACGACTCCGTAGGCGCGCCGCCTCAAATCAGAACGGGGAAGTCTGCTATCGTCGCCAGCACCGGATTGCTCATCCGATTGAACCACGTTCAACCGACGAATTGGTAGAATGTACCAAGACTCATCGCGGTGGTCAGGAGAGAATTCATTGAGGTTTATGTTGCCGGCTCAATTGTTGCTTCTCTGCTCCGTGGCATTCGGCGGTGACGAACCTGCTTCGTGCGAGATTGCCAGTAAGAGCATCGTGAACTTTTCTGCCCCCGCGCTCGCTCAGGTCAGTAATTTGGACGGTGTCTGGATTAAATGCAGTGTCCCGACACGGCCGTTTCCGACCAAACCGGGTGAAGTCCGATATGGTCTCAAAGTAGCAACTGTCGCATACCAGATCGCCCCGGATGGCAATAAGAAGTGGGTACCTTCAGAAGTACAAATAGATGGTGGCGGGGGGTTCGGCCCCGACCCGACGCCGGAGTGGGTTGACTTCGGTGTGCTTATTCCGCTCGAGCCGGCCGACCGTGACGCGGAGGTTCGCAAGCTCATAGCCAAGCTAAAGAAGGCGACAGGACGTCCGATGACCAAGGAGGGACAGCGGGGGCTGGAACGGCTTCGTGAGTTGGTCGCTCAACAACGAGTGGGTCATTTCCAAGTGGAATGCCGCGTCATGGATGGTGACCGCGTGATGGGTGTAGGCGTCGTCGAATTTGAAGTGTTATTCAAGGGCCACTTCTCTGATGTGGCGTTGCCTGGTGCTCCTCCGGCCTAAGTGGCGCTCAGAATAAGTCTCAAATGAAAACCCGCAGCACCGCGCTGCACGCCGCCCTGATGGCCGACGACCACAAGCGCCACTGGGTGCCCATCGGCGGGAGAGGCGGCCGGCGCCGAATGTCGTGCGCTGCAACCGCGCGTGGCCACTTTGGCGCGTCACGAATCCGCAGCCGCGCCGTCTCAATCCAGAACGTGCGCCGCACGGCGACGAACGCCGGATCGGGCTGAACTCCACGTGCATGACGCGCTCACCGCGGCGATCCGCGAGACGCGTGACTCCGATTCGCTGCTTTTGTCGATCGGCTGGTCGCCCTTCTTTAGCTCGCTTTCGCCTCTGCGTCGCGCTTTCGGAACGCGGCTTCTCCAGCGTCGGATACCTTGACCCACTTCGGGTCGGGTGAGGCCTCGACGTCATAGTTGTCGTGCCAGTTCCACCACTTGTACGGCGGGGTCTGGGGGTAACCCTCTGGCGAGTCCTCCCAAGTCTCCTGACGGCCGAGCGGCGTGATGTCGAGGTAGGTCCAGGTGGTCCCCATCGCCTCGTCGCCGCGGCCGTTGATGAAGTATGTGCGGAACACCCGCTCGCCGTCGCGGAAGAACACGTTGTGGCCGTGCCATTCATGGACGCCGAAGTCCGCGTCGAAGCCGTCGGTGATGGTGTACCAGGGCATCTCCCAGCCCATCCGCGCCTTCAGGCGCGCGATGTCGGCTTGCGGTGCGCGTGAAGCGTAGGCGAGGGTGGTGTCGCGTGCGTTCAGATGAGCCAGGTGGGCCACCTGATCGGCGCCCAGGGAGCAACCGCGGCAGGCGTGCTCGGGCCAGCCGAACACCCCTGGCTCGAAGAAGGCGCGATAGAGGATCAGCTGACGGCGGCCCTCGAACAAATCGAGCAGGCTTACCCTGCCCTGGGGTCCGTCGAACTCGTACTTCTTGTCCACGGCCACCCAAGGCATCCGCCGGCGTTCGGCGGCCAGTGCGTCACGGGAGCGGGTGAAGGCTTTCTCCTTCACGAGGAGCTGCTGGCGCGCAGCCTCCCACTCCTCCTGTGACACGATCGGGGGTGTGTTCATCGCGAGATGTACTTTCCCGTTTTCCTTGTCTCTCTCTTTGATTGCTGCCATCTTATTCCTCCTTTGTTTTCTGGAACAGACCGTGACGATTCACTGTCAAAACATTTTCTGGACTTGGCGACGCACACCGCCAGAATTCCTCCGCTGGATCTAGTGCGGCATTCACTTACCGGGCTGAGAAATCGAGCGGTCCGTAAAACGTACCAGAATGCTCTTCAAAGAAGAGGTTCAGAGGAGGGATATATGTGCCCAGTATGCATCGCAAGCACAGCAGTAATCGTCACCTATCTCCCTGCGGAGTCCGCGGTCAGACCAATCGCTCGAGCAATAGCCGCACCCATAACATTCGTACTACCCCCCGCCGAATCGCACGCCGACAAACACACCCGCGTGCGCCAAGGGCATGCTGCCTGCCTCCAGAATGAGAGCGAGCAACTTGGTTTTCATACTACCTTCCACTCCGAGGATACACCCGGACTTGAGGATGACTTGTCACTCGGGATGCCTGTGGTGTGCGTTCGAGCACTGGCCCATGGGCGGAGCCTCGCAATTCAGTCGGCTAGGCGTGCTGGAGCGGACAGTCGCTCTATCAAGACGCACGATAAGCAGGCAGGCCAAACGAAGGCGCGCCTGCGCTGATCAAGAGGTGCGCCGCGACGGCGACGGCCGCCGCCCTGACCGCCGAATCGCCGCAAAGCCCACGCCGACGCATCCGCCCCGACGGCCGATCCCCGCAAGCGCTACGTCATGCCCCATCGGCGGGTCAGGTGGCCGGCCCGTTCCGGCGCCGAACAGCCTCCTGGGTCCAAGCCGCCAAAACGTGAAATTTCCTTGACGACGAATATTACTGGGTGTTGCGGAGTTGTCGCCGGAGCAGCGCGCTGTGGACGTCCGCGCGTTGAGCGACGCGTTTCGGACGGCGTACCCAACTCTCGCCGCCTAGGGGAAGGATACCGGCTCTTCAGCCATGACGAGGTCTTCGTGGAGAGCGCGCGGCGCTCGGCGTCGCGATGGCGGTCGTGGCGGTTCGCGGTTTCGTCGCGTCGGCGCCGACCGCACTGCCCGCCGGCACCGAGCTCGAGCTGGACGCGCGCGTCCTCGGCTGCGCGATCCGGCGTGTCGCGGGCCCGGCGCTCGGCTCAACAGGCTGGTCGGCTCCACGCGAAGGGCGATCACGGGGAATTCGCGCATGCGCGACGCGCTCGTGCTGTTGGAGACCGCGGTGGCCGTCGTGCTCCTCTGCGGCGCGGCGCTGCTCGGCG